>Ga0207680_10000163_pt1 | contig 32422 bp, 30 predicted proteins | sample KBSS23metaG_FD_184321 | JGI IMG/M metagenome (GOLD analysis project Ga0207680, IMG submission 184321) | Switchgrass rhizosphere microbial communities from Kellogg Biological Station, Michigan, USA - KBS S2-3 metaG (SPAdes) (version 2) | ecosystem: Host-associated > Plants > Roots > Rhizosphere...
CGGGCAACTGCTGATTGATAACTGGACGACCCATGGAGGAACCGAGAATTCAACGACCGTTTCAATGGTGGCGGGCCAGCAGTACGATATAAAGATTGAGTATTATAATAATTATAATTACCAAAATGTATACAATAGCATCAACAGCTATGTAACCGGTATATTTTCTTTGCGTTGGTCCAGTCCGTCTACGGTAAAAGCAATGGTACCAAAAACGCAGTTATACCCAACCAGCGGTGGTGGTGGATCAGTGCCGCTATGTGTTACCAATACATCGCCGGCCAATGGAAGCACCATTGGTACACAAACCACGGCAACACTTACCTGGCCATCGGCAGCTACTGCTACATCGTATGATGTATACCTGTGGACAGGTGCTACAGCGCCATCATCGCCCACTGCCAATGTGGGTTCCACCAGTTATAACGCAACAGGTTTAACTGCATCAACCACTTACAACTGGTATATAGCGCCCAGAAATGCCATTGGTGCGGCAACGGGTTGCGCCGCCAACAAAACAACGTTTACAACGGCTGCCACAGCGGGAACGGTATCCAATGCGGGCAGTGATGTGACGATTACATTGCCGACCAGTTCCGTAACACTGGATGGCAGCGCTTCTACCGGCAATATTGTACAATATTACTGGTTCCAGCCACAAGGACCCGTTCAGTCTGTAATAGGAGATAATTTCGCCGTAGTGACCACGGCTACCGGTCTTACAACAGCAGGCACATATGTATTCGGTTTGCAGGTAAAAGACAATAATGGAACACCGGCATATTCTTACAAAACAGTTACTGTAAAAGCAGCAGGCACACGGGTAGCAACTTTTGCTGCCGGTACTGTTACAGCCGCCACCGTTACTGCCACTGCCCCGGGAACGGTTACCAGCTTGCCTGCGTCGGGTTCAACCTTGCCCGGTTTGAGTTCAACAGTAAGTCCCAATCCTGTAGCGGGCGGACAAATGGCAAGACTGGTCATCAACAGTGATAAAGCGGGTACAGCAACAGTGGCCGTTGTAAGCATCAGCGGTAACATTGTAGCAACGCAGCGCGTAAAACTGGTTGCAGGTGTAAATACTATTATGGTTAGTACCTATGGACTTGCACCGGGTTTCCATATTATCAACATTATCGGTGGCGATAAACCAGTTAAACTGAAATTAGTGGTTGAGTAAAATAGTCCTGTAATAAATAACGCGATACAGCCGCATCCATTTGGTGCGGCTGTATCGTTAGATGAATATAAGCTCCCTCACTGGCGCAGGTATGCGGGGGAAGCTTGTGCGGTTGCGTACTTGTGCCATGCTTGCCGCGGCAAGGCTCAGCCGTGTATGATGGAATTATCCGGTTATAGGTATAAGGCATGGCGATGCCGGCTACGAATTGGCGAAAGAAATAGCCGAAAATAATGATTTGTATTTCACAACTAAGTTGTAGATTTCCTTAATGTATTTTATGAGCCGGGCGGTATTGCTGCTGTGAAGCGGCCGTTGCGTCGCACGCTTGTACGGTGGGAATTAAATTGAACAAACGCAAAATGCGTAACCTAATTTAATGGTATTGCTTGGAAAAAACTCACGTAAAAGAATAATTTATATTTCTTATATTAAAAACGGATACTTTATGTATAACACTTTTATAAAAGCAATCAACGAAAAAATAATAATTCAAGTGACATTTAATTCTAAAGAAAAAGGGGAAATCATAAGAACTTGTATTCCATTTGACTTTGGCCCTAGCAGAAAGTATAAAGACGGACTAAATAGATATCATTATTATGATTTGGATAGTCCAGACGGGAAGCATAATCTAGCATTACTTCCAGAACAAGTTGTAGAAATTGCTTTAATGGAAAAGAAATTTAATCCAGGTGATTACGTTACTTGGGCTCCGAATTGGCTTGTGGCAAGAGATTGGGGTGTCTACTCTTGATCGGTTGAGACTAAATACTAAAAATTGAAAATTACATCATGGAGTTTGACAAAAATAAAGACGAACTAAAAAATCTTGAAATCCTAAGAAGGGAAATTCAAAAAGTGAGGGGTCCTTATTCAAAAATATTAATTGATTCTCTTTTTAGCACAACTGATTCCGAAACATTCAGGAGTATGATTAAAACTAAGCTATCTCAATATATTGATGGTAAAATTAAAAAATGATGACGAGATATTTTATTAAATCAATATCAATTGAGGGATTTAGAGGAATTAATAATACTGGCAATCCATTGATAATAAATTTTCAATCTGATGGAGTTACTTCCATTTTTGGTGAAAATGGGAGAGGCAAAAGTTCTATATATGAGGCATTTCTTTTTTCAATTTTGGGCAGAATTATTCGATTTGATGATTATCATGGGGATATCAAAGATAAGGCAACAATTAAAAATATTTTTCATTCAGGAGACGGGAGTATTAAAATCGAATTCATTGATAATTCAAAGACCGTCTTGGATCTGAGTGTACGAGTTAATTCAAAAGGTGAACGAGTAGTTTCCTCAACCTCAATTTCCAATCCCGAGGCATTTTTGTCCTCCTTATGCAGTAATTTGAATTTCCTAGATTACAAATCTTTTGAAAAAATAATGCTTACAAGTTCAGAAGAAACTGGTAAACTTTTTTCTAATCTTGTAGGATTTGGGGGTTTTAATAATATTAAGGATAAATTAGATAAAATTTCACGAACGCAAAATATAAATAATGATTTTGGTAAATCTTCAAAAGAAACCATCGTTAAAGCGAATAATGAAAAGGTTTCTGAATTATATGCTGAAATCCAAAAAAAAATTAAAGAAATAGGTATTGACAAAGAACTTTCTAATGTTGATGATATTTTTAAAGTTGTAAAATCGTTTCTTAAAAACCTATATTCAATAAAAATAAAAGAGAAGCTCATTAATTCCAAAATAGACTTTGATCAATTAGTTAGAACGAAAATAGGGCCAACATATGAAGAGGATGTTTCAAGGCTAAATGCTCAACAAGAAGCTTTATCAGATATTTTAATAATGCTTAAAGGAATAGTGAGCTTTAATATGAGAACTATTACTACACTAAAAAATAAGCTTAAATCCGCATATTCACATATTGATACGCCAAATGATATTGTCTTTGGAAAATTGTTTGACGATGCCATTAAAAGTTATGACGCAGTCAGTAGTGTTGATAAAGACAGTTGTGTTCTCTGCAGCACTGAGAAGTTAGAAAATAAAGGTGATTCATTTTATCAACAACTTAAGTCCAAAGTAAAATCCTATTATAGGTTCAAAGAAAAATATTCTTCTTTTTTAGACGAGTTTTTACACAAGTTACGTGATAGCAAAATAGATGTGATTGGGGATAAATTTTTTGCTGAAAAAGACAAATTCGTCTTTAATGTTAAAAATCAAGATTTCTTAACTATCGATTATTTTGAAACAAATAATATGGTCGATATTATTTCTGTATATAAGCTAAAAGTCAGGGCCGAAAAATACCGAATTATTGCTTCAATAAAAGAGATAAAAAGGCTAATACCACCTAGAGTGTCCGAACTAGTTGATATTAATAATACCTATAAATTTATTTTTAATTCTATCGTTGAAATAGATAACCTTACGAGGGAAAGCGAGTATAATACAAAATACTTAGTTGAACTAGAAAAATGGACAAGTTTTACAAGTAAGATAAAAGAAGACTATGAAGGCGCTTATAATTTGTTGATGGAAAGGATTGCATCTATGATTGATACCGACACGAAATTATTTTTCAAAGAAATAATGGGAGATGTTGATATTATTCCGAAACTAAAAAAAGAGTATAGGGGCCAAAAAGTAAATATCCTTCTAGAAAAATTCCATAGTAATAATACGGACATCAAGGCGGCGACTTTGCTTTCTGAGTCCTATCGAAATGCGCTTAGTCTGTCAATATATTTTGCGACAGCGATAAAAAGTAAAAACCCTGGTTGTTTTATTATTGTTGACGATATTACATCCAGTTTTGATAGTGGCCATCAACTATATCTGTTGGATTTGATTAAGAAGAAGATTTGTTTTAGCCCGGCAAATAGAACGGGAAAGCAGATTGTTTTTTTGACACATGATGGGTTATTAAAAAAAGTTTTAAATGAGAATAATGGTTTGAAAAATTGGACTCATTACAATTTAAATGCAAGTTTGAATGCAGTCTCAATTAAACCATTTAAATCTGACGATTTGAAATTAATAATTCAAGAGAAAATTCTAAACGGAAACTATATAGGTTCAGATTTTAGAATGTATTATGAGTTCATTTTGCTCGAGATTATCGAAAAATTAAATTTGGAAATTCCTTTTTCATTAATCAATAGTCATGATGAGAAGATGGTAGGAAAATTGTCTAATTCTATTTATGAAATTATAGAATTAAAACGTTCAGCTCGAAGAATTCGTACTATTTCTTCAAGATTGCCTAGCAAAGGGGATTTTAAATTTCATACTATGCAGTTAGCTAATAATCTTTCTCATTGGGCCAGTGGAAGAGAGGCTAGTTTGGCTATAACGGTATTAAATAGGATAATTGATGATATCGATAATTTTAAAAAGCTATTTCAATATAATTGTACCTGCGTCTCAGGTAATTTTGGTTGGGTTTATTATAGATCATTGTCTTCCCCCAGGCATAAAGGGTGTACTTGTATAATATAACTTTTTTGCGCCTATTGTTATCTGTTGCTAGCGCAAATAAGCAACAGTACCTATTTTTTATCCATCATTTTTTCCAACAGCGCAATCTTTTCCCTTTCACTTTTTAGCAATGCCTCATACAATTCAACAATTTTATCCAAAGGATTAAAAGTAGGGTAGCAGTTGACAGCATTCATTGTTGAGTTATCATGGCTATTGAAATTATTGGAAATAATATGGATGGCGGCTTCATCATTAAAATTCTTAATCGCCTCGACCGGCACTTTTAATATCTTAGCCACATCGCCCAAAATTTTATCGTCAATCTTTTCCTTCTGTTCCAGGCTGGAGACAGCCTGCTGTGTAAGGCCCAGTTCAAGCGCCAGTGCATCCTGCTTAATGCCCAGTATTTCGCGTATGCGTTTTACATTTCTTCCTTCGTGTATTGTTTTTTCAGTCATGGCAGCCGGGTTTTTGGTAAAGATAATTTTTTTTCGTTTGCAGCTTTCATCAAAAAAAGGATACGGCGTAAAGCACAAGCTATCACCGTGAGATACAAATAAGTTGCGTAGGTTACATTGTTATACTGCAACAAATTGCGGGTGTAAGCTATCCTTTCACATTGTATTAAACCTTCATATGAAAAAGAAAAGAAAGCCGGCAAACCGGCAAAAAAAAGACATGCCCGCTATGAAATGGCAAACCGGCCAGTACAGCAGAACGCAGACGTTTAGATTTACATTGCCCCATCCCTTCCTGCTTTTTTGCCGCCTCTGCAACGAAAACCCCGCCAACCTGCTAACCGATTTTATGGACAATCTTAGTTGTGGCGCCTGGAAACGCGAAGGCCGGGATAAAGCCAAACAGCATTTAATTAACTATGCCCTGGAAATGGGTTATGGCAGCGAGCAATACACACCTGCAGATTTGCAGGAAATGTTTAAAGAACTGGATGCGCTGGGAACGATGTGGCCGGCCAATGGAAAAATGAAAACCATTGATCAATTCTGCCGCTGGCGCGAAAGCTATCATAAGTACTGGTATAAAAAATGGCGTTTCAAATACCATTGCAAACCGCGGACAGATGTGGGTATATGATTAGTTCGGTGTTAAACCCGCCATGTTCCGTATACACGCTTGGCACCATTGCGATGTTTTAGCACAAAACGTGCCTACGGCACGTAGCGTCCTTGCTGTTGTTTATCTACCCACGAAATGCCCCGCTGGGGCATGGCAATCTCTATAGCTAATAAACATTGAGTGTCTGTTTGGCCAGCTATTCATTATAAAACACATGGGCCGCTTTGTTTATTAACTTCCTCCTATTATATTTAGGACATGAAAAAATTAATTGTATTCGTCTTATCCGTTTTCCCGATGACGTTTTGTTTTGCAAACGACACTGCCGTTGTTTATTTTGATCATGCCCATAAAATGACTTCAAAGAAAAAGGCCATTACCTGGGGCAAAGAATATAAAGTGGGTAACGCATGGGCGCTTAATAGTTATAATACAGATGGTGTTGTAGAATCTACCACTGGCTATCTTGACGAAGATTGTACAATAAAGGAAGGACCAAAAATGCTATACAATGAAAAAGGCAAACTACTGCAATTGATAACCTATACCGATAATAAGTTAAACGGTCCTTTCATTTACTATTATGAAAGTGGTGAAAAACAGATGGAAGGCAACTACAGCATGGATAAAAAAACCGGCGACTGGACAGGTTATTTTGCATCTGGTAAGATTGCCGGCAAGGCCCATTATGAAGACGATAACCAGGTTTCTGCCAGTTTCCTGAACGAAGACGGCACTGCAAGAGCGCCATTAGACAGTTTTTACCGGCCTGCATCTTATACCGGCGGCGACAATGCCTGGATACTTCTCCTTAGAAAGAATTTGCGGTACCCGCAAGAAGCGCAGGACAACGAAGTGCAGGGCAGGGTAACAATCCGGTTTACAGTTAAGGCAGATGGCAGGCTTGACAATTTTGCCATCGACTGGTCGATGCAGCCTTACCTGGAACAAGAGTCCCTGAGGGTAGTGAAGATGATGCCGGATTGGATCCCGGCCATTATTGGCGGACAGCACATCGAGATTCAAATGAAAAAGACTATTACATTCAGGCTTGAAACCAGGTAAGTGTATTGACAACAGGCTTCGCGATCAGACGCAAGCGTCCGCCTGTGTTGCCGTGAAATTCCGGCTGATCATCATTTCTTAACCAGTTCCAAATCATCTTCAGGAAAAACACCTTCCTTTATCATCCCGTTTTCTTCCCAGGAGCAATTAACCATTTTTTTGCTGGCTGCTGCCTTGCCCTGCAATGTAATACCGTAGTGATGATCATACTCATAATTTCTCCGGCTAACCGTCAGGCTTTTACCACTTGTTTTTGACACGACCATATCACCGGCTTTAAATTTTGAGGTTTGGTTGTCTTTCATAATCGTGAAGGTTTAATGTTATAAACGGACTGCAAATGGTAATAAAATATCCCGCCTGGCAACACCCCGAATCTCACCGATGGCGCAGGTGTTTGTGTAACAGGAAATCACCAGCAGGAGCAGGAATAGAAAAGCTTCGGGACCAGGCGCAAGCATCTGCTTGTGTTGGCGTAGCACCAAAAATTTTGCAGTTAATTGGCTATGGTAATTTTTAATGTAATAAAGCTGGTTCCGGATGTTTTATTGTCGCTGCTGCCGGAACCACAACCACTCTCACCGGAACCGGAATAATTTGTAATGGTTTTAGATGATATCAATGATATTTCATCAACACCTGTATAGTCGGCTGCGGGAACATACCGGTAAGAAAATCCACCAGTTTCCGTATTTGCAACGGCTTCGCTGACTGAAAAATGCGATGCCTGCCTGTTGATACTTAGATTGCTGGCATCGGGCTGGTTGAATATATATGATTGGTTGGGCGTAATTTTTACAGCAATTGTTTCGCCCGTATTAGCAGGGGAGGAAGACAAGGTGTTGATGGATTCTTTTTTACATGAAAGAAAGCTTACCATCAATACCAATAAAAGCATGGGTAAAAAATGTATCTTTCTCATAAAATTAGTTTTACTAAATCTACTTCAATTTCAGGGGTATAAAAAGTTTTTTTCTGCACATATAAGCGCCCTCCCCTCAGACGCAAATGCATGGTTATTTCGGGGTCAGCTGCACACGGATGCTCAATGTCATTTAGCCGGGCCGGCTTTGTTCCGTAGAAACATTTTGTGGGTAGAAAGCAAATTTACGTGGCATTGCGTGCCACAGGCACGCTTCGTGCCATTGCGATGTTTTAGCACAAAACGTGCCTACGGCACGTAGCGTCATTGTTGTTATTTATCTACCCACGAAATGCCCCGCTGGGGCATGGCAATCTCTATAGCTAAATGACATCCCCCCAGTTGTCGGTCTTATGACCAACAACTGCGTGAACCCCGGATAGATGCGGACATATGAATACGCTGGGATCAGGCAAAGCGGAAGCTTGCGCCTGTCGGCGGTACAAGTCGTGTCTGTTGGTGTGGTGTTGTTAAACCCGCCATGTTCCGTAGGAACATTTTGTGGGTAGAAAGCAAATCGACGTAGCATTGCGTGCCATAGGCACGCTTCGTGCCATTGCGACGTTTTCGCATAAAACCAATCTACGGCACGTAGCGTTCTTGTTGTTATTTTTATCAATCTGCAAAATGCCCAGCCCGGGCAGCCACGGATTGCGGAACACGCGGATGCTGGTGAGGGACACAAGCGGATGCTTGCGCCTGGTGCGGAACGACATAAATGCTTACACTTACTGGGTATGCAAAACGATTTTTGCGTTTAACATTGCACTATATTTAAACCAGTAATATAAAAACACAATAATCACATTCATCCCATCAACCTATTTGAAATTTCATTTTTAACCAGATTATTTTATGAGAAAAATTTTACTTGCCACGCTTATCATTCTTTCAGGAATTACTGCGCAAACACAGGTTCCCGTTGTTTCCGGGGGTATCGGGCAAACAGATCCGGACCCGCACGACGATGCTGATGGCGGTGCTGCCACCGGGCTGGGTTGTGGTGGTGGCGGTGCCAATTATTATGGTGGCGATGGTGGAAATGGCAAGTATGGCGGAGGCGGAGGTGGTGCATCCGGGTTTGGTGCTGTAAATATGGTGGGTGGTGCAGGCGGTCAGGGTGTACTGGTGGTAGCTTTTTATAACGGCGCCAGTTTTTTAAATACGATTGTTTATAGTACTGGTTCTTCGTTAACCATTCCGGCGGGCGTTACATCTGTAAAAGCATGGGCCATTGGCGCCGGTGGTGGCGGTGCAGGTAGTACAAATAGTGATGGCACTGTTGGTGGTGGTGGCGGTGCTGGCGGAACTGCCTATTTTACGGCAGCCGTGTTGCAGGGAAATATTATTACTTATACTTTAGGAACGGGTGGCGCAGGTGGCATTGATGCCAATAATGGCAGCAGCGGTGGCAATACCACGGCCACTATTTCGGGTACCACCATTACCGGCAATGGCGGCGCCGGGGGTGAATTCAATACTGATACAGATGCTGCTGGTGGATCATTCAGCGGGGGAGATGGGGGCAGCGCTGGCGGAGACGGAAAAGGTGCTGCCGGCGACGAAGGCGGTGCAGGTGGTGGTGGTATTGGCGGGGTTATTGGCGGCACACCGCCGGGGGGAGATGGAGCTGACGGCGCTAACGCGGGCGATGTCTCGGGGTTGTTTGCTGCGCTGAACAGTGCAGCCCTGCTGCCACTGACCTGGACAAGTTTTACCGTAAAAAACCAGGACGATGCGGTATTACTGCAATGGGTAACCGCTAATGAACAAAACACGCTTAATTTTACCGTGCAGCACAGTACAGATGGAACAAACTTCAGCAACCTGGCCGTTATGGCGGCTGCGGGCAACAGCAGTGCTGGTGGTGTTTATCAATACCTGCATACACAACCTTCCGAAGGTGTCAATTATTATCGTTTAAGCCAGGCAGATAAAGACGGTAAAAACAGTTTTAGTGCCATAAAGAAAATAGTGTACACAAAGAATACCGCCGGTTTTATGTTGTTTGCAAATCCCGTTCTTAATGGCAATATATCCCTGCAGTTGAAAAATAATGCAACCCTTATTTTATGGAGCTCCGGTGGAGCGCAGGTGTACCGGAAAAACCTTGAAAAAGGGATAAACAATATAAACGTCAGCAACCTGCCAAAGGGAAATTATATTCTACAGGTTGGCCATGAAATCAAAAAAATACTGATTCAATAAGTTGACTCCATGGCAGGCACAAGTTGTCCCGCAGACAATGAGATATGGTTATCCAATGAAAATTATATGAATGGAACACTTGCCGAGAACTGGCGCAGGAATGAGGCGTGGGATTGTGCGTGGGCTTCCTGTGCCTGAGCTGCCGGCACAAGTTGTCCCGCAGACAATAAGATCTGGTTACTCAATAAAAATGGTATGAATGTCTGCGGGAACACTTGCGCCAGTTCGCGGCCAGTTCGCGGATGCTTGCGCGAACTGGCGCAGGAATGAGGCGTGGACTTGTGTGTTGGCTTCCTGTGCCTGGGATGCCGGCACAAGTTGTCCCGCACACAATAAGTTCAGTTTATCAAATAAAAACTATGTAAATGTCTGCGGCAACATTCCGGTTAAACCCGTCACTGGTGCAGGAATGAGGCGGGGTAATCTGTGCATGGTTTCTTGTGCCTGTGTGCATTGCTGTAACTCACCCATCCACTAAAAAGCCCTTGACCATAAACAACAATTTGCGTGTTGCGGATTATAATATGCAGTAGAGTTATATATATTCCTTAGATTTAGTAATTATCCCACTCTTGAACTAACTGCTTGTCCACCCGCTTCATCCATCCATTCATTTATTCAAAAAAAAATTATGAACCAGCAACTAAACCGCCGTTTTATTTTAGCATTGGGCATTGCCTTGTCTCTTATGGCCTGCAACAACCAGGGAGATAAAAAAGAAGAAGCCGCCGCAACTACCGACAGTGCCAGCAAAGCAGCAGACACTGCAAAACCAGTTGCCCCTGTAAAAGAAGCCGCTACAGATGATGTAACGGTGGCCCCGAATCTTTACAAAGTACTGGCCGACTCCGCAGGTATAAAAATTGTGGAAGCCACTTACAAACCCGGCGATTCATCTGCTATGCATTCGCATCCTGACTATGCCCTATATACCGTTGCAGGAGGTTCCGCCGCTTTTTACACAAAGGATGGAGCCAGAATGGTTAATGAAATGAAAACCGGAACAGTAAACATACGACCTGCTGAATTTCACAGCGTGAAAAATATTGGTAAAACAACCATAAAAGTAATACTGGTGGAAGTAAGTCGTCCGCAGGGCGCCGTTGCGCTGGATGCTTCATTGGATGCAACAAAAGCTGCCGCCGCTCATTACAAATTACTGCGCGATACACTGGGCATTAGAATTATAGAAGCTACTTACAAACCCGGTGAATCATCTAACATGCATGGACACCCGGATGCAGCAGTATATGACATTAGCGGCGGCTTGGCAACGTTTACCCTAAAAGACGGCACAAAATTTACCAATGACTTTAAAACAGGCGTAGCGTTTGTTTCACCCGCTGGTACGCATACGGTGAAAAATGTTGGTAAAACAACTATGAAAGTATTGCTGGTAGAAGTTGCCCGGCCATTGAAATAGTTATTCGTTAGCTGCTTACTCACCCTGTATATATAGAAAGAGGGCTGTTCTGTGTTTTTCAAACCTGGAACAACCCTTTTGATTTATTGTTATCCTAAAATCGGGGCACAAGCGGATGCTTGCGCCTGTTCGTAGAGGCTTGCACCTGCAAGCAATGTCTATTTCGGGATCAGGCAGATAGTGCAGTTTACTTATTTTGGTTTTACAGGCTCCAGGCCATGACGCTGCATAACGGCCAAAATACGCTGCATATCAGGAGGGCCGCCGGCATTGAGTACTTCGGCTATCTCCCGGAAATAGGCAGGGCCAATAGACGCAGGCGAAAGGACACAGAGCACTTTGGCCGGAGTATCGTGCGCGTTGGTAAATCCGTGCACCGTGCCGCGTTTGATAAAACATTTATCACCGGCCTTTAGTTCCCGCGTTTCATTGCCAATAGTTTGGGTGAGTGTTCCTTCCAGTCCGTAAAGCACTTCATCTACTGCTACATGAAAATGCGGTGCAGGCATTTTGGCATTGGGAGGTACGATGAATTCAAACATCACAAGGGTGTCGTCGGTATCATCGCCATCTAATAAGAAATTTATTTGCAGCGGGCCGGCCTGAATGGTTTCTTTAATGGGCGGGGGCATGGTGTATAAGTTTACACGAATATAGGTTTTAAAATATATCGATAAGCAATACCATTCGATTGACAGATGTTCAATTCAATCAAATATAATTAGGTACTTGGATTATTGTTATCCTAAGATCGGGGCACAAGCGGATGCTTGCGCCTGTTCGCGGATGATGGCTCCGAACTGGCGCAGGAATGAGGCGTGGGATTGTGTGTAGGCTTCCTGTGCCTGGCATGGCACAAAAAAGCCGTCCCAAATAAACTTTGAGACGGCTGCTTTAAATGGATTGATTTCAATTATTTCATCTTCACCAGTTTCAATTGTGTTTTTTGTTTGCCCTGTGCTAATTCAACCGTATAAAAACCGGTTTTTAAATTGGCACCAACCTGCAGGAACTGGCTGCCTGCCAGGTTATTTTTGGATTCAAGCATCCGTCCGTACATATCAAATAAACGCATACTGATTTTATCTGAACTGTTGGTTTGGATATTCAACGTAAAATAATTCCTGGCTGGATTGCCCAAAATTTTTACTGACAAACCTGCCACCGCAGCGTCTGCATTTATGCCTTGTGCAATTCCAGGCATTTCCCTGTTTGCATTGCCGGCATCATGTGGTACAGTAACAGTAGTAGTGCTATGGCTGGTGTTGCCATACTGGTCGTGGCAGGTAGTAGTTATGGTATACACCCTTCCATTTCCGTTACCTGCCCTTTCGGCTCTTAGTTGTATATGATGATCGTCTTTCACCATCCAGTCTGGTGCGGTATTGCCATCGCCCGGACCATTGATTGGTTCATTGCTGGTAACCCAGATACTACAACTTGCAGGCGGCCCGGGACAGTTGTCGGTAGTAGTATAATTAACCGCTATATCGTTCAGTTTATGATTGGGAGGCCATAGTGTGCCGGGACTTGCAGATAAGTTTTGAATAACCGGCCCTTCTGTATCATTCACCTTTACACTGAAAGTGCAACTGGCCGTGCCTGCTGTATTTGTAGCGGTTGCAGTAACCCAGGTTGTGCCCACAGGAAAAGTATGCGGTGATGAAATAACAGTATTTCCAATGGTGTAAACAATTGCTGGTGCGGGAATGCCGGTAGCAGTAGCGTTAAAACTTACCGATGCGGCGCACTGACCTGGATCATTGCCGGCCACCAAATTGGCAGGACATGTAACAGTGGGTGGAAGCTGGGGAATAATCTGTGTTCTTATCTCACCACCGGGGTAAACAGAACTATGAATATTGGCATACCATAAATTGGAAAGGAATTGTGTTTCCCATGCATCCGTCAGCACGGCGGAACCGGAATAGGTACCTGAAGTAGCAGCAGGGAAACCGGTAAAGGGAACCAATACGGGGGCGTTGGTACCGGGGGTGGCGGGGCCATGAAAATGGGCGCCGCTGGCATTGGCCGATAACCCGCTGAAATTAATCGTATAAAATATCCTGTTGGTGCTGCTGTTGTAGGTGCCGATTACGGTGCCTGTGGCAGTAGATGCATTGGGCGGCACTTCATTTAAGCCACTATAAGTATGATTGAAAGAATAGATAGCAGTAGAGGCGGCGCCAAGAACCACCTGCACCCTGATCTCTCCTCCAGGATAAGTGGAGGAATGAATATTGGCATACCACAAACCGGCGAAGAGTTGTGTTTTTTGAAGATCGGTGATTACAGTAGAACCGGAATAGGTTCCTGAAGTAGCAGCAGGGAATCCGGTAAAAGGGATAATGATACCAGCATTGGCGCCGGGAGGGGCAGGTGCATGAAAATGGGCACCCGTTGCATTGGCAGATAGCCCGCTAAAACTAACTGTGTAAAATATCCTGTTGGTAAAATCATCAAAAGTGCCAGTAATAGTTCCTGTTGCCGTAGATGCATTGGGAGGGTTTTCATTGGCGCCGGAGTAAGTAAGTGAGAAAGGATAGATGCTGGCCCTGGCAGAAATACTGATGACAATAGAAAATAGCAGATACGCGAATAGCTTCATTCCCGGATAATTTTTTCTCATAACTGTAAATTTTTAGTAGTGAAAATTTATAGTTTCTCATTTGGATGTACCATCACAATGAGTTTAGAAGGGAAGGAAACATGAGTTATTAAAAGTAGGGTTTTTCTATTAGTTTTCATTTCATTTAAATAAAAATCAATTGTCCCGTATTGGGAATAAATCTTTTGCTGACCATGTCTATTGCTGATGTAAAGACATGATTGGTTAAATGCCGCGAACTGGCGCAGGAATGAGGCGTGGGATTGTGTGTGGGCTTCCTGTGCCTGAGCGACCGGGCACAAGTTGTCCCGCAGGCAATGTGATCTGGTTGCCCAATAAAAATGATATGAATGTCTGCGGGGCTTGTGCGAACTGGCGCAGGAATGAGGCGTGGGAATGTGTGTGGGCTTCCTGTGCCTGGCATATCAGAGACTTTTTAAAATAAGAACAGTCCGTTACAGATGGCAGGCACAAGTTGTCCCGCAGACAATATGATCTGGTTACCCAAAAAAAATGATATGAATGTCTGCGGGAACACTTGCGCCAGTTCCTGGTATTTTAAATGGCATGCTTAAGTCAGTTTGCAAGAATGCTTTGATACGATATAAAAATAAAAATGTATATTCATTATGCTAATCAAAACCTGCCATGACAGCACTTTCAGCAAATACCCGGCACCGGCGCTGGGTAAGGCTTTCTCACTGGCTTGTAACCGTAAGTTTTTTTGCGCTTGCTTTTAGCGGGTATGAGATACTGATGGTGCATCCGAGGCTCTACTGGGGAGAAACCGGGAATGATCTTACACCCGCCCTGTTCGAACTGCCCATCAGCCGCAATTACCACCATGGTGGCTGGGAAAAAACTGAACACTTTTCCAAAACCTCCGGTTCGCCGCTGAGTGCCAGCCGCAGCTATGAAATTTTCAATCAAAATGGCTGGGGACGCAGCCTGCATTTTCTGGCTGCCTGGGTGTTGGTAATAACGGGTTTGTTTTACCTGCTGGCAGGAATTTTCTCCGGTCATATTAAGCAACGTCTCTGGCCGGCCACCAAAGAGTTCAGCGCAAGGTTATTCAGTAAGGATTTTATCAGTCATTTCCGGAAGATACCACCTGTTTCCAATGGCGGCAATTATGGCCTGCTGCAAAAGTATACGTACATGGCCGTTATATTCCTGCTGTTGCCGCTGACCGCTATGACCGGCCTCACCATGTCGCCAGCCATTACGGCCGCTTACCCCTTTCTTTTAAAAATATTTGCCGGTGCGCAGTCCGCCCGCACCATTCATTTTTTTGCTTCGTTTTTGCTGCTGCTGTTCCTGGTAGTGCATGTCATCATGGTCATCAGGTCCGGGTTCAGGCAACAAATGCGGGCAATGACAATTGGAAAATAATATGAAAAAGAAATACCACATTACCCGGCGCAAAGCCATTGTTACAGGATTAACTTCCCTTGGTGGCATATTGCTGACAGGATGCGTAAAAAAATCGCCGCCCACTTACGGTAACCTATTGCGTATGGGCGATGCATTGACATATGCCGCCCATCGTGCATTGTTGCCCGGTCAGTCGCTCGTGAAGGAATACCAGCAAAGCGATATCTCCGCCTTTCCTGCCACCGGCACCACCAATCCCGGCGACCCAACCCGGCGGGGAGATCACGAAGTAGCCTACAACGAGGCCTATGCAAAATTGCACAGCGGGTCTTTCAACGACTGGCGCCTGCAGGTGGAGGGAAGGGTAGCCCGGCCCGGTGCTTATTCGCTGGCAGACCTGAAAGGGTTTCCTGCCCGCACCCAAATTACGCGGCATACCTGCGAAGAAGGATGGAATGCCATTGCCGAATGGACGGGTGTGCCTTTGCGCACTGTACTAAACAGTGCCGGTATTATGACAAGTGCCCGCTATGTCAATTTCCACGCTTACGATGGCTATATGGAAAGTATTGATATGCTGGATGCCTTTCACCCGCAAACGATACTGGCCTATGGCATGAACGGACAGGATCTGCCCGTTCCCCACGGGGCGCCTGTGCGACTACGGGTGGAAACCCAAATCGGTTATAAGAGCGTGAAATACCTGCAACGCATTGTTGTTACAGATGAATTTGTTGACCCCGGCGATACTGGCTGGGCGTGGTATACGGGTATCTGAGCAATGATGCCTGGCGTTTCTGTTATAGCTTAATTTGTATTCCCCATACCAGGCCACTTCACAACTAACATAAATGTATAACTGCTTCTATCCCGGATACCTGTCTTAGTTTTCCATCTTATTTTTTCGCTGCCACCAGCTCCACGCGGTTGAGTGTATAGCTGAAATCTTCATTGCCATTACGGAAAGCCTTGTTGTCATCTAAAATAAACAGCACATTCTCATCACCCTTCAGCAAATAAAAATAAGCGCCCGGCCGGCCGGTTTCCAAACGGTAAACGATGGCTGCGGGGTTGGAGGGGATGCCTTTGGTAACCGACCATTTTCCGGTAATCGTTTTCCACCGGTAGGTGCCGCCATACTGGTGAACAATATCACCGGCGCCGGCAAAGGATATGGTGTAAGTGGTCGGTTGCTTGCTTACCGGGTCGTGGTACAATTGCAGTTCCGTTTTTACTTTTTCGCAATCCTTATCTACCGGTAGTTGCCATTGTTCGGCCAGTGGGCAGGGTGGTCTTCCCTGGAATACACCCAGTAGATCAGGGCTTTTGGGAATGGGCCGGTAGGTAATCGTCTGCGCCACTTTATTATCAGCAGCGGCTGTTTGAGCGGCAGCATGAAAAACAGTAAGGCTGCAAAAAAATGATACGCTCATTATCCCGAAAAAGTTGCGCTGGAAATTTTTCATCGTGTTTTCTTTTATCATTTACTAATGTGCTGTTCTGTTCAGCGTATAACTCCAGGCAGCGGTTCCCGTCATCAGGTGGTAATCACTGTCCAGTACCTGTAGCAGATCCTCACCCAGCTTCAGCATTAAAATCATTTTGTTTGATTTACTATCGGTTAGCCGGTAAACAGTGGCATTGGAATCAGTGGCCATCCCTTTTGTAACAACCCAATGCCCTTCCAGGTCAATCGTTTTGCCGCCATCAACAAACCCCTTTGTTCCCTGCTTTGCAATACCATAGTTACAATGCAGGATAAAACGATCCGGCGAAAGGGTCAGCTTCCATTTCATCAATTCACAGGAATCGCTGACGGCCATACCCGGCAATGGCCGGGTGCCCTGGCTGCAGGGGGTGCTGGCAACAAATGTCTGCGAACGGGAGATTTGTGCACAGGAACGGTCGCCCAGCAAAAGCAATAACAAAGCCGTGAAGATTGGTCTATAAAGGTTCATGATCTTTATTTTATGTAAAATTAGGGGCGGGATAGGCCAGCAAAAACTTATTACAGCAAAGGGTGGCAATGCTTGACAAAAAGCTTTTTGAGCGGGCCGGAACTGGAGTAATCCTGGTAAATCCATAAAGCCGCAAAGGGCACAGGGAATTTGCAAAAAAAAAATAAAACAATGACGCATTAAATCAATTGAGCGCTTCTATCCCTGAACTGTCCGGGGGTCAGGCCGGTAGCTTCCTTGAATAACTTATTGAAATTGGAGACAGTGTTATATCCGCAGTAATAGGCTATTTCGGAAACGGGAGCGCGGGGACCGATCAACATCTCACAGGCTTTGGAGATCCTCACCTCGTTCAGGTACTCGAAAAAATGCTTATTGGCTCTTTTCTTAAAGAACCTGCAAAAACTCTGCGGTGTAAGGTTTGCAATACGTGCAATATCACTTAAAGAAATATCATTGCTGAAATTGTTTTGTACATACTTATATACCTCACTCAGTCTGTCGCCCGTCTCTTCCTTCTCATCCGGGTTGTAGGCGTCGCCAGCGATGCAATGAATATCGGGGCAGGTTGCCAGGGTATGTAAAATTTCCAACAGAAGCAGAATCCGGCGGAATCCACGCAGTGTAACTAAAATATCAAGTTTCCTGCTAATCTTATCCCGGGTAGCTCCGGAGACCTGTATTCCCCTGGAAGCCATCCGGAAAAAAGCGGTCAGCTCCCTCGTTTCTTTCAAATCATAGAACTCCTGGCCAAAAATCTCCTTGCGGAAATGCACCACTACTGAACGGGCTTTACGGTTGACGCTCATGTCGTCGTTGAGCCAGATATGGGGCAGGTTGGAGCCGATGAAAGCCATATCTCCTTTTTCAAAAGCGTCGATCTTGTTGCCAATGATCCGCCGGCCATACCCTTCCTTTATCAGGACCAGCTCCATTTCGGGATGGAAATGAAATGCGGGATTAAAGCAATCCTCATCTTTTTCAATAACGGACAGCCTGCTGTTGTGCAGGGATGTGATATCGGTTTTTATTATTCTCATATAGCAATCAAATGAAGGTAAAATTGAAGAAAAAAATGATAATTCTGAAGTATACCAATTAAATAATGTGCCGGATATTTAAGTCAGCGAATATTTAAACCGATTGCTTAAAACTCAATTACATGAATAAAACATTCACATTACTGATTGCATCATTATTATCTGCCCCGTTATTGCATGCCCAGACAAAAAAGATATTTTCCGAATCCGCCGCCGCAAAAGAGCAACGCATGGCATGGTGGACGAACGACAGGTTTGGGATGTTTATTCACTGGGGCATCTATTCCATGGCAGCGAGGCATGAGTGGGTAAAGCATAATGAGCATATGACCAATGAGGAATACCAGCAATACTTTGACCATTTTAACCCCGATCAGTTCGATCCGACCGCCTGGGCAAAACAAGCCAAAGCAGCGGGCATGAAATACGCGGTGCTCACGACCAAACATCATGATGGATTTTGCAATTTTGATTCGAAATACACGGATTATAAGGCAACCAATACACCCGCCCATCGCGACCTGGTAAGGGAATACGTAAATGCCTTCCGGGCGCAGGGACTGAAAGTAGGCTTCTATTATTCATTGCTTGACTGGCACCATCCGGACTATACAATGGATGATGTTCATCCCCTGGTACAAACAGATACAAGCCAGTCGAATTACGACCGGCTGAACAAAGGCCGGGACATGCGTAAATACAGGCAATATCTCCGCAACCAGATCACCGAGCTATTGACAAACTATGGGAAGATCGACATCCTGTGGCTCGACTGGACCTGGGGCACTGATGCCAAACGGGGTAAGCATGCAGCCGATTGGGGTGCGGTTGAATTAATTAAGCTGGTAAAACACCTGCAGCCGGGCATTATTGTGAACAACCGTCTTGGACTTGATGATTATGAAGATGGTGGTGATTTTGTGACGCCCGAACAGGTGTCGCCGGCGGAACTGGCTAAATACAAGGGCAAGACCTGGGAAACTTGTCAAACATTTTCGGGCTCCTGGGGGTATTACCGGGATGAGAACACCTGGAAGACTCACCGGCAACTGCTCGATCTCCTGATTACCTCCGCCTCCAATGGTGGTAACCTGATCCTGAACGTTGGACCAACGGCAAGGGGCGAATTTGATTACCGTGCGAAGAATGCGCTGGACAGCCTTGCTTATTGGATGCATGCCAACAACAAGGCCATCTACAACTGTTCTTACGCCCCCGATGAATTCAAAACACCGGAGAATACAAAACTTACCTACAATAAAAACGCAAAAAGATTGTATGTACACCTGTTCGATTATCCCTCCGACGGCAAGCTGGTGTTGCCGGGCTATGCCGGCAAAATACGTTATGCCCAGCTTTTGAACGATAACTCGGAATTGAAATTTGAACCGTCCCGGGAAGCCCCTTCGGACCTTACACTACAGCTTCCAAAACAACAACCAAAATATACGGTGCCAGTGATAGAATTGATAGTAAACTAGTGTGTATTGTAGTGAGTAGCTATCAGCCTATTGATCCCGGTATTGGACAATCACTGTCGGATACCGGGATCATCTTTTTTTACCAGAACCATAATGGAGTTATAAAGGCCGGCACTTATGAGCTTGCGTCTTCTTGCAGGACACCAGGTATATGTTTATTTCAGGTTCAGGCCTGGTGGGGATGAAACCGGGTAAAAACGTTTAATCAACTCAAAATCAGTGGAAAAGCTTACTATGAGGGGCTTTAAATGATTCATTTTTGTTTGGTTTAAAAAGCTACAGCCCGTATCTTCGCCGCCGATTTAATAGATAACAAGGCCCGGTAGCTCAGTTGAATAGAGCAACTGCCTTCTAAGCAGTAGGTCATTGGTTTGAATCCAATCCGGGTCACGCGCATAAGGATTACCGCTAGTAATCCTTATTTTTTTGTAATTCATATAAAAGCGACTACACATTAATGTTAGTTTGTGTCCATCCCAGTTATTATTTGATTTACAGTCAAACCGAAACTGAAGATTGGCTTTGCTTTTAGCTGATGTTAGTTGGTCAAGCCCCAATAGCATAAAACCTTTTGTTGTGCGTAGTTTCACTTATTTGAAGCTGATAAAAATGTGTTTTTTCTATATAGTAGTGTCCATGCCCATCCAGCAAGAGTTGCAGCATAAAACGGATAAGCGAAGAATGGCAATGGTTTTGTCAACGCGGTAGCAGGATGACCTGTAAAAATGAGGAAAGCAACAATAGCGAATAGCAATGCCGAGATAATTCCGGTGCAACGTACAAACACGGGAAATAATCTTTGAGAACTGACAACGCCAATAGATAAAGCCCACAAGCACGTTCCCGTTCCAAACGCAGGAATACTTTCGTTTAAATTTCCAGCGCAACTGAAAAAAATAATACTTTCAGCTATGGCAAATATAAAAAAACCAGCGGCAACTATATCATAACCTTTTTTAAAGGAATATAGCGTAAGTAATGCGGCAGCCAAAATAAGACCGCAGCTATCAATAGCCCAAAGAACATTACGAGCTATATCGGAAGGCACTACGGATCCAATCATACCTAATATACAACCAATTAAAAGTCCTGTAGCAGCAGTAATAAGAATAGGTTCTTCTTTCATAAACAGACTTGATTTATATGTTAATTACGCACAACATATGTATTTGAACTAAAATACGCTACTTTTTGAATAAAGCAATATTTACATATATGCTATTTGTCAAAGCATTAATAAAAAATACGCTACCGAATTCAAGTAGCGCAAATACAACTTAGATCAAAGTCTAAATCATCAATAATGTATGTTTTCCTCATTTGAAATTTCTCGCTTCCGGAAAAACATTTTCCTGTGCAACTTCTTTTGGCTGGCTTCGTTAATGCCGGCGAAAGGGGTTTTTCATCAGGATAAGCCAATGTCAGCATTCTGGATGTTCTTAAAAAAAATACTATTTTATAAATTGAAAGGAATGGGCCAAAATAAAAGATTTCATCAGTTTATTCGCTTCCTGAACATATAAATCTTCGCCAGCAAAGCAGGTGGTCAGTTTGCCCTGGCTTCAGGTGGTCGATTTAGCCGGCGCTACCACCGACCGCCTAAGTTTTTATATATTCATGATTCCAAAATATTGTAACTATCTTTGGGAGACTATCTCTCTTTTGCGTTTTTATACTCCAAAATCTTTTGAAATTTTTCACACGAGTCTTTCTTTATTTTCCTCTTCGCCACATCCCTGCAGCAAATGGATTTTGGTAATAATATAATTACCAGCCACGGTTTATCTATTTAAATGACCAATATCTACTGTAATACTGACGGTAATTTGAATCCGTTTGTCCCTATTTTTTATTAACCAATAAAAAAACAATTATGCAACAAATCTTCAAACGCAATTACCTTAAATGTATCCTGTTGTGTTTCATTATTGGATTCGCTTCCTGTAAAAAGAATATGCAGTCTACGGAAAGCAACAACGCATCAATTGCTGGCAACAGCACGCTTAACAAAGCTATTAACACAACGCCGGCTACTATGTCGGTTATTACAAAAGGTCTCAATTATCCAAGAGGGTTAACATTTGGACCAGATGGCAATTTATATGTTGCAGAAGCAGGTACAGGGCCTACTGCATGGTGCAGCACAAGAAGTTGCGTTGCCCTGCAGCCGAATGTTTTCTCGCCTTATTTTGGATGTCCTACCGGGGGACGCATATCCAGAATTAATCCATCATCAGGCAACCGGGTAACTGTTGTTGATAATCTGCCTACAAGCGTTGGAACCAATGCAGATGGAACTAAAGCAGACTTTTTCGGACCTGCAGATGTGGGCTTCGTCGGTAATACACTGTATGTACTTCAGGCAGGAGCAGGTTGTGGCCATGGCGTTCCATCTTCAACTAATGGCATATACCGGATTAATTCAGATGGAAGTCATACCATGATCGCTGATTTGGGCTCGTGGTCAGTAGCACATCCAGGTGCTCACAATGAGCCTGATGACTATACACCCGAAGGCAATTGGTATAGTATGGCGATTGCAGAAAATAATTTTTATGCTTTGGAGCCCAATCACGGCAATTTTGTAAAAGTTGGTTTGGATGGCAGCATCCAGGAAGTGGTTGATATTTCTGCAAGTGAAGGACATATTGTTCCAACTGCAGTGGCCTATAAAGGCAATTTCTTTGTAGGCGATTTGGGTGTGTTTCCTATTACCGGTATCTCCAGCGTTTTTAAAATTACGCCGGGTGGTATCATAAAAAAAATAGCCACTGGGTTTAGTGCAATCGTAGGACTTGTTCCGGACAAAAACTCAAATATCTATGTGCTGGAAATGACCGCGAATCACCCTTTCCCAACTCCTGGGGCGGGTAGAATAAGAAAAATTAATGCCAATGGAACTGTTGAAGATGTAATATCGGGCTTAGATTTTCCAACCGCAATGACAATGGGACCCGATGGAAATTTGTATGTATCAAGCTGGGGATTTGGACCTCCATTAGGTCAGGTGGTAAAGGTGACTTTGTAAAACCAATGTTACATTGGTTTTAATGCTGGGACATTCATCTATATGGCAGTTGATTTATCAACATTCAGATTCCATAGAACTGTGTTTTAAAACAACGAAATTATGTTAAACCGTGTTTAACCGCCTGGAGAAACAGGGTTCCAGCTTTTGCTGGAACCCTTACTGATTTTTCTAAGGAATTTGCCTGGCTATTTTCCCCTCTTTAATTAAGTATAAGAAAATTATTCGGTTGGGATGTTTGATTCGTTTGAATAGGCCGGAAAGAAAGGAAGCCGAGGACGCCCATGTGATAATATTCCCAAATCTCTCCAAAATTACTTGTTAGCTTAGTCCAAAATTGAAGCATGAAATTACTGGTGGTGGAAGATGAACCCAGTCTTTTGCAAAGCATCCTTGAGTATTTTACACAGGAAGATTTTCTTTGCGAAGGCGCATCTACCTACCATAGCGCCATCAGTAAGATCGATGCGTTCGACTACGATTGCATCATTCTCGACATCAACCTGCCCGATGGGAATGGCCTTCAATTGCTGCATTACCTGCGGCAATACAAAAAGAAAGAAGGCGTGGTGATTATCTCCGCCAGGGATTCGCTGGATGATAAGATAAAAGGCCTGGATATCGGGGCCGACGATTACCTTACCAAACCCTTCCATTTGTCAGAACTCAATGCCCGTATAAAAGCACTTATCCGCCGGAAATATACCGATGGGGTGGATATACTGGAAGCGGGCAACCTGCGCCTGGATCTTTCATCGCGCACCGTACACTGTTCAAAACAGCCGGTATCCCTTACCAAAAACGAATACGACCTGCTGGTCTATCTCTTAAACAACAGCAACCGGGTGGTAAGCAAACAGGCCATTGCCGAACATATCTACGGAGAACAGGCCGACAATATGCCTTCTTTCGATTTTGTGTATTCGCAAATAAAAAACCTGAAAAGAAAGCTAAAGGAAAAAGGATGCGACGATTTGGTGCAAACCGTTTACGGGCTGGGTTATAAACTATCATTATGAACGAAACCCTGCTGCAAAAAAATACCCGCGTATTGCTAATATGGCTGCCCGTTGTACTGTTGGCCTGCTGTCTGCTTTTCTATGTGCTGATGCGCATGCAGGCCCACCACATGCAGCTAAAACAATTGCTGTTAAAGCAAGACAATACCTGGAATGCCTTTGTTCAAAAGAATGGAGATATAGAAAAAAGCATCAGGGGCGAATACCAGATCAGTAAAGCAGGGGACAGGGCAGATGATAAAACGGATGAGCTAAAAGACACGGTTATCTATTACCCGGCCATAAAAAAATCCTTGCCCTTCCAGTTGCTCACACGCAGCTATGAATGGCAAAACAGCCGGTACCTGGTCACCACTTTTGTTTCTTCTACCGAAATAACCCACCTTATTATAAAAGTATTTCTTACCGAGATAGGAATTCTGATATTGTTGTTGGTGGCCATTGTAATACTGAACCGCAAAAACGCGGGCTCGCTCTGGCGCCCCTTCTTCTCCTCCATGCAAAAGGCCAATGAGTACGATATCACCACCCAGCAATCGCTGTCTTTGCCCACCGACACAGGCATTGCAGAATTTAATGAACTGAACGCTACACTTACCAGGCTTACCAGTAATGTAAATGATGCTTTCCAAAGGCAGAAACAGTTTGTCGAAAACGCCTCGCATGAAATGCAAACGCCGCTGGCTATTATCCGTTCAAAACTGGAATTGCTCATCAATCAACCCAACCTTACAGAAAAAGCGGCTTCTTTGCTGGGCGATATCAACGAAGCAAATGATCGCCTGAGCCAGATGAACCGAACCCTGCTGTTACTGGCAAAAATTGAGAACAACCAGTTTCCTGCTGTGGAGGAAGTAGATGTCTCCCAAATGCTGCGGCAACTGCTGGACAATTTCCAGCATCATTACGAGGAATTTCCCGCCACCACCACCGCTATCGACGACGGCGTTACGGTTATTGCAAACCCATCGCTGATTGAAATACTGCTGACCAATCTTCTAAAAAATGCGGTGGTGCACAATGTGCCGGGCGGCAAAATTACTATTACGCTTACTGCATCGGGTTATATCATTGAAAATACTGGCTTACCCACAGAAACGCCCGCCAATGAATTGTTCGACCGGTTTAAAAAGGGCTCGCACCAGAACAAGACCACCGGCCTGGGACTGGCCCTGGTTAAACAAATATGCAGCCTGTATAGGTATACCGTCAGCTACCAGTTCAGGAACGGATGGCATACCGTAACCGTCATTTTTAAATAAATTTCTTTTGCTACTTATTGTGTTGCGCCCCCTCGGGGCCTGCAATATTCCTTGTCTCCCGCCGCCAAAAACCCACCAATCAACCATTCAACCAATCAACCATTCAACCAGTCAACCAACCAACCAACCAACCAATTACCAATCCGCGCTGTCAGATTTTCTCCAAAATCGCCGGTTAGCTTTGTCAACTTGTAAAACAGCACCTACCAATCATGCTAAACAAACCCATCAGGCTGCTTGCAATGCTTGGACTGATGATGCCATGCTGCCAACTGTTGGCCCAGGCACCCATTGATACTGCCATTGAATTAAAAGGAGCCCTGCAATTGGCGGAGCAACATTATCACCTCCTGAAATCGGTAAAATATGAAGCGGATGCCGCCACCCGCCATGTTGATGTGGTAAAATACAACTGGTTGCCTACCATAGATGCCAGTTACCAGGCCGGCATGGGTACCGCCAATAATCTTACTGGTATATTTTACCCGGGTAATATTTTACCAATGACGGGCCCGCCGGCTACCGGCAATGATTACAAACCCGTAACGGGCAGCGCAGCAAGTATTTTGCTAAACTGGCAGGCGGTCTCGTTCGGTCAAAAAAATGCGCAGACCGGTGTAGCCATAGCAGAAGCCAACACAAAAAAAATGCAATGGCAGCAGCTATTGTTTCAGCAAAAAATAAATGTTATCAGTGCCTACCTTGACTTGCTGCTGGCCTATGATATGACAGCCATTCATAAAAGCAATATAAGAAGGGTAGAGGCCAGCCTGTACCAGAGCCGGGTACTGGCCAATACCGGTTTAAAACCCGGTGTTGATACCGCCCTGTTTTTATCGGAATTATCAAAAGCCAATATCGATTTTCTAAAAGCACAAAAACAACTGGCCGTAAACCAATTGTTACTGGCGCAACTGGTGGTTACCAATGCTATGCCGGTACCGGCCGACAGCGTTTTTCTTAACCGTTTGCCTGTAGTTGCCAGGCAGATCGATAGTAGTTTTTCAAAAGCACCGCTGATACAGCTGGGTAAAAGCCAGTTTTTATTAAGCCAGTCAAGGGAACAACTTTTAAAAAAATCATGGTACCCTAAATTAAATGTATGGGGCACCGGCTTTGCACGCGGTTCTGGTTTTGAAACCAGTGGTGTCAATAAAACCTGGGATGGACTTGGGATGAACCGGTTTAATTATAGCGCAGGGGTACAACTTGTTTTTCCGTTAATGAAATATGGAGAAATAAAAAAACAGTTGCAACAGCAAAATTTACTTTCACAGGCCGCAGCCGAGCAAATTGAAGAGAGTAAGACCTCGCTGACGGCGCAGGAAAAAATGGCTGCTGCTACTTTTGCCAGCAGCCTGGCGGTTGCCACAGAAACAGTACAGCAATTGAAATCGGGACAGTATGCGTTTAATGCCATGCAGATAAGATACAATACCGGGCTGGTAGGTTTTGCTGACCTGATACAGGCGCAATACAATTTATTAAAGGCAGAGCTGGATCTGAAACTGGCACATTGGGATGCCTGGAAAGCCCTGCTGCTGCAGGCTGCCATAAAAGGAGATGAACAAATTTTTTTAAATGAAATCAGGTAACTGCCATGCGCCGACTTATACAATTTGCGCTTAGAAAACCAACCACGGTAGTCGTTGTAATACTGGGTGTGTTGTTTTTTGCTGTGCTGGCCGTCCGAAAATCTGCTGCAGATATTTTCCCCGCCATTAATGCACCTACTATTTATGTGGCACAAACTTATGGAGGTTTATCGCCGCAACAAATGGAAGGATTTATTACTTCTTATTATGAATATCATTTCCTGTACATTAACGGCATAAAGGCGGTTGAAAGCAAATCTATACAGGGATTGGCGCTCATAAAACTGCAGTTTCATGAAGGCACCAATATGGCGGCTGCCATGGCCGAAGTGATTTCCTATGTAAACCGGGCCCGGTCATTTATGCCACCTGGTACCCTGCCACCGTTTGTGATGCGCTACGATGCGGGGTCTATCCCGGTGGGGCAACTGGTATTTAGCAGTGAAACCCGTTCGCTGAATGAAATATCCGACCTGGCATTGTTTAAAGTCCGTCCCATGTTTGCCGCATTGCCGGGTGTATCGGCGCCTCCGCCATTTGGTGGCAACCAACGCACCATTGTTATAAAAGCAGACCCGGAACGATTAAGAAGCTATCATATTACGGCCGATGAAGTAGTGACCGCTATTGCCAAAAACAATCCCATTCTTCCTGCGGGCAATATAAGGGTGGGCGATAAAACATTTATTACTGCATCCAACAGTGTGGCAGATAATTTTAAAGATCTGGAAAATGTTACTGTAAAAAATACAGAAGGAGCTGCTGTGCTGGTAAGGGATCTGGCCACGGTAGACAATGGAGCAGATATCACCACGGGTTATGCGCTTATCAATGGCAAACGATCGGTGTATATTCCTGTTACCAAAAGAGCAGATGCGTCTACGCTGGATGTAATTGCCACCATTAAAAAATCTTTGCCCGATATGCAGGCGGCCATACCGGACGATATAAAAGTATCCTACGAATTTGATCAGTCGGGCTATGTAACCAATTCACTGAACAGTTTATTGTTTGAGGCCTTGCTGGGTGCACTGCTTACCGGCCTGATGGTTTGGTTGTTTTTAAAAGACATCAGGAGCGCGTTAATCGTCATCATTAATATTCCCCTGGCACTGCTGATATCGGTTGGGTTCTTATACCTGTGTGGCCAAACCATCAATATTATGACGCTGGGCGGTCTGGCATTGGCGGTAGGCATACTGGTGGATGAATCTACGGTTACCATGGAGAATATTCACCATCACCTGGATTTGGGAAAGACAAAGCAACGTGCTATCTGGGATGCCTGTGCGGAAATAGCGGTGCCCAAATTATTGATCCTGTTCAGCATCCTGGCGGTATTTGTACCCGCTTTGTTTATGTCGGGTCTTCCGCGTTCTATGTTTATGCCGCTTTCAATTTCAGTAGCATTTGCTGTTACGGCGTCTTTTCTGTTATCACAAACGCTGGTACCTGTATTGAGTGCATGGTTAATAGGTAAACTAAAACGCAATCCAAATCAAGACGGGTTAAGAGGATTGAAACAACATTTGTCAGGGAATATTGCAAGGGCTTCCAGGGCAAGCGTCTTCATTGTGCCGTTTGTAATCATAGTTTTGTTGTTGCTCAGCTATACCGGCTACAAAAATGCCGGCACAGAAATTTTTCCCAAACAAGATGCGGGGCAAATGCAGGTGCGTTTACGTATGCCGCCAGGCACCAGGATAGAACGCACGGAAGATGCCACCAAAAAAACATTATTGATAATCGACAGCCTTGCGGGAAAACGCAATGTAGCCATCAGTTCTTCTTTTGTTGGGTTACAACCGTCTTCTTTTGCCATTAACCCTATTTTTTTATACACCAGCGGCCCGCACGAAGCAGTTATAAAACTAAACCTGGTAAAGGGCGCCGGTATCAGTATTGAAGCGCTGAAAGAACAAATGCGTGCCAGCGTTATAAAAAACATTCCAGGTATTGCACTATCATTTGAACCGGCAGATTTGGTTGACCAGGTGATGAGCCAGGGCACCAATAATCCGATAGAAATAGTGGTACAGGGAAAAAATTTAGCACAGGGCCGCGATATTGCGGCTAAATTAACAGCGTCGTTAAACAACATCGGTTACCTGCGCGATGTGCAGGTAGCACAACCACTGGATTATCCTACCATACAAATTAATTACGATCGCATCAGGACCGGGCAAATGAACCTTACTGTTGAACAGGCGGGTAAATCAGTTACAGAAGGCACCTCCTCCAGCCGGTTTACACAACCCGTATACTGGCTCGATAAAACATCAGGCACCGCTTACCAGGTACAGGTAGAATATCCGCAGTTGTCTATGAACAGCCCCGAACAGGTTGACCAGGTGCCGGTAGGCAATGCCAACGGCAATACTATTTTCCTGCGCGATATTGCCGAATGGAAGAAAGGTAATTCCATTGGCGAGTACGACCGGATTAACCAGCAACGTTTTATTACAGTAACTGCCAATATTCACCATAAAGATTTGGGCAGTGCCATTGCTGCTGTAAACAAGGCCATTAAAAACCTGGGCGAATTGCCACAGGGTGTAAAAGTGTACCAACGCGGACAATCGGATATACTCAACGAAACCACCAGCGAATTATCTATTGGACTCTTGCTGGCCATTGTATTAATTGCATTAATGCTCACTGCTTATTTTCAGTCGTTCAAATTGGCACTAACTGTACTGGCTGTTTTTCCCGGGGTGCTGGCCGGCTCAATGCTGTTGCTATGGATAACCGGCAATACGATCAATATTCAATCTTTTATGGGTAGCATAATGGCCATCGGGGTGGCTGTGGCCAATGCCATCCTGCTTGTCTCCAATGCAGAATATATCCGCGCACAACAAAAAAATACGGTCATGATAGGAGCACAGGCTGCCACTAACCGCTTTCGTCCCATTGTAATGACCAGTCTTGCCATGATTGCCGGCATGGTGCCAATGGCGTTGGGATGGGGTGAATCCGGCAGGCAAACAGCGCCGCTGGCCATTGCAGTCATTGGCGGCCTGCTGTTTAGTACATTTATCAGTTTAGGGCTGGTACCACTGGTATATGATTTGGCAATGGGAAAAAATAAAACCATCAATGCTTCGCTTGATCCCAATGACGAGCACTCAATTTATTACGACAAGAATTCTTAAATACAAACAGGCATGAAAAAATTTGGAGCCATTTTATTGTTGACGCTATTGGCGGCTTGTAACCAGCAGGACGAAAAAGCAGTGGTTAACAAAACGGAAACAACGCCCGATTCGGTAAAGGTGTTTGTGCTGGCAATGGATTCGGCGCAAAAAATGATTTCATTGCCGGGCGAGCTGCTGCCCTATGAAAATGTACAAATCAGAGCAAAAGTGCAGGGATATATAAAAAAGCTGAACGCTGATATCGGTACATTTGTTCGCAAAGGCCAGGTGCTGGCTTTGATTGATGCGCCGGAAATCAATATCCGTCTGCTGGAGCTAAATGAAAAAGTAAAAGCCGCCCATTCAAGATACCAGTCCAGCAAGGATTATTTCGACCGAATCAATACTGCCTCGCAGTCGGATGGGGTTATTGCGCCCAGTGAATTGCAACACATAAAAAACCAGGTGCTGGCAGACAGCGCAGAATACAATGCGTCGTTGTTTGCGGCGTCTTCCAACCGGCAGATAGGAAATTATCTGGCCATTGTGGCGCCTTACAATGGCACTATCATTAAAAGAAATATTGATGTGGGTTCTTTTGTAGGTAATGCCAATGAAAAGCCCTTGTTTGAACTGAATAATAACCTGGCGCTTCGGTTGCGCGTGCCCGTACCGGAAATATATACCGGTGCTATTTTGCCGGGCAATACTGCAGAGCTGACAACACGTGCTTTTCCCGATAAAAAATTCAGCGCAAAACTGGTGCGCAAAGCGGGAAGCATTGATAATGAAACACGCAGTGAAGTATGGGAATTCCTGGTGCCCAATGAAAGCAATGAACTGAAAGCAGGTGGTTATGCTGATGTAAAACTCCGTTTCCTGCGTTCAAATCAATCGTTGGTGGTGCCGGTGTCTTCGGTGGTTACCACGCTGGAGCGAAAATTTGTAATAAGGGTGGCCGGCAATACGGCACAATGGGTGGATGTAAGACCCGGTTTTAATATGGGCGACAAAATGGAAATTTTTGGCGAATTAAAAACAGGCGATACGCTGGTGCTGAAAGCCAATGAGGAATTAAAGACCGGTACAAAGCTGGTAACCAAATAGTGATTAATCGATTCGTTTTTGTCATGCTAAGGAACGAAGCATCTGCGCGGCTGGCACGAAAGCGATCCTGATAAAATAGCTATCAATGAATATAGTCGTTGCTTGAAATTGTTTTTGCATGGATCGCAGATCCCTCCTTCGTCGGGATGACAAAGGCGTCGTGTTAACAAAAGCGTCGTTTTTGTCATGCTGAGGAACGAAGCATCTGAGCGGCTGGCACGAAAGCGAGCATAAAAAAATAGTCCGTTAATGAATATAGATTCGTTGCTTGAAATTGTTACTCTTGGCTCGCAGATCCCTCCTTCGTCGGGATGACAAAGGCATCGGGATGACAAAGGCGTCGGTCGGGATGACAAAGAGCGTCGGGATAGCAAAAGCGTCGTTTTTGTCATGCTGAGGAACGAAGCATCTGAGCGGCTGGCACGAAAGCGATCCTAATAAATAGCTATCAATGAATATAGATTCGTTGCTTGAAATTGTTGCTCTTGGATCGCAGATCCCTCCTTCGTCGGGATGACAAAAGCGTCGGGATGACAAAGGCGTCGTGTTAACAAAAGCGTCGCTTTTGTCATGCTGAGGAACGAAGCATCTGAGCGGCTGGCACGAAAGCCATTCCAATAGAACAGCGGATCCTCCTTGGTCGGGGATGACAAAAGCGTCAGAAATATTTACAGCTTATCAGGTGGCCAGCCCCCAAAAATTGAAGCATTAAGAAAAATCCATGAGGGATTTGTGGTGTTTATCAAATCCAATTTTTTTTGTCTTCGCCAACCTTTTATTTCTTTTTCTCTTGCAATAGCCCGATCTATATATTGAAAGTTTTCAAAATAGATTAGATTGTAACAATAATATTTTCCGGCAAATGTATCATCCTTTCCACGGTTCGTCCAATGTTCAAAGATTCTGCGGGCGAGATTATTTGTAACCCCAGTATACAAAACATTCTTCTGGGGATTGGTGACAATATAGATGCTGTACTGATGAGGATTTATTTTAGGCATTCTTATGGGACGCAGGTTTTATGTGCAAGGGTTGCAATGGCGTTATGATTTCTTTGTGATTTATCAGTAGCCTTCTATAATTCGACAGCAGATCCCTCCTTCGTCGGGATGACAAAGAGCGTCGTGATGACAAAAGCGTCGGTTTTGTCATGCTGAGGAACGAAGCATCTGAGCGGCTGGCGCAAAAGCGATCCTAAAAAAATAGTCCATTAATGAATATAGATTCGTTGCTTGAAATTGCTTTTGCCCGGATCGCAGATCCCTCCTTCGTCGGGATGACAAAGAGCGTCGGGATGACAAAAGCGTCGGGATGACAAAGAACGTCGGGATGACAAAGGCGTCGTTTTTGTCATGCTGAGGAACGAAGCATCTGAGCGGCTGGCACGAAAGCGATCCTAATAAATAGCTATCAATGAATATAGATTCGTTGCTTGAAATTGTTGCTCTTGGATCGCAGATCCCTC
>Ga0207680_10000169_pt1 | contig 31665 bp, 29 predicted proteins | sample KBSS23metaG_FD_184321 | JGI IMG/M metagenome (GOLD analysis project Ga0207680, IMG submission 184321) | Switchgrass rhizosphere microbial communities from Kellogg Biological Station, Michigan, USA - KBS S2-3 metaG (SPAdes) (version 2) | ecosystem: Host-associated > Plants > Roots > Rhizosphere...
CGCTCGCGCCGTGCAATACGCGCCCGTAGCTCAGCTGGATAGAGTAGTGGCTTCCGAAGCCATTGGTCGGGGGTTCGAATCCCTCCGGGCGCGCCACTGCCCATAGCCTCCAACGCGATGTATGCATTCATCTGAAGTTTGGCGCTGACGTCGGCCAGGAAGTTGTTTGGACTTGTCTTCCGGCTTGACTGTCATATCTTCACTTCAATTCGTCCACACACTCAGTCAGCACCGCTTTGATCTCCGGGTCCTTCTCGACGGCCTGCGCGTCCTTCAATGCCTGCATGTGGGCAACGTCGAGGGCGTTCTTTGCCGATGCCTGGATGTCCGGCGACACACCGACGCCTTCCCAGTCGGTGTGGGTAATCGGGCTGATCGAACGGCCGGAGGGAACGAACGCGGCGAAGTGCTCGGCCAGACGTCGCGGTTCGCCCGGGTGCGCGCCGCCGCCTGTGGTTTCGCCGACGAGGGTCGCGCGCTTGAGGTTCTTCAGCGCGTAGCTGAAATCCTCGCCCGCCGAAAACGTATCGTTGCTCGTCACCAGATAGACCTTGCGTGCGCTGCCGTAGCGCGGGCCGTCGACGGTGTCGCTGGTCCACATCGGCGTGGTGCGGTCGGTCTCGCGGTAGTAGATGTCGTTCAGATGCGTGCGGGTGTCGAACAGATAGCTCGCGAGCAGCGCGACGGATTCCGGTTCGCCGCCGTGGTTCCTGCGCAAGTCGATAATCAACGCGCGGGTGTCGCCGAGCAGGGTCATCGCGGCGGCGAAACGGTCCTTCACCCGTTCCGGCTCGGCAAAGGCCTTCAGCTCGAGGTAGCCAATATTGCACTGCAGGCGTCCGACCGATTCGATGCCGTAGTTGTGGCGCTTTTCATCGGCCAGATCCTGCGCCTGGCTTTCGAGCGATGGCTTGCCGTCCTTGCCCAGTTCCGGAAATCCGTCCTCGCCGTAACGCACTTCCAGATGGCCGTCCTTGCCGACCGACTGCAGGTCGCTGGTCAGGAGATCGGCGAACTTCTCGGCACTGGTCACCGAGTCGTAGGCGCCGCTGTGCTGGCGTGAGCGCAGGTAGTCGCCGAACTGTTTGGCCTTGTCGGGAAACACGTAGTAAGTGTCGAGGTCTGCGATGAGCGTATCGACGACTGTCTTGCGCGTGGCCGCGTCGATGGCCATATCCTTCTGCGGTGGACCGCGGTGTCCGGCGAACGATGGCCATACGGCGACACCGGCCACCACTGCGACGATGAACAACAGCATCAGTGCGGTGCGTTTTGGTGCGCGCCGGATCATGCCGATAGGTCCTTTCATGTCGAGTCCTCGTTCGTCGGTAGTGAATATTGTGGCAACACATTCTCTTGTCGATGCGCATCGGCGCGACGACCCGGTTGGCAACTTTCGATAACGGTTGTCTTCGTGCCCGCCACGCCCGTGCAGGGCTGGCGATCATGCAGCGGTCGTGAGTTTTCTTTTCGCGGCGTCCTTGCCAGTTCTGGCATTGCGCTGCTTCACCGTGGCCTTGCCTACCGGCGGTAACGCACTGGGCAGTTTCAGGCGTGCTTTCGCGATCCGGTTGCCGAACGATTCGACATCCAGCGCTGCGATCGCTTCGTCAAGCGATTGCGACAGCGGACGCGGCAGCGATGCGTCGAGACTGTCGGCGGCCATCTGCGTCGCCTTCCAGCATTCGCGCAGTCGCGGCAGAATCGCCCGACCGCGCGGTGATAAACGGATCAGACGCTGGCGTCCATCGGCCGGTCCGGATTCGGAGACGAGCAGTCCTTCCTTGATCATCAAGGCAACGGTCTGCGTAGCCGCCGGCTGAGTGATCTTCGCGGACTCGGCGATCTGTCCGATCGTGGAGGGTTCGAGCGCGATCAGCGCGCGCATTACCGGCGTGTAACGTGGCCGGTAATGCATCCCTGCGAGGGCATAAGCGTCTTCCACCGCTCCGTCGAGCAGTTCAAGCAAATGGCGCAATTGGGTTCCGAGTCCGGGCTTCATGGGTGAAAATATATTAGCGCTTATGTATTTTGTCAAGCATGGCTGACAGGAGGTCGAGGCCCGTCTGAAGCGCTGATTGACGCTGCGCAGACCCTTCCGTAAACAAGAAGCGCGCCATGGTGACTGCGTCAGATTTTCGCTAATCTATTGCTTCGGAGCTCGCGCGCAACGCACGTACTTCCAAACAGGGGAAAACCAAGATGAATGTGTCTGGTGGGTCTGCGCCCGCACGCGCATCGCGCGCGCGGGCCAACTGGCTGCGTCGTACCTGCGTAATCTGGGTCGCCTTTTTTGGCGTCGCCATCGCGGAAGGTGCGTATGCGCAGAACGTCTGGCCCGGCGCGGACCCAGGCTCCGATTCGGGCTGCGAGATCGACATTTTTACAGTGCCCAACGGCGCGGCTTACGTGCAGGTCACGGCCATCGGCCAAGCCGGACAACGCGGCTCCGCCATTGCGGGAGGCGACGGCGGCATCGTCACGGTCGTTGCTGCGGTGACGCCAGGGCAGAAACTCTATGCTGCGCCGACCCCCAGCATGTTTACGTTTTCTTCGCCCCCGTCCGCGTTCACAACAAGTGGCGGTCGGGGCGGCGTCGGCTCGTTCGTTGCTACCAGCGATCCATCCGCCAGTTGCGCTGCGCACCAACCCCCCAGCGCAGCCAGCTTGCTGGTCGTGGCAGCGGGCGGCGGCGGCGGCGGCGGCGGCGCGTTGTCTGCCGGGACGAGCGGTAGCGGCGGCGCGGCAGGCCGGCCTGGCGAGAGTGGTGACAACAACGATGCCGTCGACGGCGGCGGTGGCGATCCGGGAAGCCAGACCGGTGGCGGTACCGGCGGGGCCGGAGGTTCCAGCTACACGTTAATGGACGGCTACCAAGGCGGCTCCGGCGACTACTTTGCAGGTGGCAGTCAAGGCCCTGACTGGGACTACCCCAACCTCGATGCCGGCGGCGGCGGCGGCGGCGCTGGCTATTACGGCGGTGGTGGCGGCGGTGGCAACGCGCTATCTGGCGCCCCTGGCGGCGGCGGCGGCGGTTCGAACTATGTCGCGCCGTCGATTCCGACAAGCCCGCCGAATCCGCAGATCACCGGCACGGTCGAGAACGGATCAACCACGCGCAAGGCGTTGGTTGAAATCACGCCGATCTTTTTGACGGCGACGACCATCACGAGTTCGCCGAATCCGTCGGCGTACGGGCAATCGGTGACGATTACCGCCAACGTCACTTCCTCCGCTGGCGGCTATCCTAGCGGCGGCAATGTGGACATCACCGATGGCTTCACGACGATAGCTACAGTTGCGCTTGCCAATGGCGTCGCAACCTACACCACGTCGGCGTTCACGCAAGGCCAGCATCCGTTGCAGGCCCTATATTCCGGCTACTCCAGCGACAGTGAAATCGACCGGCCTAGTTACAGCGTCGGCCAAAACGTCGGCGGCATCGTGACGCCGTACACGCAGGTCGTCGGCGCGCCGCTGACGCTGGCGACGATCCTGTTGAACCCCTCCGATCAATCGGCAACGTATGGCCAAACGGTGCAATTCGAAGCCGAGGCGAATGCCAATCCGTACCCGACGATTCAATGGCAGGTCTCCACCGATGGCGGAGTTAACTATTCGAACCTGGCGGGACATACCAGCCAATTTCTGACCCTCACGGCGCAGGTCGGCTGGAACGGCAACCGCTATCGCGCACTCTTCATCAACGCCGCCGGCACGGTCGCCACGAGCGCCGCTGCGCTGACGGTGCAGCCAGCCGGGTTGCAGGTCGTCGCCAACAATCAATCGATGTCGTTTGGCGGCAGCGCGCCGCCTCTCACCGTCAGCTACTACGGATTCGTCAACGGTGAAAACACCAGTGTCCTCGGCGGCAACCTCGCTTGCGCGACAACGCCCACCCCGATCACCCCGACGACGCCGAGTGGCGACTATCCGATCAATTGCAGCGGCCTGACATCGTCGAACTACACCATCTACTACGTGGCCGGCACGCTGCACATCGTGCCCCCATCGCCGAATATCTCCGCTTCTCCAATGCCCGGTAGCGTGCCGCTCGGTTCAACGTTCGTGATCTCGGCTGCCAAAGGTGCGTCCAGCAACCCGATCGTGTTCAGCGTCGACGCGTCGACGACGGATAGCGCGTGTACCGTCTCGGCCACCGGCGTGGTTTCGTTCGTCAAGACGAACTACAACTCGGGCACCGCCACCTGCACGATCGATCTCAACCAGGCGGGCGATGGCACCTACCCGGCGTCGGCGCAGGTGCAGCTGTCCACCACCGTGATCTACCTCCCGCCCGTGTTCTCGGAGATCCCGCCTCCAAGCACCAGGGAACTGGCAGCGGGCGGTTCTACGACTTTGACTTTCAACATCCTCAGTGGATCGCCCGCGCCGACGGTGCAGTGGTACTGCTTCGTGCACAAGCAAGCAACTGTCCTTATTCAAGGCGCCACGTCCACCACATTGACCCTCTCGAACGTTACGACCAGCCAGGACGGAAACTACTACTACGCGGTCGTCACCAACAATGCCGGTAATTCGATCTACGCGTACAACACCGATGGCGCCACGAAAGCCGTCATTCTCAAAGTCGACGGTGCCCCGGTCATCTACGAGCAACCGCAAAGCCTCGAAATCGATGTGAACACCTTCTACAACCTGTATTCCGGCGCGTCCGGCAGCCCGGACGCGACGATTCAGTGGGAGGTATCGACCGACGGCGGTACGACTTGGACCAACTTTGACGGTGCAATCCAAAGTTCCATTGCACTTCCTCCTGCCCAGCCTTGGGACGACGGCACGTTGTATCGCGTGACATATACGAACACGTACGGCTCGGTGACGTCGGACGCCGCAGTGGTACATGTCGACTATCACAACATCACCGCCGATCCGGGCGACTTGGCTCTCGCCTCCGGCCAGCCGGCGTCGTTCACGGCAAGCTTTGCCGGTTACCCGGCGGCAACCGTGCAGTGGCAGAGCGCACCGGCAGGCACGACGACGTTCACCGACATTCCCGGTGCTCTGGCAACTACCTACACGATTGCACACATCGACCCTTCGCAAGATGGCATGCGCTATCGCGCGGTGTTCACGCAGACGGGAGCGGTCGACGGCACGATCATCACGCCATCGAACTACGCGACGCTGAGCGTCACGCTCGCGAGCCCCACATTCGCAGCCACGGCGGGCGCGGGCGGTACCTTCGGCAAGAAGGTGACCGACGGCGCAGTCCTTGCGGCAGGCGACTCGCCGACCGGCACGATCACTTTCAAGTTGTTCGGCGTCGGCGACAGCACGTGCGCCGGAGCGCCGCTGTTCACCTCGACCGTCCCCGTCTCGGGCAATGGCAACTATTCCTCGGCCTCCTACGAACCGACCGGCGTCGGAACCTACTACTGGACGGCATCGTACAGCGGCGATGCGAAAAACAATCCGGCTTCGGCAGCGTGCGCCAGCACGGGCCAGAGCGTCACGATCACGCAGGCGTCGCAGGCGATCGCGTTCGGCGCGTTGCCGCAAGTCGTCGTCTCCGGCACAGGCAACGTCACGGCCACGGGCGGTGGCTCGAATAATGCCGTCACGTTCAGCACGAACACGCCGACGATCTGCTCGGTGACGTCGTCAGGGCTCGTGACCGGCATTCTGGTGGGGCAATGCGAGATCGATGCCGCGCAGGCCGGAAACTCCAACTATCTGCCGGCCACCGCGAACACGACGCTGCAGATCGGCAAGAACCTGGTGCTGACGCTCGTCGACGACGGTAACGGCTATGTGCAGTACTCCAAGCCACCCGTCTACACCGCCACGCTGGAAAACAAGGGCACGGCAGCGCCCACCAACATCATGGTGAACTTCGGTCTTTCGGCGGGCTTGGACGCGCTCAACGAGCAGTGGACCTGCAGCGTCGTCACCGGCAGTGTCGTCTGTCCGACCAGCAGCGCAGTGATGGCCGTCGCGACGATGCCTGGTGGCAGCAAGCTGCAGTGGACGCTAACCGTCCCCGTGGTCGCCGGCACGACAGACACGACCGTGCGCGTAGATCTTTCGGCGACCAATGCGACGTCTGTCAGCGACACCGATGTGCTGGTGATCTTCAGCGGTGGCTTTGATCCATAATCTCGCCGCTCGTTATGCGTACGCTGCATCCACACACAGCCCTGCGTGGTCGATGCATTGCGGCGTTCGCATGCGTGTGGTTGGCACTGCTGACTGCGCCAGCGTCGGCGCTCGATCCGCAGGCAGCGTTCAACCATTATCGCCTCGACCATTGGGGGGTCGATGAGGGCCTGCCGCAGCGGGCCTCAAGGCCGGGCGATGAGTGCTCCAAAGTAGACTAAGCACTTAGTCCCGACTCCCAGGAGAAAACCATGTCGACGTGTCCGCAATGCGGCGCCAAGCTGCCATCTGGATCGCATACCTGCAACGAATGTGGCGCGAACGTGATCTTCACCCATGTTCCGCATCCGCACATCGCGCGGCGCAAGCAACACCCGCCGGCACAGCGCCGGGATATGCTCCCGCACGAGAACCTCATGCAGCGGTTCAATGCATTTCTCGCGGTCAGGATCACGGGCGCGGTCGGCACCATGTGGTGCGCCTATCTGTTTGCGCTACTCGCGTTGATCAGTCTGCCCGAGGCCGTGCGCGGCGGCACCGCACCGCTGATCGCCTGGATCGCGCAGACATTCCTGCAGCTCGTGCTGCTGTCGATCATCATTGTCGGCCAGAAAGTCGATGGCGCTGCGTCGGACAAGCGCGCGTGCGACACCTACAACGACGCGGAGGCGGTGCTGCATGAAGCAGTACAGATTCAGGAACACCTTGCCGCGCAGGACAAGATTCTGACGACGCTAGTGGCGGACTTGCGCCGGGGACGACCAGCGTAAAGCCCTCGCGATCGACTGCGGCTTCAGATCGGCAGCGATCGCGAGGATAGGGCTCGCCATCAATTACAGGAAACAACCAGCGTGCGTTTCATTTCGGTGTTGCGATCGTCGCTCTTGCCTTCCGCTGCACCTTCTCGCGATACGACCGTGTAGTGGTGGGCTCCGCATTGCGCATCGGCTTTTTCGGAGCAATCGCCCCAGCCTTTGCCGATACCGGAACAATCGAACGTGAGCGTCTTTCCCGGTGCCTTCACGTCGCTCATACAGCCGGCAATTGCCGCGGCGAGAATTCCGAGCATCAGTACATTTGGCATACGCATAAAAGCTCCTTTGGCGATGCGCGTCAAAAAACTCCTGGCCGAAAGCAATCCTATTTGTTGGCTGCGTGCTCCGCATCGTTTTTCGCTTTCGCCGCCGCAACGGCCGAGTCATAGCTGGCCTTTGCGGCGTCTTTGCAGGTCTTGTTCGCATCACCCACTTGCGCTTCACAGCGTGCGTCAGCCACTTCTTTTTGCGCTTCGGCTTTGGCCTTGTCGACGCCGTATTGAGCGTCGGCAATTTTATTTTCGGCGTCCACGTGCGCTTTGGCGACATCCGCGTTCGCCGCCGGCGGCGGTGCATTGGGGTTGTTGGTCGCGTCTTTTTGCGCATCGGCCTGCGCAGCGACGACGTCCTTGTTCTTCTGCGCAACAACTTGATCAAGTTTCGCTTGCGCATCGATTATCTTCTTCTGGCCGTCCGCTTCAGCCTTCGATACGTCGGCCTGTACCTTGGCGGTATCGACCTGCTGGTTGCATGCCTGTAGCAATAGGGCGGCGCAGGCGAGTGCGATTGCGTTCTTGTTCATACAAATTCCTTTTTGGGTAATGAAGACGTTTTAAGCGAATTGCCGCATGAACCATTACGAGACTCGGGTGGAAATCAGCAATGGGCATGCCATAGGAGAATTCACGTAAAACCTTGGGCCGGCCGCTGGGCGATCGTTTATTTCGCACGATCAGACTTATTCATCGCTTGATTTGCGCTGTGTTTGCGCAAGCACCCGTGCGCGACACATTGAAAAATCACCGGCGCAGAAACTGTCTGATGTTCGGCAGTTACGGTGAGTTCATCGCTTCAATGTAGTGTCTGCACGTAAGTTCGATGCGGCGTGCGCGCGCCGAGCTTGGTTTTTTGCTACGCACGAGGGCGGTCTTCGTATCGTCCCTGTTTCAGTCCATAGCAATTAAGGAGAACTGCATGCGTATCCATTCCCAACACATCATCAAAAGCCTAGCCTTGGCGATAGCAATCGCCGGGGCCGCGCAGCCGGCATTCTCCGAAGAGCACGGCGTAACCGTTGGTAATCATCGTTTCGTTTATTACCGCGACCATGACATCTACTACGCTCCCGAGACGAGGACGTATTACTGGATGAGCGACGGTGGCTGGCGTTCCGGTCCGGTATTGCCGCCGGAAGACCAGCGCTATATAGCGGCGGGCGGCGTCGACATCCAACTTGATACCGACGTGCCGTACACGCGCCACGAATACGTGGTCGCGCATTACAAGAATGCGAGCCCCGCCACGGAGCAGACCGTCACCGAGCGTACGGTCAGGCCAGATGGTTCGACGACCACCACGACTACGACAACCAAGCGTCGCTACGTCTACTACGGCGATCACGACATCTATTTCGCCCCGGACACCAAGACCTACTATTGGCGTGCCGACGGTACCTGGCGATCAGGCTTGGCGTTGCCGCCGGAAGACCAGGTCTATGTGAAGCGGGGCGGCGTCGATATCGAACTGGATACCGACCGCCCGTACACGAAACACGAATATGTGGTCGCGCACTACAAGCACCATCACGATCGCGACGAAGGCCGCCATCACGATGACGACGACGACGATTGAATAGCGTTCCCGCTTTAATGCAGCATCTACGGGGCCCGCGAAAGCGGGCCCTTTCTTCAAGCGGATGCTATCGGTTGCTGCGCGCACGCTGGCCGAAGGCGATTTGTGATATCAGTGCCGTTCATAGGCGAGGGACTAGCCTGCTTGCGAGATATCCAATGTTCGGCGTGACAGGAGGTCAATAATGAAATGGGCAGGCATGTATCTGATCGGCTTTCTCGTCTTGATCGGCGGCGTCCTCGCCGCGCTCTGGCAGCTCGGCATACTGCAGAACATCGGCACGACCTGGACCGCCATCGGCATCATCATCGTGGTCGGCCTCGGCATCATGGTTTCCGTATCCAACAGCGGAACTAAGGAAAACATTCAAATCGACCGCAAATAATCGGTTCGCCACCGCACGGCGCTATCACTAGGCATCGGCGGCGCGCTCGGCGCGGTGCGCGCGATTCTGGAGTAATGGGCGCCGCCCTTACTCAAACCCATCCGCAAAAATCGTGTCGCCGACGGTGAACGTCTTCGTCGTCACCACACCCTGGAACGTCGCCTCGAAAGTCCAAAAGCCCGACGGCGCGGTAGCCGGCAACGTGTAGCTGTGATACCAGTACGAAGCGGAGTAGTAACTCGGCGGGCCGGCGTAGGACTGGTTCCAGGTAACCCACACCGAAGCATCCGGCTTCAACACGCGAAAGCTCGTTACCTGCCCCGCCAATTGATCGTGGTAGTAAGTCGCAAAGACGATCAGGTCGCCGGGATTGAAGTCGGTCTTGAAGTTCGGCGTTTCCTCGCCCGGGTTCGGGCAGCCGGCGTCGAGGTTGGGAATCGCCGAATGCGTCGCCAGCCGATTGATCTTCGGGTCGTAATACGGAAGTTGATTCAGATAGCGCGTGGGCACGTTGTTGCAGGTGCCGGTATTGCCTTCGAGGATCGAATAGCCGGGCGCGTTGGAAGAATGCAGCTCGAAATGCAGATGCGGGCCGGTGGAGAATCCCGCACTGCCGACCTGGCCCAGATACTCACCGAGCGCGACGTTCGCGCCGATCGCCTTCGCGGTCTGCGAGTACTTGCGCATATGGCCGTACCACGCCACCGTGCCGTCCACATGTTGCACGTAGACGGCGTTCCAATCGGCCGAATAATTGTTCGGGCAACTGCGATCGTCGTTGCCGTCCACCTTGCCGACGATCGTGCCCGGCGCGGCCGCGACGATGTCGATCGCGCCCTGGTCCATCAGCATCCACGGATACGGCCACAGAAAAATATCGACGCCGGCATGGTTGTAGCCGCTGGCCAGATCGTACGTGCGCGCACCGCAGTTGTAGTCGAGCACCTGATTTGGATACGCCGGGTTCAGATCGACGAAGTTGCTGATGCCGTGATAATCGGGTTCCGTATAAGCAGCGGTCGGCTGCAGAGGCCAATCGAACAACACCGGACCCGCCGCCGGCGCGCCCAATAACGACGGCGGCAGAATGCCGCGCGCCTGCAGCTCGGCCACGTTGTCCTCAATTTGCGCATCGATGCGCGCCCGCATTTGCGGCGTCATCTCGTCGCGGAAATTTGCGGTGTCGATGCCACCACCGCCCTCGAGCGCGGGCGACGACACATCCGCCAACGTCATTGCCAGGATCAAGGCACTCGCGATCATTGATTTTCCCCGCTATCGGCCGCGTCGCAGTCGCTCGCTGCGGAATCTACTCTCGCTTGGGCGTGCCGGAGCGGCTGGCTTACGAGCGTTACGGGTGGGCCGATGGGTGGTGCCGGCAGCCGGGCGACTATCCCGCCTGCAATCGCCGCACAGCAACCGCACTCACCGACGTATCGATGAACGATTCCGCTTTCTCGCGCGTATGGAACAGCGACACATCGCCGTCGGGAGCGATCACGCTATAGGTGATTTCCGGCGGCGTCCCCCGCAGCGTGCGCAGGATGCGCAGCACGGTGAAGCCGTGCCGTTCGGAGCGCTTGACGATCTGCAGACCCATGGGGAGCCACTGACAACGCCGGGGCGCAGCTGCGCCGCGAAGGCGCCGATCATACACAGGCTGGCGCAGGGCGCATCTTGCGGCGCGGCAATGGCCGTGGGCAGGGAAAATCGTGCCCGCGCGGCGCTTCCCGCTTTGCTCGTCATTCGCGCAAAGGCGGGAATCGAGCCCTTTGCAACAGTTGTCGGCATTACCTACGGTTGACGCTCACTCAAACCCGTCGACAAAAATGTAATTGCTCTCGTAGGCGCCGAGATCCAAGGTCGCGCCATCCACGCGTTGCGCACCGTCCAGATCGACACCGGACAACCCGCCATTGGGATTGCTGACGCCGGCGTCGATCAACGGCGATGACGCCGACAATCGAAAGTTCGTGCTGCCGATAAAGCCCGGAGCCACGCTCAGTGCGCCGGTCGACGAAACCGGTGTTCCGCTCATGGCCTGGATATCGTTGTTCCTCAGATCCGCATGCCTGACGGATCCGCTCACATCGATGTCGGCGATGCCGGCGCCCGTCGAGTTGTCCCAAAAGATGTTGTTGTCGAGTTTCATCCCTGTCGGCGTGAAGAAATCCATGATCACACGCTGTGCTTGCGCCGCGTCCGTGGACTGATTGCCGGCGAACGTGTTGTTGGCGACATCGATGGCGTTGTCCGAATAGAAAAACGCGGCGGCCGAGTTCGGCGCGCTGTTGTCGAAGAACAGATTGTCGCGCACGATCAAATTCGGGCCGTCGGTGGCGGCGAGCAAGCCGCCGACCGCTTCGGTACCGCCAATGCCGGCGACGCCGACGTTGTGCTGAAAGATGTTGCGCTCGATTAGAACAACGCCACCGGCAATCGGGCCGGGGTCGCCAACCTTGAGTCCGCCGGCGCTGGATTGAAACGGCGACGAGCCGTTGCCGTTCTGAAACGTCAGACCACTGATGTGGATCGTGCTGTTCGGTATTGCATTGGCATTGATCGTCAGCACGCCGGAAGCGTGATTGCCGTCGAGCACCGTCAGCGATGCATCCAGCGCTTCTTGCGTGCATGCGGCATCGACATAGCCGCCGGCAACACTCAAGTCATGGTTGTTCGTCACCGCGCCAACCCAGCCGCCCGCTGGCGCGAAGTAAGTTCCGGTGCGGATGCGGATCTCGTCCGCATCGTTGTTGCTGGCAGACGTCGACAGGGCCGCCAACGCGTCGGTGAGTTCGCTCGCGCTGCCGACGCAAACGACCTGCGTTGTCGCCACCGCGCCATGGGTGAGCAGCAAAGCGCTAACGAAAGTAAGTGAGATGCTCATGGATACTTCGGTGGTCCAATCGATCGAAGGCCGGCCCCACTGGCGGCTGCGCTATCAGACCTGAAAGGGCGGCGAGGTATTACGCAGATGCGAAATCGTGACACGCAAGCGGGTTGTCTGAGCCTTCACAGTCCCGGGCTGACCAGGCGCTGCTTGCTTGCTGTTGCGATGCGTAATACAGCGCGCTGGCAAGGCGCGACAGATCGGAGGGGGAATTTTCCATCGAAGGCTCAGTTGTGATGCGCGACAGCGGCGCGCTTCAACGCGCGTAACGCGCACGTTTCTCGTGCACTTGCTTGGCCCCAGGCGCGCGGATGTGCTCTCGCAACCAAGCGGCAAATTCGGTTTCGCCGAGGCTGCCTTCGGCAAGACCGAGCATCGTTACGAATTTGTCTTCGTCGGTAGCTTCGAACTCGGCATCGTTGAGCGCGAGGAACACGCGATAGCAGACATGCGCGGTGCGCTTGTTGCCGTCGACGAACGGATGATTGCGCGCGATGCCGAACGCCAGACTCGCCGCGAGTGCGGCGAGGTCCGGAGCGGGATCGCCGTATGCGTGCAACTGCTGCGGCCGCGCGAGTGCGGAATCGAGCAGGCTTTCGTCGCGCACGCCGCTGCTGCCGCCATGTTCTGCGAGTTGGCGATCATGTATGGCGAGGGCGAGCGCCTTGTCGATCCAGACGGTGACGGTCATCGTAGTTACTTCGCGAGTTTGCGCAGTACGTTGCGATCCTGGCGCATGATGCTTTCGGCCACTTCCATTTGCGCGGCCAGCGTCGGGTCGTACGTCGTCAGCTTGATTCCGTCCGGGGTTTCCAACGCGAACAGTTCGTCGCCTTTTTCCAGGCGCAGGCGCGCGAGCAGTTCTTTGGGAAGAATGACGCCGGCAGAGTTGCCGATAGTGGTAATTTTCAGCTTCATGAAGGGCTTGCCGCAGTTATAACGATTGTTATACTACGAGTGGTGCGGTGTTAAATCAATCTCGGCTGAAGCGGCGCGCGCGCTTCGCTACGCTTGAAGTGAGATGGACAAACCCTGGTACCTCTACCTCCTCGAATGCCGGAACGGCCGCCTCTACTCGGGCATCACCACTGACCTCGCCGCGCGCTTCGATAAACACAAGCGCGGCAAAGGCGGGATGTTCACGCGCTTGAATGCGCCGCGGCGCATCGTTGCGGCGGCATTGTTCGAGAATCGCGCCGAGGCGAGCAAGGCGGAGTATCAGATGAAGCAGCTGAGTGCGGCGCAGAAGCTGCGCGTTGCCGCGGGCTGGACGCCAGTTGCGATGTTGCCGGGCGATGACGGCTAGTGTCTTGCACCATGCACCCCGGATGAGGTGTACTTCGACCCGGCGCGCATGCGACGCATCTACCTGCGAACTGCGCCCATCACGGGGAGAACTGCATGGGCAACAATGCCGGCAAGACGGCGTCACGTGGCGGACCATTGCGGCGCATTTTGAACGCCGTGTTCGGCGTGACGCTCGGACGCCTGCTCAAGTGGACGCTGATCGCGGCGGTCATTGCAGCGGTTGTCGGAGTCATCGGTTTCGTCGTGTTCGTGGTGTATCCGGCGCATTCGATCCCGAGTTACGAGCACGTCGACGATTACGTCTATCTTGACCAGGGCTGGGGCACGCAGGCCGATACGCCGGACCGGCAGACCTACTATTATTCGCCGCAGGGCACATCGATGCCGCAGGGCGCACTGATCACGCCGCTGCGTTACTCCTGGTTCGTGAATCTGGAGATGCCGCTCGACGAACGCCGGTTCGTCGAACCGGAACATCTGCAGCGCTACCGCTTTATCGTCGATCCGCAGCCGACCGCGCGCAATCCCGACCGCCTGCCGGTCGGATTCACGCGCCACTTCGACGCGGCGCTGGGCCAATACGTGCTCGATATCACCTGCGCGGCTTGTCACACCGGCGAGATTCACGCGCACAAGGACGGCAAGACCTATGCGATCCGCATCGACGGCGGCCAGGCGATGCATGCTTTCACCGACATGCAACGTGGCGCGTTCGGTCCCACGCTGGTGGCTTCAATGCTGGCGACGTGGGCCGATCCCTGGAAGTTCGATCGCTTCGCGCGCAAGGTGATCGGTCCGCGCTACCCCGAAGGCAAGTCCGCGCTGCGCGATGAACTGTGGACCACGATCAAGGCATTCGCCACGCAAGGTCAGAACAATCCGCTGCGCCACCTGTATCCGATGCGCGAAGGTTTCGGCCGCACCGACGCGCTCGGCCGCATCGCCAATACCGTATTCGGCGATCATCTGAGCGCTGACAATTATCAGGCGGCCACCGCGCCGGTGAGTTATCCGTACGTCTGGAACATCTGGAAGTTCGACTGGGTGCAGTACAACGGTTCGGTCATGCAGCCGCTCGCGCGCAACATCGGCGAGGCGCTTGGCGTCGGCGCGGCAATCCGGCTGACCGATACCTATGGCAATCCGGTGCCGGCCGAACAGCGTTACGTGAGTACGGTCGATCTGCCGAATCTGGACCGCATCGAACACACGCTGCAGAAATTGACGCCGCCACGCTGGCCCGAGAACCTGCTCGGTGCGGTCGATCAGACGCTCGCCGCGCGCGGCAAGACCTTGTTCGAAGCGCATTGCCAGGGCTGCCACGGCCCGCATCCGGCCGATCGCGCGCGGCAACAAGCCAACTCACCGGGCAAGCCATCGCCCGACACCGAATGGATGATCGAGGTGATTCCGGTCGAGCACATCGGCACCGATCCTAGCGAAGCGAACGGGTTCATGACCCGGCACTACGATCTCACGCGCGCCGGCCTCACCCACGAGGAAGTCAGCCGCGTGTTGCGTCCGCTGCTGGTGCGCAATCTGGCGCGCGATGCGCGTTGGCGCCTGGAGGAAGTGATCGCGGCGCGCCGGGCGGCCCATCTCGAACTCGGCCAGTTGGCGGCGTTGCTCAGCGCCTATCCGGACCCCAACGCAGACCCGTCGCCTTCGATTCCGCAGGCAAGCTTTGCGGCGATTGCGGCCGAGCTCGCGCACCTGCCCGCGCCGCCCGCGCAGGCGACGTCGAGCTGGACATGTGAGCTCGACTGCCAGAGCAAAACCTTGTGGAAAGACGTCAGCACGGGCGAGGCCGACATCGATGCGCAGCTCGCCAAGATCGATGTCAGTCAACTGACCGAAGGCGAAGGCCTCAACATCCTGGGCCTGCTGATCAAGGCAAAATATTATTCCGACAACAACGTTTCGTACGCGCGCCAGCAGTGTCTCGACGGTTTCGGTATTCTGGATCTGCCGCAACAGATCGCCGGCTACAAGCCGCGGCCGCTGGAAGGCGTGTGGGCGACGCCGCCGTTTCTGCATAACGGCTCGGTGCCGAATCTGTATCAGATGCTGCTGCCGCCCGAACAGCGCAGCGCGCGCTTCTTCGTCGGCCGCCGCGACTTCGACCCGAAATACGTCGGCTACATCAGCGCGCCGGCGGATCCGAAAGAAGCCGATGGTTTCTGGTTCGACACGAGCAAAGACGGCAACCACAACACCGGTCACGCGTTCGTCGCGACCGCCGAACAACTGAGTGCGGAACACAGGGATCCCAAAGGACATGCGTTGCCGTCCGGCGTGATCGGGCCGTTGCTGAGCGACGACGAGCGCTGGGCCATCATCGAATATCTCAAAGTCCATCGCGATCTGCCGGCGACGCCTGCCGATTTCGTGCCGCCGACTTGTGCGCCATGATGATCAATCGCGCAATGTATACAGAGCGTCGGTTCGGCCAGGCGTGCCAGCATGAGTGAGTCAGCGGATTCTTCCGGTTATACGTTCGACTTCGAACCCGTGCGCGCGGCGGAACAGGCCTGGCTCGCACGCCGTCGCGCCGCGGCCGGCCTGGGCAAGCCCGACGACGATCTGGTCGGGCTTGCATTTTCCGGCGGCGGTATCCGCTCGGCGACGTTCAATCTCGGCGTGCTGCAGGCACTCGAAGCCGGCGGCATGCTGCGTAATGTCGATTACCTTTCGTCCGTTTCCGGCGGCGGTTATGCCGCGTCGTCCTACACCTGGCTCAGAGCGCGGCTCGCGGCGAACACGTCGACCAGCGTGTTCAGCGCCGCACTCGCGAAGATGGGCGGAAGCGTGCTCGACTGGTTGCGTGGTCACGGGAAGTTCCTGGTAAGCCATCGCGGGTTTTCGATCTGGACACTGCTCGCCTCGATTCTCGCGGCGACCTTCATCAACGTGCTCGTGCTCGGCCCGCTGTTGCTGTTTACGGTCTACGCACTGACTCTGGGTTGGCTGCCGTTCGAATGGCCGCCGTGGCTGATGTTGCCCGGCGGGCATGTACCGCAGGGGCACCACGGCTATTGGTTGCTGCTGGTGCTGGGTGTCGCGTGTCTGGCGATGTTTCCGCTGGTCGCGACGGTATTCGCTATCGTCGCCGGGATTCCGCGTGTGGCCGACGTGCGGCGCATCGACCGGTTCCGGGTATTCATGGGCCGCTTGATCGTGTTCGGTCCGGCCTTGATCGCGCTCGGCCTGATCCCCATCGCGGCGTCGCTGGGCGAAATGGCCGAACATTTCTTCGCCACGCGCCATGCACATGCGCTCGGCAAACATGCCTCGTACCTGCTGCCGTTGCTTTCCGGCATTGCGTCGATGCTGTTCGATCGATTCAAGAGTCGTGGCAGCAGCGGACGCGCGACCACGATCGGCCTGAGCCTGCTCGTCTACGGTCTGTTGATCCTGTGTTATCACGTCGCGGTCGAGGTGAATCTGCATGCGCCGGCATTTCTCGGTTTCGTGCTGCTCGCGGTCGTGCTCGCATTCGTCTGCGACATCAACCGCGTCTCGATTCATGCTTACTATCGCGCGCGCTTGAGTGACGCGTTCCTGCCGAATGTCGAAAGCGCAACCGCTGAAGACCCGGGTAATTTCCGCCTGAGCGAACTTGTCCCCGAACAGGGGGCGCCCTTAGCGCTGATCAACACCACGCTCAATGCGACCAGTTCGTCGAACGAGCGCCTGCGCAGCCGCCAAGGGGCGAGCTTCTTTTTCTCGCCGGTGTACACCGGCTCGTCGGCGACGGGCTATCGGCGTATCGACACGTACGCCGGCGGCGCGATGGCTTTATCCAACGCGTTCACCACGTCGGGAGCTGCAGTCGACCCGGATATGGTCGCCACGAAAGCGCGCGCGGTTTCCTTCCTGATGGCCTTGCTCAACGTGCGGCTGGGTTATTGGGCGCGCAATCCGAAGTTCGGCCATGAGCGTGATCCGCTGCGCCCCTGGTGGTGGATCTTCATCGCGCGCGAGATGCTCGGGATAGGCCTGGATGAAAACCGCCGACACGTGCATCTATCCGACGGCGGTGGCTTTGAAAATCTCGGCATCTATGAGCTGATCCGCCGGCGCGTACGTTTTCTGATCGTGACCGACGCCGGTGCCGATCCGCAAACCTCGCTGGGCGATCTGGGCCAGGCGATCGAGCGTGTGCGCGTCGATTTTTGTGCGGAGATCGATCTCGCCGCGGATCGTCTCTATCACGATCGCGATAGCGCGCTGGCGCAGCAGCCGTATGTGCTCGGCAGCATTCGTTACGCCGATGGCAGCAGCGGCCAAATCTTGTACATCAAGCCGGTGCTGTGCGCGGGACTCACCGCGGACATCTATGCCTACTGGCGCGCGCATCCGGCGTTTCCCGACGAGCCGACTTCCGAGCAATTCTTCGCCGAAGCACAGTTCGAGGCGTACCGCGCGCTCGGTCAGCAAATCGTCGCCGGCTTACTCGGCACGCCGGCGCCGCTAGCGGTCGGCGCCTGGTTCGAACGATTGCACGGTTTGCACGCAACCACCTGAGCGCCTAGAGGCTCTTGAGGTACTCGAGCAGATCGCGCTTGTCGGCATCGCTCAGCGTCGTACCGTAGACGTGTCCGGCATTGGAATTGCCCGGCAGCGTCGTATCGAATTCACTCGCGTGCTCAGCCGCGCCCGCGGCCAGACCCACGTTCAGCGCATCGAATTCGCGGCTGCCGACGTAAAAATGCGTGACCCGCGCGGCGGGCGGCTTCAGCAGTTCGGCCAGACTCGGCACCGAGCCGTTGTGCAGGTATGGCGCCGAACTCCAGATGCCGCTCAACGGTCGCGCCTTGTAGTAGTCGGGATGGCTGTCGACCGCCGCTTTGATGACCTTGTGGTAGCCGGCGATGGCATCGCGCATCGCGGCCAACGGGTGGCGCAGTGCGGCGCCGACCGCCGCATGCACGACAATGTCGGCGGTTTGTGCTTGCGCGCCGAACACCGTACCGAGCACGACACCTTCCTTGCGGCCCTCGAAAGCGCCGGTGCTGGACTTGGATTGGAGAAAATTGTTCACCATGCGCGGATCGGTGCCGACTTCGGCGGTCGGCGTGAGCGCCGCTTTCAGTTCGCGCTTCGCATTATTGCGATCGGACAGCTGATGACAGCTGACGCATTGCTGCGCGTAGATCTGTCCGCCCTGTTTGACTCGTGACGTATCGAGCGCGCCGAAAATCCCGGCCGGCCATTGCGGTGCGCGCAACGCGTAGAGATCGTCCTGAATCTGCGCGAGGTGAGCAAAATCGACGTTGGACGGATAGCCGTCCAGACCCTTGCGCTGCGAGATATCCAGCGAGCCGTACACGGCCAGCGCCGTGGTTACGTTCTGCAACAGCGGGCCCGGCCCCGAGTTCGGCGCCGAACCGTTCCATTGCACGACGTCCAGGTGCGGCGCATCCCACAGCACCGGGTAACTCACCGGCGCATCCGGCGCGCGGCGATTGCCGGGCATGCCGAGGAACTGCACCGCCACGGCGTTGAAAATCTGTCCAAACGCGTCGAGACGGCCGTGACCGTACGGCACATCGACGTGATTCATGCGGTGGCGCGCCGCGATCGTTGCTTCGACCGCGCCCAGTTCGTCCTTGAGATTCTGGCGCTGTGCGCCGCTGGCATTGAGCGCGTCGGCGAAGCGTCCGAACTTCGCGGCATCGGCGAGCGTGGCGTCCAGGCTGTCGACCAGCGCGCCCTCGAAGGCGTCGAAATCGAGCGTGCCCTGGCCGCCATCGAGGCGGATACGTTGACCGTGATAGCGAACTTCGCCGGTATGGCAGGCGGCGCAGCCGAGGCCGGTCCAATCGCGGCCCTGTGCATCGGCCTCGTGAGTAAACCCGACCGGAAATCCGTTCGGGTTTTGCGCCGTGCTCGACTGGAGCAGAAAACCCAGCGCGTCCAGATGCGCATCGGCCATGAAGCGTTCCTGATTTTTGGCCTGTTCGAGCACCTTAAGCCAGGCGGTCGGCAGCAGGCGCGAACCGAACGACGAGAACCAGGCGCGCTCCTGCACGTCGCGGCTCCAGCCTTGTTCGAGATTGACCGCGCCGTTGCCGCCGGCGACCGCTTCGCCGTTGGTGATGAGCGTTTGCGGCGTGTTGCACGCCACGAGTACCGCTGTCGCCGCTGCCAAAGCCGGCAAGCGCCAAGTTCGCATGATTCGACTCCCCGCGAGCATTTAGCCTGCTATTCTAACGATGATCCGCAACTACCACCGGTGTTTACTGCAAACGCGATGCACACGTTTCGGCTGCGAATTGTCCTGACCCTGTTGGTGGTCACTCTCGTGCTCTACGCGAGTGTGCGGGCAGCCACCACGAAAGTCGACGCCAAGTTCGCCAGTGCTGCGCTGGGTCCAACGGTGGAAGTGCTCGAAGATCCGAGCGGCCACATGGATTTTGAAGCGGTACGCGCGGCCAGCGGATTCAAGCCCACGCCGAACATGGGCACGAATTTCGGATTCACGCGCTCGGCCTGGTGGCTGCGCCTGACGCTGGCCAACACGGATTCCGTCGACCGCCACGTGATGCTGCGTGAGGATTATCCGCTGATCGATTACCTCGATCTGTGGGCACCGGATCACGACGGTACATGGCAGCACACGGCGACCGGCGACCGCACGCCGTTCTCCACACGCGAGTTCGTGCATCGCGATTTCATTTTCGAACTCGACCTGCCCGCGCAATCGCAGCGCACGTTCTATGTGCGTGGCGCGTCCGACGGTCCGGTGGATCTGGATCTCACGTTGTATGAAGCGCACGCCCTGATTGGCGCATTGAGCCGCGAGCAACTGGCCTACGGCGTTTACTACGGCGGCTTTCTCGTGCTCGTGCTCTACAACTTTTTCATTTTCCTGATTGTCCGCGATCGCGCTTTCTTCTATTACCTGCTGTACGCGACCAGCTACGGTTTGTACTTCGCGATCCACAATGGCATTGCCTTCGAGTTCCTGTGGCCGAACAACCCCGCTTGGGGCAACCAATCGCTGCTGGTGACGTTGGCATTGGCGCTGATATTCGGCCTGCAGTTCACGCGAACGTTTCTGGACACCGCGGGGTTCGCTGCGCGTTTGGACAAGGCCGCGCTGGTGCTGCAAGCCCTCGCGATCATCGGGCTCTTCGCCTCGTTCTTTGCGCCCTACGCCGTGCTGATCCTGCCGCTGGCGTTGCTGACTGTCATCGTCACGGTGCTGATCATGACCCTCGGCACGCTCGGCGTCGTGAAAGGCTACGCGCCGGCGCGCTACTTCATGACCGCCTGGGCCATGCTGCTCATCGGGGTGATGGCGTACATGCTCAAAGTGTTCGGGCTGCTGCCGCACAATGTATTTACCCAAAACGGCTTCCAGGTCGGCTCATTGATGGAAATGGTGCTGCTCTCGCTGGCGCTGGCCAGCCGCTTGCGCGACCTGCGCCTGCAGAGCCGCACCGATACCCTGACGCAGGTACCCAACCGGCGCTTCTTTGACGAGCACGTCGCCGTCGAGTTCGATCGCGCCAAGCGCAATCACGGCGCGCTGGCGTTGCTCGTCGTCGATATCGACCACTTCAAGCAATTCAACGATCGGCACGGGCATGCGCGCGGCGATGAAGTGCTCAAATTGGTTGCCGACCACTTGTGCCATGGAGTCCGGCGTGGCGACAGCGTATGCCGCTACGGCGGCGAAGAATTCGCCCTGATTCTTCCCGGAGCGAGCAGTGCGGAAGCCGCAAGCGTGGCCGAATCACTGCGCCACACCGTCGAAGGCACGATATCGGCGGACGAGCCGCTCACGATCAGCGTCGGCGTCGCCAGCACGCACGATCGCGAATTCGAAAATGCCGATGAGATATTCAAGGCTGCCGACCGCGCGCTCTATCGCGCCAAGGACCTCGGCCGCAACCGCGTCGTCCGCTTTGCCGCGTAGCGTTGACGCCAGGGGCGGGATGATTGCCATCGCCTGCGAGTACCCACGCGGCCGTGCGGACGGCGCGCCTGTTGTGCCAAGCGCCTGATTCTGTTGTAATACGCGGCTCGCCGCTGTTTGCGGCGGCATTTTCCGACGCTACGTCGGGCCGATTCCACCCTGGCTAAGGGTGCTCCCGTTCATCATCGAGGTAGGTACGATGGCCAAAGTCTGCCAAGTCACCGGCAAGCGCGCACAGTCCGGTAACAATGTGTCGCATGCCAATAACAAAACCCGGCGCCGCTGGCTGCCGAACCTGCACGAGCGCCGTTTCTGGGTGCCGAGCGAAAACCGCTGGATCAAACTGCGCGTTTCCACCAACGCCCTGCGTACGATCGACAAGAACGGCATCGAAACCGTACTCGCTGAACTGCGCGGCCGCGGCGAAAAGGTCTAAGGAGCACAACCATGGCATCCAAGCGCGATAAAATCCGCCTCGTGTCGTCGGCCGATACCGGTCATTTCTATACGACCGACAAGAACAAGAAGACCACGACCGACAAGATCGAAATGAAGAAGTACGATCCGGTCGTGCGCAAGCACGTGATCTACAAGGAAGCGAAGATCAAGTAAGCGTTGCGTTCTTCCGGACGTCGCCGAAAATGGCTCCTGCATTTTCGGCGTACCGACCGTCCATGGCCATAACAAAAACCCGCCTTTCGGCGGGTTTTTTCGTTATTGGGTGTGCGTCGAATCAGGCACGCACCGGCACCAGCGCATAGCCGCGCAGGCGCACCGCAAATTCCTGCAGGGTGCGAATGCCGCTGGCCTCGGCTTCGCGGCACCAGTCCTGCAGATTGGCCAGCATCGTTTCGCCGCTGCCATTGCTGCGCTCGAGCACCGTGGCGAGCCGCGCGCGGAATTCGCAGACCTTGGCCAACAACGGGCGCTCTTTCACCGCTTCCTGCATGCGTTCGCGCGAACGCTCGTCGAGCCAGCGGCCACCGTTGGCAAGCGCCTTGCGCAGCGTGCGCGGTAGCGCCTTGACCTTGGCGCCGGCAAGCGCCGCTTCTTCGCGCAGCGTCGGCGCGATCACGCCGCGGAAATAATCCGTCATCACCTCGAACTTGTGCGACAGCAGCGCCTTGATCGTTTCCATGTCGGGCAGCTGCATGTTCGGACGCACATCGAGCGACGGCGCCACGCGCAGCACCTTGGCCAGCCCCAGCGACTCGAAGAAACGGATTGCCACCCAGCCGATGTCGAACTCGAATTTGCGCAGCGCGAACTTCGCCGAACTCGGGAATGCATGATGATTGTTGTGCAGCTCTTCGCCGCCGATCCAGAAACCCCAGGGCGACAGGTTCGTCGACATATCGGTGGTTTCGAAGTTGCGGTAGCCCCACCAGTGGCCGAGGCCGTTGACGACGCCGGCGGCCCAGAACGGAATCCAGATCATCTGGAACGCGGAGATCGCCACACCCCAGATGCCGAACAGCAAAATGTTGACGATGAACGTCAGGGTCGGACCGGCATACGCGCTACGCGAGTAGACATTGCGCTCGATCCAGTCGTCCGGCGTGCCCTTGCCGTATTTCTCCATCGTCGTCGCGTCGAGCGAGGCGACGCGATACAGGTCCACACCCTTCAACAGCACGGTATTGATGCCGAAAATCTTCGGGCTGTGCGGATCTTCATCGGTCTCGCACTTGGCGTGGTGTTTGCGATGAATCGCGACCCACTCCTTGGTGATCATGCCGGTGGAAACCCACCCCCAGAACCGGAAGAAATGCGCGAGCACCGGATGGAAATCCACGCCGCGATGGGTCTGGCTGCGATGCAGGTACAGCGTCACGGTGAAGATCGTGAGCTGCGTGACGACGAAGAAATAAATGATCTTCGCCAGCCACGACGCATGCGTGAGGCCATGGTTGAGAAAGTTGAACAGCAGGTCGGACATGGGAATCCCCAGGGAGAACTTTCATTTTACGCGAGCAGGGTGTTAGCTGCCAGTGAATTGGCGCTTGCCGCGGCTCCGGATTGCAGCAAAAATGGGGCCAGATGTCCGAAAATTCAACGGCACCCACCCCTCTGCTGCAACTGCACGACGTCAGCCGCCTGCTGGCCGGCCGGTGCGTCGTCGCCCACCTGAACCTGACGCTGGATCGCGGCAGTGTGCTGGGCTTGCTCGGCGTCAATGGCGCCGGTAAATCGACCACCCTGCGCATGATTACCGGCGTGTTGGCGCCATCGGCGGGTCGGGTGTTGATCGACGGCGCGGAGCTGCGCGAGCAACCACGCATCGCGCGGCGCCTGGGCTATCTGCCGGAAACCGCGCCGCTCTATCCGGAACTGCGCGTAAGCGAATACCTGGACTTCTGCGCGCGCTTGCGCGGCCTGCGTGGCGCGAAAGTGACGCAGGCCGTCAGCGGCGTAATCGAACGCTGCGGCCTGGGCGACGTCCGCGCGCGCCTGCTCGGCAATCTGTCGAAAGGCTTCCAGCAACGCGCCGGCATCGCCCAGGCGCTGGTGCATGCACCGGAACTGATCGTGCTCGACGAGCCGGCGTCGGGCCTGGATCCGCTGCAAGCCGTGCAGATCCGTGCGCTGGTGCGCGAACTGGGCAAAGAGCACGCAGTGATCCTGTCCACGCACCTGCTGCCGGATGTGCAGGCGTGCTGCGATCGGGTGGCGATCCTGCATCAGGGCACGCTGCGTTACGACGGGCCGCGCGACGCACTCGGCGACGATCTGGAAGCGATGTTTCTGCGCATCGTCAGCAGCGACACGGAAGCGGCGGCATGAGTCTGGTTATCGCCCGCAACGAGTGGCGCCGCTTATTCGTGCAGCCATTGGCTTGGGTACTGCTTGCCGCAGTGCTCGTCATGTTGGCTTATTTTTTCCTGCTCACGTTGCAGGGGTTTCTCGTGCTGATGCCGAAGATCGCCGGCAACCCGGCGGCGCCCGGCGTGACGGATCTGGTTGCGCTGCCGCTGTTGCGCGCGATCGCCAGCGTGCTGCTGCTGGTCGTACCGTTGCTCGGCATGCGCGTCTTCGCCGGCGATCGGCAGTCCGGAAGCTTGTCGCTGCTGCTCAGCGCGGGTTTGAGCGACACGCGCATCGTGTTCGGCAAGTATCTCGGGCTGGTTGCGTTTCTCGCGCTGCTGATCGCGCTCGCGCTGGCTATGCCGCTAAGTTTGAACATTGCCACGGCGCTCGATCTCGGACGCCTCGCCGCCGCCGCGCTCGGCCTCATGCTGTTTGCTGCGGCGCTCGCAGCGCTCGCGGTTTGCGCGTCCGCGTTCGCGCAGCAGCCTGCGGTCGCGGCGGGTCTCGCGCTGGTGCTGAACATCCTGTTGTGGATGCTCGATGCCGGCGCGCGCTATGAAGGCGTGACCAGTAATTTCGTCAATTACCTCGCCCTGCCCACGCATCTGGAACCGTTTCTGCACGGCATCGTCGCTGTAGTCGATGTGCTGTATTTCGTCTTGTTGTCGGTTGTTGCGCTGGCGCTCGCGGCGCGCCGGCTCGCTGCATCGCGGATGCGGGGCTGAGCATGCGCGAACGCCTGCTCGACTGGCTGTTTGCCGCGCTGGTGGTCGCCGCCGCACTGCTGCTCGCGTTCCTGTCGACACGTGTCGGCTGGCAATACGATTTCAGCTATGCGCAGCGCGCCAGTCTCGACGCGCGCAGCGTCGAATTGCTCAAACGCCTGGACGGTGCGGTCACGATCACCTCATATGCGCCGCGCGACAACGAACTGCGGCGCGCGATCGCCGATTTCATCGTGCGTTACCAGCAGATCAAGCGCGATATCTCGCTGAACTTCATCGATCCCGACGCCGATCCGGCGGCGACGCGCGAAGCCGGCATCAGCGTCAACGGCGAACTCGTGATCCGCTATGGCGGCCGCAGCGAATTGCTGAAACTGCTGAGCGAGCGCGAGCTCGACAACGCACTCGTGCGCCTGGCACGCGCGCGTGCGGGACTCGTCGCTTTTCTCGCCGGCGATGGCGAGCGCGCCGCCGACGGCAAGGCCAATGCGGACCTGGGCCAGTTCACCACGTTCCTGCAGGGCCAGGGCGTGCGCGCATTGCCGCTAAACCTGTCCGCGGGCATGCCGATCCCGGAGAACGTCGATGTACTCGTGATCGCCGGCCCGCGCGTGGCGCTGGCTCCGGCCGTCGTTACGCAAATCGTCGATTATCTCGAGCGCGGTGGCAATCTGCTCTGGCTCACCGAGCCGGAGGAGAACGTCGGCCTCGAACCGTTGGCCAAAGCCCTGTCGCTGCGTCCGCTCGCCGGCACCGTCGTCGACGGCAACGGCGCGGCGATCGGCATCGGCGATCCGAGTTTTGTCGCCATCTCCACTTATCCGCAAAGCGCGATCACGCGCGACTTCGCGCTGACCACGCTGTTGCCGCAAGCCGCGGCGCTCGCCAGCATCAGCGCGGCACGCTGGCAGCAGCTGCCGCTGCTGCGCAGCGGACAGAAATCCTGGACGGAAGTAGGTGCGATCCCGAAACAGGGCGACACTACGGTGACGATCGCCTACGACGCCAGCAAAGGCGAAATCCCCGGGCCGCTGGATCTGGGTTTTGCATTGAGCCGGCTGAGCCCGAGTCCGGCGAAGAAAGAGCAGCGCGTCGTCGCCATCGGTGATGGCGATTTCCTGTCGAACGCCTTTCTCGGTAACGGCGGCAACCGCGAATTCGGCCAGCGCGTATTCGATTGGCTGCTCGGCGACGACGCCATGATCGACCTGCCCGACAAAGGCGCGCCGGACCGGCAATTGCAGTTGACCCAGACTCAGCTCGGTGTGATCGGTCTGACCTTTCTGCTGATTCTGCCGGCCTTGCTGCTCATCAGCGGCGCCGTGATCTGGTGGCGGCGCAAGCGCGCCTGAGCATGCGCAAGTCATCGCGCAACCTGTTTTTCCTCGGCCTTGCCGTCGCCCTGCTCGGTGCGGGCGTCTGGGCTGAACTTGGACGTGAGCAAACGCTCGCGGTGCAGCCGCTGACCGCGCTCGATCCGGCAACCGTGCAGCGCTTCGAAATACGCTGCCGCGACTGCACGACGCGGCGCTTCGAACGCGCCGGCGCCGGCTGGCGCATGCTCGAACCCTACGCGCAGCCGGCGAACGCCGACGCGGTCGCGCGCCTGCTCGGCATCGTGCGCGCGCCGGTGCGCACGCGCGCGAACTTCGCCGATTACGCTCCGTCAAAACTCGGCTTGGCGCCGGCGCAGTTCACCCTCACCTACGATGACGTGACCATCGAAATCGGCAACGAAGATCCTATCGAACACGATCGCTACGTGCGCCTCGGCGCCGAATTGCTGCGTGTGCCGGATCGTTTCAGCGCGCGCCTGTTGGAGTCAGCGGAAAGTGAGCTGGCCGATCCGAAGGCGGTGCAATGATCAACACTTCCGTTCGCCCTGAGCGTAGGCGCGAAACGCCGGAGTCGAAGGGCACTCGCGCCGCGCTTCGACTTCGCTTGCTGCGCAAGCTACGCTCAGCGCGAACGGAAAACTGACGATGCCGGAATTGCCCGAAGTTGAAACGACTGTCCGCGGCATCGCCCCGTATCTCATCGGCCAGCGTGTCGTCGAACTGGTCATCCGCCAGCCGCGTCTGCGCTGGCCGATTCCGACCATCCTGCGCCGCGCGCTGCCCGGGCAGCGTGTCGATGCGGTCGAACGCCGTGCCAAATATCTGCTGGCCCACACCGAGACCGGCAGTGCGCTGCTGCATCTGGGCATGTCCGGCTCGCTGCGGGTGCTCGCAGCGGACGTGGCGCCGGGAGCACACGATCACTTCGACTGGCGTCTGTCTTCCGGACGCATCCTGCGCTACACCGATCCGCGCCGCTTCGGTTGTCTGCTCTGGCAGAAGCCGGGCACGATTCACCCCCTGCTCGCGGATCTCGGCCCGGAACCGCTGACCGCCGCGTTCAGCGGAATTCACTTGTGGAAAACGGCGCGTGGCCGCAACGCGCCGGTGAAGACGTTCCTGATGGACCAGCACGTCGTCGTCGGCGTCGGCAACATCTATGCCTCCGAAGCCCTGTTCGCCGCCGGCATTCATCCACGCCGCGCTGCGGGGGCGGTGTCGCTGCCGCGTTATGAACGCCTCGCTGTCGAAGTCAAACGCATCCTCGACCATGCGATCACGCGCGGCGGCACGACACTGCGCGATTTTCTGCGCCCGGACGGCGAGCCCGGGTATTTCGAACAGGAATTGTTCGTCTACGGCCGTGCCGGCGAACCGTGCAAGGTCTGCGGCACGCCGATCCGCGCGATCGTCCTCGGCCAGCGTTCGACGTATTACTGCCCGCGCTGTCAGCGCTGAAAGTCGCGCTGCCGGCTTGGTTTCAGCGTTTGCTGTCGAGCGCCAACGTCGGCTGCTGCAGCTCGATATAACCCTCGCCGCGCACGATTTTTTTGAATTCGGCGCGGCTTACCGAAACGTAGCGCTCGTTGCCGCCGATCTCGACCTGCGGGCCGTCGGTGACGGCGCGCCCATGATCGTCCACGCGCACCACCATCGTCGCCTTCTTGCCGGTATGGCAGATCGTCTTGATTTCGGACAACTCGTCGGCCCAGGCGAGCAGATAGCGGCTGCCTTCGAACGGCTCGCCGCGAAAATCCGTGCGCAAGCCGTACGCGAGCACGGGAATGCGCAGTTGGTCGACGACGTCGCTCAACTGCCAGGCCTGCGCTTTGGACAGGAACTGCGCTTCATCGACGAGCACGCAATGCAGCGCGCCTTTGTCAGCGATATCGCCGCGCACGATCGCGAGCAGGTCGTCGTCGCGCAGGAACGTGCGCCCTTGCGCGCGCAGACCGATGCGCGAGGCGACTACTCCGGCACCGGCGCGATCGTCGAGCTGCGGCGTCAGGATCAGCGTGCGCATGCCGCGCTCGCGATAGTTGTGCGCGCTTTGCAATAGCGTCGTCGTCTTGCCGGCATTCATCGCCGAGTAGTAGAAATAGAGCTTGGCCATGCGATCATCGCGCTGGGAACTGACTAACGTTAGTGTAAGGCACCGCCTTCCGTCCGGATCGCGATCGGCGAGCATGAGGGCGCCGCCGCAACCTGAAAGATGCGAAGCGCGACTGCGGTCAGATCGCGGCTACCGGAGAAACCCAATGTTTGCACGCTCCCGTTCCATTCTTGCTCTTCTCGTCTTGCTGCTGGTCAGCGGCGTCGCCTCGGCCGCTACGTTCAATGTCACGGTGGGCAGCGGCGGTGCGCTCGCGTTCTCGCCCAGCACGTTGACGATTCATGTCGGCGACACCGTCACCTGGACGAATACACCGGGCGGCTTCCACAATGTCGCCGCGAACGATGGCTCGTTCCGCAATGGCAGTGCCTCATCTACGGCGTGGACGTTCTCGCATACCTTCACCAGCGCCGGCACCGTCGGCTATCACTGCGAGATTCACAGCGGCATGACCGGCTCCATCACGGTGAATGCAGCCACGCCGACGATGACGCTTGGCGGTTATCTGAGCGGCAATTGGTTTATTCCATCGCAGGGCGGCGGCCACGGCTTCCAGCTCGAGTTCACCAACGCGCCCGGTTCGCCGGGCATGCTGCAGGCGCTGGCCATCTGGTTCGTCTACACGCCCGCGGGCAGCACGGCCGGTGACGGCAGCGGCCAGAACTGGATCTATGCGCAGGGCGACTACGATCCGTCGACCAGCACGGTCACGCTGCCGGCGGTGCTGCTCGTCGGTGCGAGATTCCCGCCGAATTTCAATCCCGCCGACATCCACCGCGTGCCGAACGATACCTCGCTCTGGGGTCATCTCACGTTCGCGTTCAGCGGCTGCAACGACGGCACCGTGAGCTGGCATTCCGATGTGCCCGGCTACAACGGCGAGAACGACACGCCGCTGGCGATTCAACGCCTGACCCAGATCGCCGGTACTACCTGTCCCTGATCGCTAGGCGCCACGCGCTGCATATTTGCGCGTGACGTAATCGTCCACGACGCCGACGAAGTCCTGCGCGATGTTATCGCCGCGCAGGGTCATCGCCTTGGCGCCGTCGATGAACACGGGCGCTGCCGGCGCCTCGCCGGTGCCTGGCAGGGAAATGCCGACGTCCGCATGCTTGGATTCACCAGGACCATTGACGACGCAGCCCATTACCGCGAGCGTGAGGTTTTCCACGCCATCGTATTTGAGACGCCACTCCGGCATCTTCGCGCGCACGTGATCCTGCACGGTTTTGGCGAGTTCCTGGAAGAGCGTGCTCGTGGTGCGCCCGCAGCCCGGGCATGCGGTCACCAGCGGCGTAAACGCGCGCAGGCCCATCGTCTGCAACAGTTCCTGGGCGACGATCACTTCGCGCGTGCGCGATTCGTTCGGTTCCGGCGTCAGGGAGATGCGGATCGTGTCGCCGATCCCTTCCTGCAGCAGCACCGCCAGTGCCGCCGTCGAAGCGACGATACCCTTGCTGCCCATGCCCGCTTCTGTCAACCCCAGGTGCAGCGCGTAATCGCAGCGCGCGCCGAGCTCGCGATAGACGGCGATCAGTTCCTGCACGCCGGAAACCTTGCACGAAAGGATGATCCGGTCGCGGGTCAGGCCGAGCGCCTCGGCGCGCTCAGCGGAATCCAGCGCCGACCGGATCAGCGCTTCTCGAGCAACGTGCGCGGCATCCCAGGGTTCGGCGCGGCGATGGTTCTCGTCCATCAGCGCCGCAACCAGGGCCTGATCGAGCGATCCCCAGTTCGCGCCGATGCGCACGGGTTTTTCGTATTTGAGCGCGAATTCGACGATCGCAGAAAACTGACTGTCCCGCTTCTTTCCAAAACCCACATTGCCTGGATTGATGCGGTATTTCGCCAGCGCCTGCGCACACGCCGGTTCGGACGCGAGCAGCTGGTGGCCGTTGTAATGGAAATCGCCGATCAATGGCACGTTCGTGCCGATCATGTCCAGGCGCTCGCGGATGCGCGGCACCGCGGCGGCGGCTTCCGGCGTGTTGACCGTGATGCGCACCAGCTCGGAGCCGGCGCGCGCAAGCTCGGCGACCTGCTTCGATGTCGCCGCCACATCCGCGGTGTCGGTATTCGTCATCGACTGCACGACTACGGGCGCGCCGGCACCGACGCGTACGCCATTTACGCTTACGCCCACAGATGCGCGCCGCGGCGTGATCGCCGGGCCAGGATTCGAGGAATTCATGCCGAACCTATTTCAAAAATCGTAGCGAGCGAAGACGGATTGCGGGTCGCCGGAGCGCAGGAACCGGAGTGTACACGTCAGTACACGAGGATTCCGAGCACCGCCGGCACGCAAGCTGTCGAGCGCAGTAGATTTTGAAATAGGTTCTGCTGTTTGGACTTGTTTGCAACCGATCTGTTCACCCGCTTGCGAGGGCCGCGTCAAGAGCTCCGACTAATCTTCACCGATCGCTGTAATCGTCCGCGTGCCGGTATCGTCGTTCGCGGCGGCAACCGGCAGCGGGTTCGGCTTGCCGGGTTCGCCGGCCGGCGGGGTCAGGTCAATGCGCAGGTAGCCGCCACCGTGTTTTTCGGCGCGGATTCCGGCCAGCATTTCGACGCTGGGTTCCGGCGGCCAGCCTAGCGGATCGCCGGGCTTGGTCAGTTCGATTTCACGCAATTCATGGTCGAACAGCTGCGGCACCATGATCGCGCCATTGCCAGCCGCAGTATCGAGCGCGTCGAGCATGACGCCACGCAGTGTGGCACCGACCGGCTCGTGGCCATCCATGCTGCGCACCGCGACCGGCAATGCGCGGCGGGCCAGCAATTCGACACCGGTCTCCATCGATCCGCTCGGGTCGATGCGCAGCCAGCGCACGACGCCGATCATCCAATCCTGACTGTCCCCGTCTTCAGCCATGGTGGCCAGGCCGACCAGTTCACCGACCTTGATACGCAGACCGCCGAGTTTCTCCCAGAGCAAGCGGTAGCCACGCAGGCTCTGGTCGAGCACTTTCGCCGGCGGGTGTTTCACATACACCTGCGCGCTGCCCGGGCCAGCCCAGGCGGCGACATATTCATTTTCCTGCAAGCTGATCGTAACGCCGCGGTTCTTGCGCAGGAACGCGTCGAAATCCAGATTTCCGGCCAGCACGTAATGCAGATCGTGCATGCCGATGACCGCGTCGAGCAGGTGTCCGGCCGGCAGCCGCTGCTGCTCACGCTCGGCGCGCGTCTCCCACAGGCGCATGAGTTTGTCGACAAACGCCGCATGCGTGGGCACCGGTTGCCCACCGCGCGCGGAAAACTGGGTCGTCACCGTGCCCGGCGGCAACAGGGCGAGATGGCCGTCGAGGTGGCGCACGAGCGCGTTCATCTCAAATGCCCATAGCCCGGTTTCCGGTGCTTCGCGTTCCTCCGGCAGGTAGCCG
>Ga0207680_10000179_pt1 | contig 30919 bp, 28 predicted proteins | sample KBSS23metaG_FD_184321 | JGI IMG/M metagenome (GOLD analysis project Ga0207680, IMG submission 184321) | Switchgrass rhizosphere microbial communities from Kellogg Biological Station, Michigan, USA - KBS S2-3 metaG (SPAdes) (version 2) | ecosystem: Host-associated > Plants > Roots > Rhizosphere...
AGCGTGGGAAGTCCACGCTTCCGTGCGTGTTGGACAACACCGATTCTCGCGCTGCAAGCATTACCGGTGCTATAGCCCCTGTAATGCTTGCAGCGCGTTTTCGGGGGCTGATTCCAGGGCCCGAAAATGGACCGAAGGCTCACGGAAGCGTGACGTTCCCGGCATCTCCCTCACCGAACTCAGGCAGGTGTGCCTTCTCTCGCACGACCTGCGACGTAAGTTCGACCTCCGCCCGGACCTGTGCCCACTTCCCGACGAACCCCTCACGTCCTGGGCGTCTCATCGCGGTCACAGCCAGCCAGGACCGCGATGAGACGCCCAGGACCATCTAGGACTGCCGCGCCGCGCCGAGCAACGCCCTCAACCCCCCGCCCGCTCCCGAACCCCCGGCGATGCGAACTGTTCCACCTGGTAGCACGAGACCACCAACCCGAATGGCGCCGGGGAGGTTTCGATGCCGGCGAACTCTTCGTGCTTGGTGATGCACTTGTTGGCCGAGTGGCGGAGGGCTTCGCTCCAGTAGGGCTTCGAGCGGGCCGAGTAGGTCATGTCGAAGGAGACGGCGACGGCGAGGATCATCAGGGCGGTGCCGGCGAGGGCGGGCCAGCGGGAGCGGAGGTCGCGGGTGAGGCGGTCGCGGAAGGCGCCGTCGAGGAGGGCGACGAAGGCGCTGAGGAAGAGGATCGAGGGGACGAGGACGTAGCGGCTCGCGGTGCCGCCCGAGGTGCCCGGGGACCAGAAGATGCTGGGGCCGATCGAGCGCTGGTAGGCGGAGAACATGAACATGCCGAAGGCGATCGCGATCGTCAGCGGGACGAACAGGCGCGTGCTGAACGGGGCGCGGCGGAGGCCGAGCACCAGGGCGATCGCGAGGACGATCAGGAGGACCAGCAGGAACTTCCAGCCGCCGACGTCCCAGAAGCCGCCGCCCATGCGCTGGCCGAAGATGCCGCCGTCGATGACCCGCTGGACCAGCGCCGTCCAGATGTGGCGGGACCACATCGTCGTCCCCTGATCCTGGCCGAGGATCACCGGGATCTGCGCCAGCCCTCCCGCCAGCCAGCCGGCGGCGACCAGGGCCGTGCGCGGCTCGCGCCGCGGCGAGAGCGAGAGGAGCCGGAGGAACCCGACCGGGGCGAAGAACCAGACGCCCGGCGTGCTCAGCCCGGTGAGCACCAGGAAGGCACTCGCCGCCACCGCTCCCCACCAGGTCTTCGGCCGCAGGAAGAGCAGCCAGAACGCCCCGATCAGCATGAACCAGGGGACGTAGGCCGCGGAGTCGAGCGTCTCCTGCCCGGCCGTCGCGGCAAGCGCGGTGGCGATCGCCAGGCCGCCCCGCAGCCACGGGTCCCGCACGTGCCCGGCGCTCCCGAACCACACCGCCAGTCCGCTGAGCGCGGCGCAGAAGGCCGACAGGACGGCGATCACGGCGGCCGCGTCCTGCAGCGGGATCACCGTGCCGAAGCCGCCGATCAGCCGCGGCACGACGTTCAGGTAGCCCGCGTACGGTTCGAAGATCGAGGGCCAGAAGCCGTGCGTGAACGCCGACTCCATGAAGACGGTCGCGTCCTCGGCCCAGATCGTGCGGTAGCCGTCGGTGCCGAGGCGCAGGACCGAGAGCACCGTGGCGATCAGCAGGAAGAGGCCGATGACGAGCGCCCCTTCGCCGCGGGAGAATCGCGGCCCCTCCTCCCCGGCGGGCGGGAAGAGCCCCTCGCCGACCCGGCGGCGAATTCCCCCGAGCGTGCCGGTCGCCGCCGTCGCGCTCGTGCCGGTAGCCCCTGTGCTCATCCGCGATTCGCTGCCGGGACCGCGGGCTCCTCGCGTCCCAGGAGCCGTCGCCCGCGCCCACCGGCGGTCGGGCCGCGCCCGCCGATCAGCGGCCGGAACAGGACCCAGACGATGCCGAGGACGGCGAGTGCCGTGATCAGCCCGTTCAGCACCGAGTAGCTCGTGCCCGCTTCGGGCGGTTCGAACGACGGCGCGTAGAGGGCGAGCACGAAGAGCACGTTGACGATGCCCAGCCCGACGGCGAAGCGCGGGAAGATCGAGCGCAGCCCGACGATGCAGCCGACCGCGCCGAGCAGCGGCACGGCGAGGCTGCCGACGTGGATCGTCGTGCGCGCCTGTTCGGAGCCGAACAGGAGCAGGCCCCAGCTGATGCAGGCGATCGCGAAGAAGGCGAAGCAGAGCAGGGCGAAGCGCCACTCGTCAGCATCACGCTTCTTTTTCGCCAGCCAGGCGATCAGCATCGCGATCGGCCCGATCAGGAGGATGCCGAGGAACGGGAAGAGGCTGAAGAAGCGGTCCCAGCGGATCTTCGCCACCGCCAGCCCCGGCACATGATTTTCGAGAAAGAATTCGGCTTCTTCGAATTCGTTCTTGGTCCGCGGCCAGCCGACCATTTCCTCGAAGTTTTCCTCCTTCAGCTGGAGCATCCCGTCGAAGCCCTGTTCGGAGTAACCGTGCTCGATCGCTTCGATCGTGCCTTCGGGATTCACTTCGGTGACGCCGCCGATCTGCCACTTGAGCAGCCGGTTACCGGGCGGGTCGCCGTGTTTCTGGTAGTAGCTCCAAGGCACGTAGAGGACCAGCAGGGACGCCGCCGCCACGGCCAGCCAGCGCCAGCTGGGGATGCCGCGGAAGAGGGCGAAGATCGCCAGCGGGATGACGCCGAAGACGCTCGAGCCGTGCGAGAGCATCGAGAGCCCGAGCAGCGCCCCGATCAGCGCGCCGATGCGCCAGTCGCGCCGCTCGCTCTCGCGCCACGCCGGCGAGAGGATCACCGCCAGCGCCGCCAGCAGGAAGGCGGCGGCGATCAGCTTCGGCCAGACGAAGAAACCGTGGACGATCGCGATGTCGGAGATCATCGCGACGAGCATCGCCAGCGCGCGGGTCAGCGGGCGCATCTTCACCGCGACCAGCACCGCCCACATCCCCGGGATCCAGAGGCACTGCTCGATCACGCAGAGCAGCTGGTAGTGGAGCCCCTGCGCGGTGTCCATGAAGCCGCGCTGGGCGAGCGTGTAGCCGACCTGCAGCGGCGGCCGGTCGCTGAACAGCCATTCGGCCGGGTATTCCGGCGGTTTCTGGTGCCCGTGGGTGGCGAACCATTCGGTGAAGTAGCGCGGGATGTCGTTGTCGGAGGGCAGCTGGCCGGAGAAGCGCAGCGCCGACATCGGGATCGGGTTGTGGTAGCCGCCGTGGAGGAAGCCGAAGAAGATGACGAAGGCGCTGCCGAGCGCCCAGAGCAGGAGCGGCGTGCGCAGCTGCCGCAGGACGTCGCCGTCGAGGCCGCCTTCCTTCCAGCAGAAGCCGATCGCGACGATCGAACCGCCCGCGAGCAGGAACGAGTAGGTCGTGCCGACATCCGTTTTCGCGAAGTAGGCCCAGAAGGCGATGTAGGAGAGGACGCCGGAGGCGACCAGGCCGACGCCGATCAGCAGCGGCACCGACTTCAGCCCGCGCCGCATCGCCAGCAGCACCGCGGCGACGGCGGGCAGGCCGATGAGGATGCCGTGCGCGAGGTAGCCCGCGATCAGAAGCCCGGTTTCCTTGAACATCAGGCGCGTTCCTTGTCTTCGGCGAGCACGACGTCGTCGGTCAGCTCCTCGATCGAAGCGAGCGAGACCGCGCGCGTCTGCGAGAAGAGCACGAAGAGGCTGACGAAGTTCCCCAGCGCGATCAGCGAGACGATCAGCGCCCCGAGCGCGATGTAGCTGGTCCAGCCGGGGATCGAGGAGTTGGTGAAGTACTTGAGGATCACGACGACCACGGCGAGGACGATCCCGAGCATGCCGAAGAGTACGAAGGCGGCGAGCGCGCGGATCGCGATCTTGTCGGTGAACGGCATCAGCATCCGCAGGCCGTGCATCGCGAGCTTGCCGTAGGTCATTTTCGACTCGCCCTCGTAACGGCGCCCGCGTTCGCAGGGGACGTAGGAGACGGGCATGTCGATCGCCAGGATCGCCGAGGAGTAGGCGAGGTCGAAGGTCGGGTGGAGCAGCGCCCGCTTCGCCACCGCGCCCGGCATCACCGCGTAGTTGCCGGTCCGCACCGTCGCCCCGGTGAGGGCGCGGAAGAGCAGTTTGAAGCCGCGGTAGAGAATCTTGAAGGCGGGTGGCTCGTGGCGTTTGGTCCGCAGGGCGAGAACGACGTGGCGCCCCGGCGCCTCTCCTTCGTCGAGCGCGGCGAGCAGCCGCGGCAGGTCCTCCGGCCGGTCCTCGCCGTCGGCGTCCATCGTCACCACCGCGTCGTCGTCGGCGAAGCGAGGCAGCATCTTGCGCAGCGCGTAGACGATCCCCCGCTGGTGGCCGAGGTTGAAGGGCGGCTGCAGGACGATCACGTCGTCGAGCTCCTCCAGCTTCGGCACCTCGGGGTCCTGCCCGGCGGTGTCGTCGATGACGACGAAGCGCACCCGCCCGCGGGCCGCACCGGGCTCGGCCGCCAGCACCTCGAGCAGGCGCTCGCGCAAGATCCGGAAGGAGCCCGTGTCGCGGTAGACCGGAGTGACGACCCAGGTGGTCACGACGCCGGTTCGGCCGGGCCTTCGCGGCGCAGGAGTTCGTATTGGCCCCACTGGCCGATCAAGGTAAATCCATGTTCGAGGTATTTCACCAGCGGACCTTCACCAAGTCCCCAACCCGCGGCACGTTCGTTGTTGCGCAGCAGGCAGAGGCCTTCGATCGGGGCGATGTCTTCGATCACCTGTTCCTGAGCTTCGTCGTCGAACAGGGTCTCCCAACCCGTGGCGGTCAGGGACGGCGGTTCCTGTTCGGCCCAGAGGTAGAAGCTGTCCATCCCCGGCTCCATCTGCGTCGCGTTGCATTCCCGGCGCATCGCGTTGGCGATGTGCTCGTACTGGTCCGATTCTTTGTAGCTCGGCAGGTGGATGTCATGGGACCCGGGCAGGTTGAGCTGGTTCGGGGCGCTGCCGTGGTAGTTGGCGCGGGCGACGTGCAGCGGTTCGCGGACGAAGGTCTGGAGCGTGAACCAGCCGAGCACGACGACGACCAGGACGCCGAAGCCGGCGAAGGCGATCCGGTCCGCCTCGATCGTCGTGACCCGCATCAGCCCGCGCACCCCGTTGGCGACGCCGAGGGCGCCGACCGGGACCAGCAGGACCACCGAGAGGAGCGTCTGGCTTCCCGCCACCGGGTAGGCGTGGAGACCCTGGAGGACCGCGAGCACCGGCAGCAGGATGCGGGCGAAGCGGGCGCGCTCCGGGGAGTCGACGTCGATCGCGACCAGGGCGACCCAGGCGAAGGGGAGCATGCTGAGCGGGTAGCCGGTCAGCGAGTTGCTGTTGAAGGGCAGCACCTGGCCGGTCACCGAGAACGCCATCGAGGCGCCGACGACGATCGCGAAGATCGACCACGCGGCGGTCCAGCCGGGGCTCGCCGGCCCCTCCCCGCGACGTCGCGACGCGTACCAGTAGACGAGCGCGCTGCCGACCGCGATCGCGTCGAAGGCGTAGAGCCGGCGCGACAGCGTCATCGGGATCGTGAAGGCGTTCGACTGGCGGAGCGGCTGGCGGATCACCCCGTCGATCAGGCCGTGGAGGCTGGTGCCGGCGCCGAGGATCGCGACGCAGGAGATCAGCGCGAGGACGACGAAGCCGCCGATCAGCCAGCGCAGCTCTCCGTCGCGGCGGCGGCCTGGGGCGACCGCGCGCAGGGCGATCACCACCGCCAGCGCGGCGGCGAAGACGTGGATCGAGTAGTGGCGGGCCCAGCCTTCGTCGTACTTGCCGGTCATCAGCAGGATCGGGATCGCGAGGAAGACCAGCTCGATCGCGACGCGGGGCCAGCGCCTCGCCCAGAGCACCTGGTAGCTGGCCGCGCAGGCGAGGGCGACGGAGACGAGGGCGAAGAAGCCGACGTTGATCTTGGTCAGCACCAGCGCCGCCACCGCGGCGCCGAGCAGGGCCATGACGTAGGACGATTCGCGCTTCTCGTCGCCGACGAAGGCGGCGAGCCCGACGATCACCGCCAGCATCAGGGCGATCAGGCTGACCGGGTGCATCGGCTCGTTGGTGAGGACTTCGAGGGTCGAGAAGGTGAGGATCTGCGTGCCGAGCCCCAGCAGGATGCTCCGGGTGATCTTCAGGATGCCGAGCCCGAAGCCGAGGCTGGCCAGCACCCAGACGACCGTCACCACGTTGCGGCCGGCGTCGTGGGTGACGGGGATGCCGAAGATCGAGAAGAGGCCGCCCCAGAGCTCGTAGTAGAAGGGCCCGTACTGGGTGAAGACCTTGTCGTAGAGATGCCCGTGGTTGACGAAGGACTTCAGCGCGGTGAGCATGTAGCCCTCGTCGTCGTAGGGCTGGAAGCCGAAGAACATCTTCGGGTGGGCGATCAGCGCGAGGACCGTGGTGAGGAGCGCGAAGGCGATGACGCCGACGACGATGCGGACGCGCCGATCGCCGGCGAACGCCTGCAGGCGCGCCGCGAGGGCGTCCACGTCGAGGCCCTTCACGCTGCCGACCGGCTCGGCGTCCGCGCTTCGGCGGCGCGGATCCGCCGGCGCAGCAGCGGCACCTGCCAGGTCGCCTCGACGGCGATCGCCGCGGACATCTTCGACTCGCCGACCTGGCGGTCGCGGAAGACGATCGGCACCTCGCGCACGGTGAAGCCCGCTTGCAGGGCACGGTAGGTCATCTCGACCTGGAAGACGTAGCCCTTGGCGACGACCGAGTCGAGGTCGATCGTCTCCAGCACGGCGCGGCGGAAGCACTTGAAGCCGCCGGTGAGGTCGCGCTGGCGGACGCCGAGGACGAGGCTCGCGTACATGCTGCCGCCGCGGCTGATCGCGCGCCGCAGGAGGCTCCAGTCGGTGACGCCGCCGCCGGCGACGTAGCGCGAGCCGATCACGAGGTCGGCGCCGTCCTGGGCCGCCGCGAGCAGGCGTGGCAGATCGCGCGGGTCGTGGGAGAAGTCGGAGTCCATCTCCATCACGAACCCGGCTCCGGCCGCAAGGGAGTGGCGGAAGCCGGCGATGTAGGCGGGGCCGAGGCCTTCCTTGCCGGCGCGGTGCAGGACCTCGATCGCCGGGTCGGCGGCGGCGAGCTCGTCGGCGATCTTGCCGGTGCCGTCCGGGGAGTTGTCGTCGACGACGAGGATGCGGGCGTCAGCGGGAAGGCTCGAGCGCGCCGCCTCGACGATGGCGGCGATGTTTGCCGCCTCGTTGTAGGTCGGCAGGACCAGCCAGGCGGGCCCTGCCACCGCGGGGGAGTCCATCGCGGCCATTTTATTCACGGCCTATGGATGCTTGACTTGTCCCGCGGGTCCAAAGGAGATGAGAAGTTTGCGCAATCCACCGACAGCAGGCGAGCTTCACCTCTGGCGCGTGGAGGCCGGCGGGGACGATCCGCGCGGCGCGGCGCGGGCCGCGCTGGGCGAGATCCTGGGCGAATATCTGGACCACACCGAGTTCAGCCCCGATACCCACGGGAAGCCCCGACTCACCCTCGAACCGGAGCGGCTCTCCTTCAACCTCTCCCACTCCGGCGACCTGGCGCTGGTCGCGATCGCGCCAGGCGGGGCCGAGGTCGGCATCGACGTCGAGCGCCTGAAGCCCCGTCGCGACCTCCGCCGCCTCGCCGAGCGCTGGCTTCCCGCGGCGGACGCGGCCGCCGTGGCCGCGGCCTCCGGCGCCGAGCTCGAGCCGGTCTTCTACGCCGCTTGGACCCGGTACGAGGCGCGCGTCAAGTGCCTCGGCACGGGCATCGCCGGTCCGCCTCCGGGTCCCGATGTGGTCGCCTACGACCTGTCGATCGACGAGGAATACGCCGCCGCCGTGGCGATCGACACGACGGACTACGGCCGCGGTTTGCCGCCGGTGATCTGGACGAACGCGCGCCAGGCCGGCTTCGGCCTGAACTTCGGGCCGTAGTGGAAGAGGCCGACCGAGTCGCAGAAGGAGCACGATTCGGGCAGGTCTTTCCAGGAGAACCAGTAGACCTGTTTGACGTCCAGCCTGGTGCGGTTCGTCAGCAGGTAGGTGTAGGCGCTCTGTAGTTCTTCGACCTGGCCGCGGACGCCGTGCTCGAAGGCGTTGATGTGGAAGTCGTTCTGCGAGCCCCAACCCATCTCGGTGATGTACATCGGCACGCGGTCGCGGTTTTCCACCGTGACGTCGTGGAATTCTTCGACGATTTCTTCGAGCTGTTCGGAGTCGATCGCGTACGGGTGCAGCGCGATCCCGTCGAAGTAGCTCTTGATCCCCGGCACCGCGTAGAGCTTCTGCAGGAATTCGGCCGCCGGCATGCCGCGTTTCTTGCCCGCGGTCGGGCGGCCGAAGAGGCCGGTGAGGATCACTTTGGCGCCCGGCTCGGTGCGTTTGATCACCGGCGCCGAGAGTTTCAGCAGCTTCGCGTAGGCGATCGGGTCGACCGGATAGGCGAAGTAGAAGAAATTGGCCTCGTTCCACACCTGCCAGGTCTTGATCGGCATCGGCTTCGGGATCGGCGTCTTCTTCGCGCCTTCCAGTTCGTAGTTCGGGCCTTTCGCCTCTTTGGCTTTTTCTTCGGCGATTTTCTTCGGCGAGTGTTCGATCCAGAATTCCCCGCCCGGCCCATAGCGTTTGACCGCCGCCCGCAGAAATTTCACATAGGCCTTGCGCTGGGTGGCGTTCGCGACCGGCAGCGTCGTGTACTTCTTCGCCACCCAGCGGGGCGTGGCGACGATGAAGGGGAGCACCGAGAGGCCCTGCTGCGCCGCCGCTTCCACGGTCGGGTCGAACGAGGACCAGTTGTAGGGGCCCCTCTTGGTCGGCTGGATGCCGGACCAGAGCAACGGCGTGCGGACCGCTTCGATCCCGCCGGCCTTCATGTATTCGACTTCCTTCTGGCTCAGCGCGTTCTGCGGGACGATCCCGAAGAAGCCCTTCGGCGCTTTCGGCACCCGCGGGGTCGCCGCCGCGGCGGGCGTCGTCGACTCCTGCGCCAGGAGGATGCTGCCACCCACGAGGGCGAGCAGGAGAAGTGCGGCTGAGAGCAGTCGCCTCAAAGGAGTTGGGGAGAGTAGCGGGATGACTGGATCTTCACGGGCCGGAGCAGTCTTGAACACGGCTTTGCGTGAGATGTAACGGTCCTGTCACGAGTTGGCGAGGAGCGCCCCTACAGCTCAGGCGGTCTGAAAAGTCCGCCGGTAGGCGGTCGGGGTGGTCGACGTGGCGCGGCGGAAGTGGTCGCGGAGGGAGGCGGCGTTGCCGAAGCCGGCCTCGGCGGCGATCGTCTCCACCGGCAGATCGGACACCTCGAGGAGGCGGCGGGCCTCGAGGACGCGCCGGGCGAGCAGCCACTGGAGCGGCGTCGTCCCGGTCTCCTCGCGGAAGCGGCGGGCGAAGGTGCGCGGGCTGACGTTCGCGTGGCGCGCCATCGCCTCCACGGTCAGCGGCTCGGCGAGCCGCTCGCGCGCCCAGGCACGGGTCGCCTCCAACGAGCCGTCGGCGCCCGGCGCCGGAGCGTCCTCCTCGGGGGCGCGGAAGAACTGGGCCTGGCCACCGTCGCGGTGGGGCGCGGCGACCATCTGGCGGGCGACTCGGTCGGCGCAGGCGGCGCCGTGGTCGCGGCGGATGAGGTGGAGGCTGAGGTCGATGCCGGCGCTGAGGCCGGCCGAGGTGAGGACGTCGCCTTCGTCGACGAAGAGGACGTCGGGATCGACCTCCACCTCCGGGTAGCGCGCCGCGAGGTCCGCCGCCCACGCCCAGTGGGTCGCCGCGCGGCGACCGTCGAGCACGCCCGCCGCGGCCAGCGCGAAGGCGCCGGTGCAGACCGACATCACCCGTGCGCCGCGCCGCGTCGCCGCGCGCAGAGCCTTCGTCGCCGCGGCGGGCGGCGGCTCGTGGATCGCCCAGTAGCCGGGGACGACGACGGTGTCGGCGCGCCGCAGGGCACCGAGCCCGGCCTCCACCCCGATCTCGAAGCCGGTCGTGGTCGCCACCGGCGCGCCGTCGACGGAGCAGGTCGAGAAGCCGTAGTGCGGGGTGTAGTCGGCGGCGTGGGCGAGACGGAACGCCTGCGCGGGCGCGGTGAGGTCGAAGGCGACGGTGCCGGGCAGACACAGCGCGACGACCCGGTGGCTGCCCTGGCGGATCTTCGGTGCGCCCGTCCGCGGCATGCCGGTCATCATGGCAGGAACCTGGCGGACATTGTCTTTCCTGCCACTGGCGCATTCGGCCGGCGCGCGCGACGATCTCCCCATGACCGATACGACGACGAGAGTGACGATCCTGATCTTCGACGGCCTCACCGCGCTCGACGCGATCGGCCCTTACGACGTGCTCCGCCACGTCCCCGGCTGGGAGGTGACCTTCGTCGGCAAGGAGGCGGGCGAGGTCCAGACCGAAGACGGCGGCCTGCGCCTCGTCGCCGACGTCGGCCTCGACGCGGCACCCGCGGCCGACATCCTCCTCGTCCCCGGCGGCTCCGGGACCCGGCCGTTGACCCGCGACGCCGAGGTGCTCGACTGGGTGCGGGCGACTGACCAGGGCACCCGCCGGACGACCTCGGTCTGCACCGGCGCCCTGGTGCTCGGCGCCGCGGGGCTGCTCGAGGGCAGGCAGGCCACCACCTACTGGCAGAACCTCGAGGACCTGCCCGAGTTCGGCGCCGAGCCGGTCACCAGCCGCTGGGTCGAGGACGGCAAGTACCTCACCGCGGCCGGCGTCTCGGCGGGCATCGACATGGCCCTCCACCTGGTCGCCCAGGAGGTCGCGCCGGAGATGTCCCAAGCGGTCCAGCTCGGAATCGAGTACGACCCCTCCCCGCCCTTCGACACCGGCTCCCCCGCCAAGGCCCCCGCCGCCCTGGTGGAAGCGGTCCGCGCGGTCTCGGCGCAGGGTGACGCCACCCTGTCCTGAGCCGTCCGACAAGCATCCGCTCGGCCTTTTCGGCCCGCTCCGCTCCAGCTAATTTCCGCCGTCGCGCCTCCCCAGGACAAATGGGAGGCCGAGGCGTTCTTCGAGAACCCCACGGGCGGCGACATCGACTACAGACTCACCGCGATCGCCTACTGCGGCAAAGTCGTGAGAGAGCTAGGCGCCGGCCGGCCCGGGAAAGCGCCGATACGCCCGCTCCCGACGGTCGGCGCCCTGCGGTGTTCCTTACTTGGCCATACGCCAAGTTTCGAACACCGCAAGGATCTCCCTGGTTCGAAAAGGTCGTAAAGCGCCCATTTCGAACCACGCAGTTTCCTGACCGTTCGAATCCCGGCTTCTCTCGCGCGGGAGGATCACGGAAGTCCGACTTCGTGCCGTCCCTGCGCCAGGACCCATACGCACCCTCCCGTCTCCGACTACGCGGCTGCGGCGTCGGGGCTCAGGGGCTCGCTCGGCGCCCCGGCGTTCGCCTTCGCGTACGCGGCTTTGGCGGCAGCGAGGGTGACGGTCGAGCCGAGGACTCCGGCGGCGAGGGCAGCGAGGGCCACGCCGGCGCCGGTCTCCTCGATGCCGAAGGCGGAGTCGACCGAAAGGGAGCCGGGGCCGCCGTCGACGATCAGGAGCAGGGCGGCGATGATCGTCAGGTTGTACTCGTAGCCGCCGCCCGTCGACCAGAAGCCGTTCTTGAGGTGGACGGTGCGGATCGCGGTCGTCATCGTGCCGATCAGCGAGGCCGCCGCGGCCGGGGTGAAGGCGCCGAGCGCGATCCCGACGCCGCCGAGCGTCTCCGTCAGCGACGCGGCGTAGGCGTTGCTGCGCGCTGGCGCCAGGCCGAGCGAGTCCATCATCCCCGTCGTCCCCTCGATCCCCGGTCCCCCGAACCAGCCGAACAGCTTCTGGGTGCCGTGGCCGATGAACATGCCGCCGATGAACAGACGGGCGAGCAGACGTCCGAGCTTCATGTGGGATACCTCCGGGGAAAGGTGACGGGGAAAAGGTTGAAGCGGAAACTATACTGATTCTAGTTTCAGTACCCGCCACGGCCCCTCGCCGCACATCGGCTGCGTCTCCCCCGCCGACCAGCGCTTCTGCAGGTCGGCGTAATGCGGACTCGCCGGATGACCAGATTGTCCGCTGAAGGTCTGCCAGCGCGAGCGATCCGGGTCGGTCGGGTCGGCGACCATCCGCCAGCTCGGCGCCCAGACCGCTTTGTAGGGATCGTTCGGGTCGTAGGCGATCTGACACACCGTCTCCTGCGCGCCGCCCGCCCGCACCCGCCGATTGAGGATCCGATTCAGCACCGGATTCGCCTGGCCGAGCGCGTGCGGGAACTCCATCTCGTGCACGTCCCCCCAGCGCCACGCGGCCGGGTCCGGCCCGAAGCGATCGGTGAGGTCGTCGAGCGCGCCGGCCAGCGCCTCCAGCACGAGTCCTTCCCAAGACCGGTGGATCAGCTCGTCGTCGGCCTCCTCCCACAGCCCCATCAGGTGCGAGTGCCAGCGCCACGGTGAGGTGATGTGGGGACTGAAGCCGTTATCGGCGCGGTCGAGCCAGCGCTCGCAGAGATCGCGGTCGACGATCGCCGCGCGCGCTACCTCGCGGGCGAGCCGCAGGATGAACGCCTGGTAGATCGTCCCGGCGACGGTGTCGACGTCAAGCTGGCCGTCCCAGGCCCGCAGCCGCTCGATCGCCGCGCGCTCGCGCTGGCGGGGCGGGTGCAGGCGGGAGAGGCGCCGCGCCACCTCGAGCCCCGGCAGGGAGAGCACGTCCGTCTGCATCTCCGCGAAGCCAGGAAGGTCGTGCTTGTCCTTCGCGGTGAGCAGTTCGTCGATCCGCTTCGCCCGGAAGCCGTCGAGATATTCGGAGGTGATGTGGTGCGGATACTCGTCGCCGACGATCCGGTTGTTGGCGGTGATCAGGTAGCCGGACTCGGGGTCGACGACCTCCGGCAGCTCGTCATAGGGGACCGCTCCCTCCCACTCGAACTCGCCGGTCCAGCCCGGCTTCGGCAGGTCGGCGACGTTGCCGCGGCGGCGCGGCAGGCGGCCGATCAGCTTGTAGCCGATCGAGCCGTGGCGGTCGGCCCAGATCATGTTCGAGGGCGGCGAGGTGTGACCCTCGAGGCGGGCGACGAGATCGGGGCCCGAGGTCGGCTCGAGCAGCTCGAACATCCCGTCGAAGGCGGTCGCTTCGCGCAGCGTCAACCAGGCGAGGGCGAGCGGCTCGGCGTCGTCGGCACCGAGCGCCTCGTTGACGATCGGCCCGTGGTGGGTCTCGCGGACCTCCAGCACCTCGGGGCGCTCGCGGCCCTTGACGACGATCTCCTCGCGGTGCGTCGTCAACGGCCGCCACTCGTCTTCGAAGAGATAGGTGTCGCCCTCGATCCGCTCGATGAAGAGGTCCTGCACGTCGGCCATCACGTTGGTGATCGTCCAGCAGACATCGTTGCCCTGACCCATGTAGACGCCGGGCATGCCGGGCAGCGTGGCGCCGCGGACGAAGCGCTCGCCGCTGCGCAGCTCCATCTGCTCCCAGATCGGCGGCATGCTCGGCGGCAGGTGCGGGTCACCGGCGATCAGCGGCATCCCGGTGACGGAACGCTCACCGGAGACCGCCCAGTTGTTGGAGCCGCTCGCCTCGGTGGCGAGCCCGAGCGCGCGTCGCACCGCGTCGATCTGCTCCACCATCGGCAGGCCCTCGCCGTTCCACGGCGTCTGGTCGACGATCGGGTTGTCGCGCGGGTAGGCGGGGTCGAGGCGCGCGGTCAGCTCCGGCCCGAGCTCCCGCACCATGTCGGCGCGCAGCAGCTCCCGCTCCCAGTTGGTGCAGAGCCCGAAGGCCAACAGCTTGCCGAGGGAGAGGATGTCCACCGGCGTCCACGGCTCCCACTCCAGCTTCAGCAGCTTCATCTCGAAGGGCGGCGTCTTGGCCGCCGCGGCGCCCGCGTTCACCCCGGCGCAGAAGCGCTCGAGCTTCGCCCGCAACTCCGGCGCGAGCTCCCCGAGCTCGCGCTCGGCGACCCGGTGGATCCCCAGCGTCCGCATCAGTCGGTCGACCCCCAAGGTGTCGGCCCCCGCGAACTCCGACAGCCGCCCGGCCACCACCCGCTTGTAGAAGTGCATCTGCCAGGCACGGTCCTGCGCCTGGACGAAGCCCTGGGCGAAGTGCAGATCCTCCCGCTCCCGCGCCTCGATGTATGGGACGCCCCAGCGGTCCCGCCGCACCGTCACCGGTCCGCTCAGCCCGGCCACCTCGAGCCGCCCCTCGACCTGGGGCAGCGCGCGTCGCGCCAATCGGTGCCAGGCCACGCCCACCGACGCCGCCGCGATCCCGGTCCCGGCGACCCCTGCCAGCAACCCCGCCTTCGCTGCTCCCCTCACGCTCACCCCCGCCATCGGGCCATCTTCTCAGAACTGGCCGTCTGGCCAAATATTCCAACATCCTTAAAATTGGAACATCAAACTGGCACGCTCCGAAACTTCCTGAACGGTCCCAGGTTGAACTCCCTGACCGACGGCCGCGGTGGCCGTCACCGGACGAAATGAGGGAAAGCAAATGACCAGGTTCTGGAGGATCGCGGCAGTTCTGGCGACGCTCTGCGTCGCGCTCGCCGGCCTTGCGGGGGTTGCCTCGGCCGCGGGGCCGAGCGGCGGTAACGGCACGAGGAAGACGAACGCGACCGGGGCACGGCTCGACCCGAGCTATGGGATTGACGGCAGCTATGCGGTCGCGACCGGGAAACCGGAAGTTGGCGAAGCCCAGCAGCACACGCACCTGGCGCTCGCCAAAGACGGCGAGGCCTACGTCCTGCAAGGCACGGCGATCACCGCGTTCACCCCGGCAGGGAAGCTCGACCACAGCTTCGGCAAGAACGGCCGGGTGCGGGTGGAAGTCGGCCCGGGCGAGTTGAAGGCGCTGGTCGGCATCGCGGTCGACTCGCAGGGGCGGGTGCTGGTCGGCGGCACCTACGAACCCTTCCCCGGCTATGTGGAGCGGGTCATCAAGGGCGCACCAAAGTTTCCCGCCAGCGTGGGAGCGACCGAAGCGGTGGTCGTCCGTTACCTCCCCGATGGAACCCTCGACACCAGCTTCGGTTCGGGCGGGGTAGCGATCAGCGCGCTGGGCGTCCCGCTGCCGACCGACGCGCCGGCCAATGGCCAACTTCCCGACGCCGAATACGAGCGCCCGACCCTCACGGTTTCGAAGTTCCTCGTCGATGCTCAGGACCGGCCCGTGCTCGGGGGGATGTACATGTCCGCGATCGAATGGTGCGGCTATGCGAACGGCTACACCCAGAGCTTCGTCGGCCGACTGACCAGCAGCGGAACGCTCGACACGAGCTTCGCCAACTCCGGCTACCAGAAGGGGCAGGGCAACGAACTCGCCGATCTCGCCACCGGCCAGGAAGGCCGACTCGCGGTGGTCACCGACCAGTACGACCACTGCGCCGAGCACGTCACCGCTCCGTCCAGCTGGACCACGTCGGTACTCGACGAAAACGGGCTGCCCTCGCCGGAACTAGACCCTGCCCGGCCGCAGCCGCTCGGTGCCTCGAACCTGACCGTCGATGGTCGCGGGGACCTGATCTACGACCGGTGGGAAGACGTCTCCGGCCTCGAAGCGCCCGGAGCGCCGATCGTCGTCCGCCTGCTTCCGAACGGTGAGTACGACACGTCTTTCGGGTCCAACGGCGGCGCCAACCTGAAGCAGTTCGAAGTCGGACCGCTCCCGGTCGTCGCGGTCGATGCCAAGAATCGCCCGGTAGTCGCGTTCGGCTCGGAAGAGCCGGAACTGGTGCGGCTCACCAGCGCCGGCAAGGTCGATCACTCCTTCGCCAAGAAGGGTGTCCTACGGACGAAGGTCCAGCGGGCCGGGAAGACCACGCCGGAAGCGATCGCGATCGATTCGAAGGGCCGGATCGTCGTCGCCGGCAACGCCGAAGGCGGCTCCCTGAAGACCGGCTGGGGGATCAGCGTCACGCGAATCCTGCCGGGGATGTAGGCCCCTCGCGGGGAAGTGGACGCCGCTCGGGGTTTCTCCGAGCGGCCGAAACTTCCCCGACCGGGGCGAGTTTGAGTAAGCACATGACGACCACCGGACGGTCGTCACCGGACAAAAGGAAGCAGATGATGGACAGGGTCTGGAGGACCGCACTAGCGGCGGCGATGATCGTTGCGTGCCTGGCAGCGATGGCAGGCAGTGCGCTGGCGAAGGGCACGGCGGGAGCGCGCGACGCGAGCTTCGGCAAGGACGGCAAGGTGACGGTCGGCTTCCCGTCGGAAAGCGCGGGATCGAGCGGGCCGCAGTACGAGCTGCCGTTCGAATTCACCCCCGGCCATCAGAAGATGGCCTTGGCGCCGGGCGGCAAGGTGGTCGTCGCGGGTGCCTCCAAGATCGCGCGCTTCAGCGATGACGGGAAACTCGACCCGACCTTCGGCCACGGCGGCGTCATCAACGTGCCGCGCCCGAGTGGCGGGGTCTTCGTCCTCACCGACGTCGCCGTCGATTCGCTCGGCCGCGTCGTGGTCGTCGGACTGACGCGTCCGCTGCCGACCAACTCGATCCCGGACCCGGTGATCGCCGAAGCGACGGTGCTGCGCTTCGAAGCCGACGGCAAGCCGGATCGCACCTTTGGCACCAACGGCCGGCTCATCACCGACCTCGGCCTCGGCGACCCGGCGGCACCGGGCGGGACCTACAGCGGCCCTTCGATCGGCATCCGCAGCGTGGTCATCGACTCGCGGAACCGCATCGTGATCAGCGGCGGCTACGTGACCGAACTGGCCCACTGCAGTCGCACGGTCAACTCGAAGGGCTTCATCGCCCGCCTCACCGAAGCGGGGGCACTCGACCCGACCTTCGGCGCCGACGGCATCCGCGCCCTCGGCACGATCTCCAGCCTCGGGCAGCTCGCCCCCTTCTCGGGCGGCTACCTCACCGCCGGGACCGGTGGCCCATTCTGCTCGGCCGCCGAAGGGCCGGCGCAGCTGCTGACCGCCTTCAACGAAGTCGGCAACCTGAACTCGGCGTTCGCCTCGTTCAGCTTCCGTACGCTGAAGACGGTCGCACCGATCGCGATGTCGGTGACGCCCAGCGGCAAGATCCTCCTGCTCGGCGAAGAACAGCACAAGCGCATCGCCCACAAAGTCGCGCGAATGGAAAAAGGCAAAAAGGTCATCAAGACCGCCTACCGGACGCTTCGCTACCAGGTCGTCGTGCGACTGCTCCCGAGTGGCGCCTTCGACCCCGGATTCAGCCGGACCGGCTCGGCGAAGTACATCGACCCCGTGTCCGGCTCCTTCTCGAACCTGGCCGCGGACGCCGCCGAACGGACCTACATCGTCGGCAACCAGGGCAAACGGGTCTCCCCGTCGCCCAACAACAAGGCTCTGCGACGGACCTTCGTCGTCGGGCGACTCACCCCGAAGGGCACCTACGACCGCACCTTCGGCAACCGCGGCAAGGTCGACACGGGCTTCGGCGGACCGTCGAGCGCCGCGGCAACTCAGGTCCTGGTCGACGGTAAGGAGCGGGTTCTGGTCGGCGGCAGCGTGGTCACGCCGGAACTGACGAGCGGCGGCGGCTTCGCCATCGCCCGGTACCTGCCCTAGCTGAGGTAGGCGGAGCAGACATGCTCTCCGCGGCAGCGGTGGCGGCGGCGCTCTGCAGCGTCGCCGTCGCCGCGTCGACGGCGGGGGTGGTGGTCCACCATCCCGAGGGGTTCGGCCCCCACGGCCGGCTCGCCACGATCGGCGGGCTCGCGTGGCCATCGGGTCAGGAGCGCACCGCGGTCACGGGGGACGGTCGGATCTACGTCGCCGCGACGCCGGGGCCGAGCGTCGCGCCCGAAGCGGTGCGGGTGCGCCGCTACCTCCCCGACGGCAAGCCGGACGCATCGTTCGGCCTCGCCGGCGACCTGATCCTCGACGAGCTCGGCGGCGGCTTCCACCTCGACGAACTGCTCGTCGACACGAACGGCCTGCCCTATCTCGTCGGGACGACCGGGGACGGCGAACTGGTCGTCGCGCGACTGGACCAGGCCGGAGAGCCCGACCCGACGTACGGCGACGACGGCCTCGCGCGCCTCGGCCCGCGCCCGAGCGATGCGACTCCTCCTCGCGCGACGATCGACCAGACGAATCGGATCATCGTCGCCGCCGGCGCGGCCGTCGACCGCTTGACCTCGACCGGCACGCTCGACCCGACCTTCGGCACCGACGGCGCCGTGCCGCTCCCGAGCTCCGACGTCGAGGGTCTCGGCGTGGACGAGAAAGGACGCGTCCAGGTCGCGCTCCCGGACCGAGGCGACGACGGCAAGGGCTTCCGCCTGATGCGCCTCGACGAAGACGGGCGACCCAGCACCCGCACCTTCAGGAGCATCGGAGAGGTGCGGGCGATGGCAGTCCGCTACGACGGCTCGACGCTGATCGTCGGCACCGCGTCCCGGCACCGTGGGGACGACACCACCGTCCCGCTGCTCTCGATCGGCTCGCGGAGCGTCGACGGACGAGTCCATCGCTCCTCGGCCCACCTCCGAGGACGGGGCTTCGTGACCGACATCCTCTCCGACCCGAACGGCGACGATTACCTGGTCGGTGGCCGAGAGATCGTCGACCTCGACATTCGGTACACCATCCCCCAGGGCCCGCGAGGAGAACACATGGGTGGCACGGTCGACAGCTTCGGCAGAGCCGGGAGGGTCGTCATCGGCTCGCCGGGTGGGCTCATCGCGATGGGCGCCTCGATCCCCGGTGGAGGGACCATCCTCGTCGATGGCATCTCGCGGCCCCGGACGGGAGGCCCGGCGCACGGGTTCCTCGCCAAGGTCCCGGCCGCCGAACAAGTCATCTACTACATGCCCGAATCGATCGGCTGAGCCGCGCTCTACTCGTGAAGGATGCGCGGGAGGCGGGCTTCGGCGTCGAGCTTTTCGAGGTGCGCCTCCATCGCCATCGCCGCCATCGGCAGCAGCTCGGGTGGCACGTCGTCCCAGGCGGTGGCGAGGAGGGCGGCGCGGGAGCGCTCGCCGGATTCGAGGGCGGCGAGGAGGCGGCGCTCGCGCATCAGACGGTGCTCGACGTATTCGGCGAGCTTGGCCTGGGGGTCGGTGATCCAGGGGCCGTGGCCGGGGGCCATCAGGCTGAGGTCCTCGGCGGCAAGGAGGGCGAGCGAGTCGAGGAACGCGGCGAGGGAGTTGCCGCCCGGCGGGACGATGGTCGAGCCGAGGCCGAGGACGAGGTCGCCGCAGAAGGCGACGCCGTCGGGACTGACGAAGGTGACGTGGTCGGCGGCGTGGCCAGGGGTCGCGAGGGCGCGGAGGCCGCCTAACGTCGCGCCTCCCTCCGGCACCAGCACCTCGGCGTCGAGGATCGCCGCGGCCCCGACGTGATCGTCGTGGGAGTGGGTCGCCAGGAAGGCACCGATTCCGCCACGTTCCTCGCCCGCCGCGAGGATCGCCTCGACGTGGCCCGCGTCATCGGGACCCGGGTCGATCACGAAGCACGGGTCAGCTCCGTAGACATAGGTGTTGGTGCCTTCGAGCGTCATCGGCCCCGGGTTCGGGGCGACGACGCGCAGGACCTCGGAGTGGCCGGGGGCCAGCTCGGTCAGTCCGCGACCTCTTTGGCGATCGCGGCGCGGGCGTCGGCCGGCTCGAGCACCACCAGGTCACCGGCGCCGCGGAGGATCTCCCGCACCAGCCAGGCCTTGCCCGCGTAGGGCAGCTCGACCACGACGGCGCCGTCGGCCAGCTCCTCGACCACGGTCCGCTCCTCGCGCAGCCAGCGGGCGCGCTCGGGGGAGACCCAGACCCGCGCCACCTCGGCGGCGGGGACCTCGCCGTGCGTCATCCAGCCCTCGACCCGGGCGAATTCCTCGATCTCGGCACGCGGCTCGAAGGTCTCCCCGGTCAGCTCGGCCTCTTTGATGCGGTCGAGCTTGAAGTGCCGGACGCCGGACTTCTTCAGGTCGTAGGCCTCGACGTACCAGCCTTCGCGACCGTTCTGTAGGCGATATGGCTCGATCTGGCGCGAGTTGAGTTCGTCCTCGTTCTCCTTGTAGTAGGAGAGCTCCAGCACTTTCGAGTCGGCGATCGCCTGGTTCAGCAGCCGGGCGACGCCGGCGTCGCCACCGCCGGCGGGGACGATCTCGAGGCCCTCCTCGGAGGGATCGTGGCCGAGCGCCTTGACGATTTTCTCGCGCGCCTTCTCCAGGTTCGACTGCGGCAGATGGTCGCCGAAGAGGTCGATCGCCGCGACCAGCGCCTTCGCCTCCAGCGGCAGCAGGCGCGCGGGGCGGGCGAAGTTGTCGCCGTAGGGCTCCGAGTCGACCTCGATCTCGTCGCCGATGATTTCGGCGTAGAGCACGTAGGTGCCACCGCCGAAGTTGACGACGTTCAGCAGCTCGATGTCCTCGCGCAGCTCGTCCTCGGTCAGTTCGAGGCGGCCGCGCAGGTCTGCGATCTGCAGGCGCTCGCCCTCTTTCGAGGCTTTGATCAGCATCCCGGCGAGGGTGACGAGGCGGGCGAAGCGCTCCGGGCGGATCGCCGCGTCGCCGCGGCCGTTAGAGCGCGAGCGCCGCGGCGCGTCGCGCAGCGGGCGGTCGACGATCTCGGCCGGCGCGAAGCCGTTGGTGTGACGGTCGCGGAGGGTGGCGACGCGCGCCTCGGACTCCTCGCGCAGGTCGTCGGGCGCCAGCACACGAGCGTTGGCGCGCCAGCGCAGCACCCAGGCGATCAGCTCGCGGTGGGAGGCGTAATCGGTTTCGAAGATCTTGCCCTTGCCCGGCGCCTTGTCGGACGCTTTGGCGTCGCGGATCGAGCCGTAGTCGCCGAAGTCGCGCTCGATCAGCCAGGCGATCCGCTCGCGGATCCAGATCTTGGCGGTGCCCAGGGTCTCCCCCAGCTGCCAGTCGGCGCGGCTGCCGTAGTCGCGGCGGTCGAAGTCCTCGGGCGGTGAGAAGTCGTGCTCGGCCTTGGTCGCGTAGCCAACCTTGCCCTGGATGCGGGAGAGGCGGAAGACGCGCACCGCGTCGCGCTCGTGCGCGTGGCCGATCAAGTAGAACTGCCCGCCGCGGAAGACCAGGTGGTACGGATCAACCTTGCGCTTCGAGACGTCCCCGCGCTCCATCGTGAAGTAGGTGAACTCGATCGTCTTGCGGCGGGAGATCGCGGTCTCGATCTTCGACAGCCGCTGCGAGAGGTCCCGGCCCCCGGCCGACGCCGTCATCGCCATCTCGACCGGCGCGCGCTCGCCCTCGGCCAGCGGGTTGGGATGGCCCCAGGCGACCTGCTGCAGCGCCAGGCGCAGCGGCTCCGCGTAGGCGAACCCGCCGTCGGTCAGCAGCATCAGCGCCGTCGACAGCGCCGCCAGCTCGCTGTCGGAGAATTTGATCGCGTCGAGGTAGAAGTTCTCCGGCGGCAGCGAGTACAGCTCGGCCTCGAAGAACCCCTCCCCCGGCTTCTCCACCCCGAGCTGGATCCCCAGGCTCTCCAGCTCGGCGCGGTCCGCGTAGAAGCGGCGCGCGAAGGCGTCGTCGTTCATGTCGCTATAGCCCTCGACCTCGCGCTTGATCTCCAGAGCCGAAACCGGCCTCCCCTGAGCCATGAGGAATGAGATCAGCGAGAGCTGTCGAATCAGCTTCTCGGTGTCCTTTGCCACGTGTCCCAGGATAGTCCGCGCGCGCTGAATGGCACTGCTGCTCGCCCCACTCCGCTGGCTTACTTCCTCGATTATCCGGCTCGCGATCCTCGCCGGCATCCTCGTCGTGGCCTATTTGGTCCTGCTAAAGCCGGCAATCGACAGCGGCGAGAAGAAGGTCCGCCACACCCTCCACTCGCTCGAGAAGAAGGCCAGCCCGGGCCACCTCAAGCACTGCATCGAGCACGCCCACGGCGACGTGGACAAGATGAAGCGCTGCGCCCGGCTGTTCTGAAAAACCTAATGCCGCCTCATCAGGCTTTAGGTTTATTGCGCTAAACCTAAAGCCAGGACTTAAGCCTTAAGGGTTAAGCAACCACGGACAATGGCCCCACCCAAAGGACATTACATCGAGATGAGCTGGGCCCCCGATTTCGCGAGAGCCGGGGGAAGGCAAGCGAGGGCCGGCCGTTACGAGGCCTTCGTGCCAGACGTGGTCGCCGACTATGAGCCAGAGCTGGACAATGCGACTCATGCCCTCGCTGAACGCGCGGGACTCGCAGTCCGAGAGCTGAATGAGGACTCCGAAGGACTGCTCTCGCTTGAGGGGCTTGGGCGGCAACTCTTGAGGTCGGAGGCCCTGGCGTCGTCACAGATCGAGGGACTGAACATCTCTCACCGCAAACTCGCAGCTGCGGACCTCGCGGATCAAGACGGCCATTACAAGGCAAGAGAGATTCTGGGAAACATCCGGGCCTTGGAACTGGCCACCGAACTAGGAGCCAATGCCAAGGAGATCGACGTAGAAGCGATCACGGAGATCCACCGTGCGATGGCCATAGTTCCTCCGCTTGATCGGATCGCCGGTGAATTACGCGAAGAGGCGAGTTGGATCGGCGGAAACTCGCCGCCCGAAGCAGAATTTGTCGGTCCTCCATGGCAGGAGGTTCGACCACTCCTGGAAGACCTCTGCGACTTTGTCAACCGAGACGACATCTCTCCGGTGGTGCAAGCCGCGATCGCCCACGCTCAATTCGAGACCATCCACCCGTTTGGCGATGGCAACGGGAGGGTCGGTAGATGCTTGATCCAGGTCATCTTCAGAAGGCGTGGACTATCACCTCGCAATGTCCCTCCCGTGAGCATCGTCCTTGGAGCCAACAAGGACGCCTACATCGCCGGCCTCGAAGGTTTCCGCGACGACAAGGTCGACGGCTGGGTTCGCCAATTTGCTCGGGCGGTCGAGACCGCAGCGGATCAGGCTCGATCCTTTTCAGAATCTGTCGCAAGGGTCCAAGAAGAGTGGCGCGGCAATCTGGGCAAAGTACGGAGGGACGCAGCCGTCCTTTCGGTGATCGAACTGCTTCCAAAGTTTCCGATCGTCACGGCTGCTGTTGCCGAGAGTGAGATCGGCCGTAGTCGGCCAGTGACCATCGAAGCACTCGATCGCCTCAGGTCCATAGGAGCGCTCACCCGTCACTCCAACCAAAAGAAAGGCGACAGCTGGGAGGCCAAGGATCTCTTCAGGCTGCTTGACGAATTCGAGAAGGCCGTCAGGCGGCCGCCGGCCTGAGGAGCTAGCCAGCGGGCCGACTCCCGGTTAGGCTCGCCCCGAATATGGAATTCCTCACCAACCTCTTCGGCAATCTGACCAACGGGATCATCCGGCTCGCGGTCACGGTCGGCATCCTCGCGGCGGTCTACTTCTTCATCGTCAAGCCGGTGCTGCACACGACGGAACACACCGTCGACACCACCAACCGGACGATCGAAAAAGGGTTCAACAGCTCGACCTTCGACACCAAAGCGATCCAAGAACAACTCACCAAAGCGTTCGAAGGCGTGAACAAGCCGGCCCAGGTCGAAGTCGAACGCTCCTTTCACGCCACCACCAACAGCCAAGGCAGCCTGAGGAAGCAGCAAAAGCTCCTGCACTGCGTCCAGCGAGCGAACGGAAACGTCCACCGGATGGAACGCTGCACGAAGAGGTTCTAGGGGGGCGGCGTTCCATCCGTGCCTCCCGACGGTCAAGAATCTCCGTGTCGATTTAGGGGTCTATAGCCGCCATAAGTCGACACGCGCCCTGGGACCCGCGTCCAGGAGAGCCCGAGATCTAGGGCTGCCGCGGCGGCCGGGGCTACGCCGCTAGGCGGCGCGCTGGGAGAACCAGGCGGAGCCGGAGAGGGCGCGGTCGAAGCCGGACCAGGACTCGCCCTCGGGGAGCTGGCGCTCGAGGCGGTCGAAGGAGCCGAGGCGGCCGCCGAGGTTGTCCATCATGTGGACGAGGACGGCCTCGCGGGTGGCGGGGACGACCGGGGAGCCGTGTTCGAGCGAGCCGTGGTGGCTGAGGATGATGTGGAGGACGCACTGGGCGAGGTGCGGGTCGAAGCCCGGGATGTCCTCGATCGCGCGGCGCACCGTGTAGTAGCCGAGCGGGATCTCGCCCTGGAGGCGGCCGGCGTCGGTGAGGTCGATCGACAGCGGGTCGTCGTTGTAGGCGAGGAGCTTGCCGATGTCGTGGAAGAGCGCGCCGGTGACGGCGATTTCGCGGTCGACGCCGGGGAAGAAGTTGGCCGCCGCCGAGACCGCCTGGGCGACCGAGAGCGTGTGCTCGAGCAGGCCGTGCCGGTAGGCCTGGTGGTACGTCTTCGCGGCGGGGGCGTCGCGGAAGCGTCCCCAGGTCTCGCAGTCGGGGGCGAAGAACTGGTCGAGAAGATCGCGGAGCTCGAGGTTCTGGATCGTGTCGAGAAGCTCGCGCAGGCCGGCCTCGAGCTGCTCCGCCGACACTTCGGAGGGCACCGCCAGGTCGTTCAGCTCGTACTCGGCCTCCTCGGCGGCCCGCAGCTCGGTGATCTTGATCTTCGATCCCCACTTTTCCGAGGTCTCGAAGATGCCGCTGACGTGGACCGGCGTGCCGGTGCCGCAGAGCGCGTAACGCACCTCGGCGTCGTCCCAGCAGACCGCCTCGGTGATGCCGGTGGCGTCGCCGACCGTCATCTTCAGCCACGGCTCGCCGTTGCGCTTGCGCCGCAGCTCGCGCCCGCGGACCGCGTAGACGCCGCGCACCCGCTGGCCGTCCTCGAGATCGCGGATCGCGACCCGGGCCCCGATCGGCGCCTCCTCGACGACGGTGGCCTCCGGCTCCGGCTCGACGAACTCGACTTCCGAAGCCGCAACGGGCGGCGCTTCACGTTCCGGCGCGGGCTCCGGAACATGCGGCGGCTCGACCGGAGCGAAGGCGGGGTCGCTGCCCAAGAGGCTGTCCATCTGCGTCTGCTCGGCCATCTCCCGACCCAAGGTAGGGGCCGAGTCGGACGGTTTTTGTAACACCCTCCGCGCCGCTTCGCAGGCCGAAAAGTCCAGCAAAGAGCGCTTTTTCCACGTGCAAATTGCGACTCCTTCCTACCACTCTGAGATCACTTCTCCCGCCCCCTGCACGTACACGACATCGCTCTCGCCCTCGAGTTCGTGCGCAATTTCGAGCCATCGCGCGGCACGCTCGGGGACGTCGACGACTTCCACCACCATCGGCACGTCGCGTCGCATCGCGAGCACCCGATCCCCGTGCGGCTCCCCCTCCCCGCAGAATCCCCACACCCCGCGCTGAGCAGTGGCACCGGCCGCCCCCTCGCGCCGGAGGCGGCGGACAAACTCGAGGTAGACGGGCCGCGAGCCGGCCGAGGCGATCTCGACGGTGACGAGCGTGACGCGAACCGCCGCACCGCTGTGGAGCGAAGGTGGCGATATGCGCCACTTAGGCACCACAGCCTCGACGGTGACGAGGCTCGCGGCGGCTCCGATCTCCGCCACGGCGGCGTCGATCGCGGCGCGCGGTCCGACGCCGACCGTCATCGCGGGGACGCCGCGGTTGCCGGCGACGAAGTGTGCGCGGCGGCGCTCGCCGTCGAGCACTCCGTCCACGCCGAGCAGCACCGTCGCCGCCTCGGCGCCGTGTCGCTTCAGCGTGGCAACGGCTTCGAGGTGTGGGGACGCGGGACCGCTGCGCGGGCCCCAGATCGTGGCCTTGACCATCTCGCCGTCGCGGGCATCGAGCGGATCGAGCACCAAGAGCCCATCCCCCGCCAAGCCGCGCACCTCCTCGGCGAGCGCCTCGATCGTCGCCCCGTCCCCCACCGCCACCGCGATCAGCGGCGTGTCTTCCGAAAGCGAGAGGAGGCGATCGGTGCGCAGATGATGCTTCGCGCCGAAGCCCTCGACGCCTCGCATCAACGCCGCCGCCCGCACCCCGTGCCGGGCGCAGGCGTCCATGACCGCGGCCTCGAGCGGGCGGTCGCCGTCGCGGTCGCGCTCGCCGAAGTGGAAGCGCATCTGCGTCAGGTCGCTCACAGCAGTCCCCCGATCCAGTGGCCGAGCGCGACGGCTGCCAGGCCCGCGACCAGCGAGACGGCGATGTTCGCCCAGAGCACCCGCGCGTCGCCGTCCTCGCCGGCGCGGTGGGACTCGAGCATCCAGGTGGAGAAGGTGGTGTAGGTGCCGACGCCGCCGCCGGCGAGGATCGTGTAGGCGGTGCCGGAGAGCGCCGCGCCGGCGAGGACGCCGAGGACGACGGCGCCGCTGAGGTTGACCGCCAGCGTCCCGATCGGGAAGCCGGCGAGGCGGCCGCCGCCGAACCGCGCCGTGACGGTGGTGTCGACGAGGAAGCGGGCGATCGCCATCGCGCCCCCGAGCGCGGCGACGGCGACCCAGGCGAGCGGCGTCATCGCGCCCACCGCCGGCCGCGTTCGCGGCGATCCGCGGCGAAGCCCCTGCTCATCGGAGCACCCGCGCTCTCCGCGTCGCGACCGTCCCCAGGTGGACGCAGGCGAAGCCGCCGATCAGCGTCGCCGCCGCGTAGGCCACCGCCAGGCCGAGATAGCCGCCTTCGACCATCTCGAAGAGCTCCAGCTGCAGGGTCGAGAAGGTCGTGAGCGCGCCGCAGATCCCGGTCCCCAGGAAGGGGCGGCGGTAGGTCGATGGCGGCAGCCGCTCCCCCAGGCGCGTCACGAACCAGCCGAGGAGCGCGGCGCCGACCATGTTCACGATGAACGTCGCCCACGGCCAGGCGTCGAGCCCGTGCGGCAGCGCCTCCGACAGGCCGACCCGCGCCAGCGCGCCGATCACGCCGCCGGCGTAGATCGCTCCCAACTCCCGGCGATCGAATCGTCTCTGTCTCAAAACCACAGCCTCCTACTCGCCATTTCGACGTCAGTAGGAGCCATCAGCGGTCGCGCCGCGGTTATGGAGCGAGCCCCATCGCTCGGAACAGGAGGCGAACCTTAGCCGAGGTCGAACGTTCAGAGGACGAAACCACCTCGAGGAGGCAGAGATGTTGCGCGCAGTTGTACGGCGGCTCACCTACGCGAATGTGATCGCGACCCTGGCGCTGTTCCTTGCCCTGGGCGGCGGCGCCGTGTGGGCGGCCAACAAGCAGGCGGCCAAGGTCGGCACCGGCAAGCTGAAGCCGAACGCGGTGACGGCCGGGAAAATCAAGGCGAACGCGGTCACGACGTCGAAAATCCGTGAAAACGCGGTGACGAACGCGAAAATCCGCGAAGGCTCCGTGAACCTCGGCAAGCTCGCCGCGGGCACGAACGTCGTCGCCACCGCGACGAGCTCCCCGGTCGCGGTCAACGGGGCGAGCGCCGTCACGGTCACCTTCCCCACCCCGGTCACCTTCACCCCGGCGGCGAACGTCGTCGACCTGATGAGCGTCGAAGCACGCAGCGCCAACCTCGCCCGCTCCGGCACCGAAACGTGCCGCGTGCAGGTCCTGCCGCTGGTCAACGGGACCGAATGGGCGGGCGCGCCGCTCGTCCTCAGCGCCTTCGAGCCGAACGGGGAAAACCCCTCCGGCGTGATCGGCTCGGGCGGCGCGACCAGCCCGATCGGCCTCGCCGCGGCCGGCGCCACGCAGACGATCGGCGCCAAGCTGATCGGCAGCCCGCGCTGCTCCTCGAACGGGTCGGTGACCGTCGCGGTCGCGGTGACGCAGTCGAAATAGTGGAGGGCCGCCAGGCCGACGATGCCGGTTCACTAACCTTCCGTAAGTGAACCAAATCGTCGCCTGGCATTTCTCCGATCCGGCCTGTCCCTGGGCTTACTCCTCCCGTCCCGCGATCGCGCGGGTCCGCTGGCGCTTCGGCGACCAGCTCGACTGGCGCCTGGTGATGATCGGGCTCTCAGAGACCGCCGAGCGCTACGAGAAGGCCGGATACACCCCGGCCCGCATGGCGAGCGGCCACCGCAAGTTCGAGCAGCGCTTCGGGATGCCCTTCGGCAGCGGCGTCAAGTCGCGCCTGGCCCCGAGCTCGCGCGCCTGCCGCGCGGTCATCGCCGCCCGTGAGGAGTCGATGGAGCTCGGCTACGCGGCGCTGCGCGCGATCCAGCTGATGCAGTTCACCACGCCGGGCCTGCTCGACGACGACGAGCACCTGCGCGAGGCGCTCGAGGACGTCGACGGGCTCGACGCGGCAGCGGTCGTCGCCCGCATCGACGACCCGGCGATCATCGCCCTCTACGAGGAGGACAAAGCGCGGACCCGCTCCGCCGAGGGCCGCCCGACCCACGTCCAGAACCGCCACTCCAGCTCCGACGGCCCGGTCCGCTACACCGCCCCGACGGTGATCTTCGAGACCGACGACCGCTGGATCGAGGTCGGCGGTTTCCAGCCCTTCGAGTCCTACGACAATGCGCTGGCGAACCTCGACCCGACGCTGGAGCGCCGACCGACCCCGGAGCGCGCCGCCGAGGCGGTGCTCGCCTATCCGATCGGCCTCACCACCGCCGAGGTCGCCTCGATCATGCGCCCCTCCGACCTCGAAGACGCCGATCAGCACGGGACCGAACGCGAACTGATCGCGGCGGTCGAGACCGGCGAGCTGGTGATGCGGCCGATGGGCACCGACGCGTTGTGGCGTCCGGCGACCGCGGTCACCGCGGGCGAGAGCACCGACGCGGTCGGCGCCGCCGCCTAGCTCAGGCCAAACTCATTCCGGCGATCCTCCGGCACTAGCTCGCGGAACTCGTCGTGCTGCGCGATGTAGTCGCTGACGAAGGAGCAGAACGGGATCACCGCCAGCTCCTCGGCCTGGGCGTCGCGCAGGGCGCGGTCGATCATCCGGCCCGCCAGGCCCTGACCTTTGTGGCCCTCGAAGGTTTCGGTGTGGGTGAAGGAGACGGTGCCTGGCTGCTTGACGTAGTCGGCGATCGCGACGGTCTCACCGTCGAGGTGGACCTCGTAGCGCGACTGCTCCTTGTCGTCGACGATCTCGGGCTCGGCGCTCACTCGTTGTCTCCCAGCCACTCGGCGACCTGGCCGCCGCCACGCAACCCGGAGAGGTCGCCGTCCTCGAGCATCCGCGTCGCGACGTCGCCCAGCGCCTCGGTCGCCGCCCAGGTGAGCGAGCCGCCGACGCTGATCCGCCGGGCGCCGGCATCGGCGATCTCCCGCACCGAGAGCGAGGGCAGCGCCAGCACGTTCACCGGCCTGCTCACCGCGGAGGTGACCGCCGCGATCTGCTCGGCGTCGGCGAGCCCCGGCGCGTAGAGCACGTCGGCCCCGGCCTCCTCGTACGCCCGCAGCCGCGCGATCGTGTCGTCGAGATTGGGGTTGCCGCGGATGTGGTTCTCGGCCCGCGCGGTGAGCGTGAAGGGAAAGGGCTGTTCGCGCGCCACCTGCGCCGCGGCGGCGATCCGCTCGGCCGCGTGGCCGACGTCGTAGAGGCCCGCGCTCTCCTCCCAGTCCTCGATCGAGCCGCCGACCGCGCCGACCGTCGCCACCGCTTCGATCGCCCGCGCCGCGTGCTCGGGCGCGGAGCCATAACCGTTCTCGAGGTCGACCGAGACCGGCAGCCCGCACGCCTCGACCAGCACCTTCACGTGCTCGACCACCTCGTCAAGCGTCACCTGCCCGTCGGCGCGCCCGAGGGTGAAGGCAAAGCCGCTGGAGGTCGTCGCCAGCGCCTCGAACCCGAGCGCCTCGAAGACCCGCGCGGTGCCGCCGTCCCAGGGATTCGGGATCAGGAAGCAGGGGCCCTCGTGGAGCACCTTGAACCTGCGGCCGCGCTCCTCCTGGCTCGGTGGCGTCGTCGTCATGCCCACATTGTCCCCGGTTCCCTCACCGGCGGTAAAGCATGCGTCCGCCGAGCAGCTCGGTCACGGTGACGAGGCGGAAGCCGCGGCGCTGGAGGCCTTCGACGATGCCCGTGATCGCCTCGACCGTCTGCGGGTGCCGCCCGCCGTCGTGGAGGAGGACGATCGAGCCCGGCTTCGTGCGGCGCACCACGCGGGCGCGGATCGGGCCGACGCCGGGGTGCGCGTCGTCTTCGGAGTCGAGCGTCCAGAAGACCATCTCCAGGCCGTTCGCCCGTGCCGCCGCTTCCTCGGTCCGGTTGAGTTCGCCGTAGGGCGGGCGGAAGAGGCACGGGGTGAAACCGGTCGCGGCGCGGATCGCCTCCTGGGTCGAGGCCAGCTCGGTCTCGCCGGGGTCGACCGGGTGGTGGAAGGAGTGGTTGCCGATCTCGTCGCCGAGGGCGAGGATCTGGCGCATCGTCGCTTCGCGGCCGGCCACGTGGCGACCCTCCTCGAAGAAGGTCGCGTGGGCGCCGAGACGGTCCAGCGCTTCCAGGATCGCCGGCGTCTGGGTGCGGCTCGGGCCGTCGTCGAAGGTGAGCGCGACCTCCTTCGCCGCCCTCGCCGCGGGCGGTCCTTCGCGCGCGATCGCCCCGGCGTGCGAGGTGCAGCCGAAGGGCTCTTCGCCGGCTCCGACCACGGTCCCACCGTCGGAGGCCATCGCGACACCCGTCAGACAGAAGGCGGAGAGGACGAGGGCCGCCGCTGCCCGGAACCGCACGGTCTAGACCAACTGATCCATCTGCTCGCGCAGGCCGTCGAGCAGCTGCGGGGCTTCCTGCGCGCGGGGAATCAGGCTGTGGTCGACCATGAACGCGTCGGCGACCAGCCGCACGTCGACCCCGTGCTCGGGGCGGCCAGAGACCTCGATCTCGTCGCCCGTCCCGATGTCGCCCTCCTCGATGATCTTCAGGTAGGCGCCGGGCCGGGAGGCCATCGCGAAGCGCCGCACGAAGGTCGGGTCCTCCATCTTCAGCGCTAGCTTGAAGCAGGGCAGGCGCGGCTGGACGACCTCGAGCATGGTCGTGCCGACCCGCCAACGCTCGCCGAGCACGGCGCCGGACACATCGATCCCTTCGGTGGTCAGGTTCTCGCCCCAGGCCCCGGGGCCGAGCGGCCGCCCGAGCTCCTCCTCCCAGCTGCGTGTCTCCTCGATCGCGTAGGCGTAGACCGCCTTGTCCGGCCCGCCGTGCACGGTCAGGTCGGCCTGGCGATCGCCGTCGAGGTTGACGCCGCGCACCTTCACCCGCCCCTCGACCGGGTCCTTCCAG
>Ga0207680_10000182_pt1 | contig 30842 bp, 28 predicted proteins | sample KBSS23metaG_FD_184321 | JGI IMG/M metagenome (GOLD analysis project Ga0207680, IMG submission 184321) | Switchgrass rhizosphere microbial communities from Kellogg Biological Station, Michigan, USA - KBS S2-3 metaG (SPAdes) (version 2) | ecosystem: Host-associated > Plants > Roots > Rhizosphere...
GAAACTAGAATCACTTGGCGTCCGCTATCCGGATCTCATTCTGCTCTCGCATCCCGATGCCGACCATGTGGGAGGGACGGCAGCGTTGTTGAAGGCTTATCCTCGCGCGCACATCGCGGTTTCCTCAATATTCCGTGGCTATCCGGCGATGGAGAAGCATATCTCCGATTGGGGTTTGAAGGACGGAGACATCTTGTGGCTCGGGGCTCAAGCTTTTTTCACGGTAGGGCAATTCAAGTTCTCGATTCACGATCCGCGATTGCCCGCTGGAGAGAACGATAACGAGGGATCGATGTTTGTGCATCTCATCGGCCTGGCGGGGTCGGCGGAGTTTTCGGGAGATGCGGACACGCCGAAGGAACGCGAGATGAAGCCGTTGGAAGATTGGGGTTCGCAGATCATGAAGGTCGGACATCACGGCAGCAATTCATCAAGCTCTGCTTCATGGATATCAGCGGTGCACCCCAAGTATGCGGTCATCAGTTGCGGGCTGAATAACATGTACGGTCATCCGGCTGCGCCCGTTGTTTCGCGTTTGGAGGCGAGTGGCGCGAAGATCTATCGGACCGACTTGCAGGGTGATATCGGGTTCGATTACGACGATGCGATGGGTTTCGTGCCTGAGCAATGAGTATTATTTCGGCGGACCGATGACCGTGAAATCGATCGTCCTGACGCTCCTCATTGGATCGAAGCCGAGTTCGCTCTTGATCTTTGCAAACTCCTTCGGAAACTCGAAGTCGCCAGTCTTACCCTCGCAAACCAATAAGATGTCTTTCGAATTTTCATCGTATTTGAGTTCGACTTTCTTGTCGAAGTCGGCCGTCTCGTAATTGGCCGAGAAGAACTCATACTCGGTGGATCTGCCTTCCCGGATGTATCCGTAAGGATCGAATTCCTCCAAACCATTTTTCTTGAGAATAGGCTCGACCTTGTCCATGCACTGCTTTAGCGTCAGTCCCCGAATCCGATATACGCGGTATTCGCTATCAAGTTTGAAGAAGTAGGCTCTCTTGCCGACGACATTTGAACGCACGGCGTCAATCCAAGGGGTTTCGGATTCGTGCTTTGCCAACCACGAATCCAGCGATGCTCGTTCTTGGGTTGTGTAGAAATCGGTAGGTTCGGGCGGGCGACCACATCTCCCTTGATAAGCAATTGTGGCGAGAATCATCAGCAGGAGAATGGAGGCCACGCTGCATCCGATGAATTTCGCGTCGACGTGCCATCCTTCTTGGAATTCGGGCGTTCTTGGTGGCTCAAGGTCTCGGTTGAGGCTGACGGGCATGGAATACCTACTTGGCCATGCCTGCGAGAACGCCCTCGGCAGCGGTTAGCGCATCATCGATCTTCGACGCATCCTTACCGCCCGCAGTTGCGAAGTCGGGTTTGCCGCCTCCGCCTCCGCCCGCAATCTTCGAGACCTCTTTAACAAGATTTCCCGCGTGTGCACCTTTTGCCAGCGCGTCGGGACCGGCTTTGCTGATGAAAGTGATCTTGCCGTCTGTAGTTAACGCGGCTACTGCGACCATGTTTTTCTTCGCGTTCACCGCATCGTCAATAGCGCTTGCGACGATCTTTTGGTCGACACCGTCGAAGCGCGGTGTCCACAGAATGAACGGACCAACATTTTTTGTGGTCGCGTCCGCAGATCCGTCTGACTTGCCTCCGCCCTGCACCGATGCGCGCTCCGCTCGCTCGCGCTTCTTCTTCTCTTCGCTGAGTGCGTGCTGCAGATTGGTTACCGCGCGGGTGAGCTCTTGCGGATTCGCTTTTAACGCGGTCGCTGCTTCCTTGATTTGCCTCGTCTGGTCGAGCACCCATTCGTATGCGCCTTCGCCGGTCAGCGCTTCGATGCGTCTCACACCGCTAGCAGCCGACGCCTCACTCAAAATTTTGAATAGACCGATCTGTCCGGTTGCGCGCACATGAGTGCCGCCGCAAAGCTCTCGGCTGAAGGATGGGCAATCCGCTGCCTCGTCTCCTACCTGTACAAGGCGAACGTGAGAGCCATATTTCTCTCCGAAGAGTGCCATCGCACCCATCGACTTCGCGTCGTTTACGGGAAGATCGACATACGTGATAACGGGTCGATCCTCGAGCACTCTATCATTAACAATCCTCTCGATCGTTGCCGTCTCTTCCGGCGTGAGACCTTTGCCATGCGAGAAGTCAAATCGCAAACGGTCGGGTCCGACGTACGAGCCTTGCTGCGTTACGTGCTTGCCAAGAACGTCGCGAAGTGCTGCGTGAAGCAAGTGGGTGGCCGTATGATTTCTGCGAATACGTGCGCGCCGATTCAGATCGACGAGGGCACGGACCTTCTTTCCGTAAAGCGATTTCGCATCAGGCAGGGCGTCAGCTGGTGCGACGAGATGAACGAAGATGCCTTGCTCCTTCGTCACATCGATCACCTTCAACTCGAATCCGTCGCCCTTTATGATTCCGTGGTCCGAGACCTGCCCGCCCGATTCGGCATAGAATGGCGTTTGATCAAGCGCGACAACAAGCGTGTTATGTCCGTCTTCGGTCGTGACGTTTAACGCGCCGACAATTGTCGCGTCCGCTTCGGTCTCGGTGTATCCCAGAAATTCGGTCGGCGTCACTTGGGAGCCGAAGTCGATCGTGATCGTCACGCCGCCGTACACCGTGTCGGTGCCGCCAGCCGCGCGGGAGCGATCTTGCGCTTCTTTAAGAGCTTGCTCGTACGCATCGAGGTCGACGCTCATTCCGGCTTCCGATGCCAGTTCCTGAGTCACCTCAAGAGGGAAGCCGAATGTGTCGTAAAGGCGGAAAGCGGTCGTACCGTTCAGGACTTTTCCATTTGATTTTCGAAGCGCTTCCATCTCGTCTTGCAACATGAGGCTGCCGGCTTCGATCGTGCGGCGGAAGAGAGCTTCTTCGTTTCGTAGCGTCTCGACGATTGCTTCCTTTCGCTCGCGCAGTTCCGTATAGTAGTGGCCCATCGCATCCACGACAACGTCATAAACTCTGTACAGGAACAGATCCTTGAAGCCGAGAACGCGTTGTCCTTTCAGCACCGCTCGACGAATCAAGCGGCGAAGGACATAGCCTCTTCCGTTGTTGCTTGGCAAAACACCGTCTGAGATGCAAAACACCGATGTGCGAATGTGATCCGCGATGATGCGCGCGGCTCGGACAATCGAATCGCTGTCAGGAACGAGCCCTTGCGACATCGCCTGCAAGACGACGTACGGAGTCGCCGCGCCCGTGTCTTGCGCCGGATTTTCCATCGCGATCTTCGCGAGCACTTGAAAGATCGGCAGGAACGCGTCGATCTGGTAAACGTTCTTTAGACCGTTGATGGTCGCGGTTGTGCGCTCCAAACCCATGCCCGTATCCACACTTTGGAACGGCAAGGATGGCATGTCATCTTTGACCCAACCTTCGTTCGGTCGCTCCGGATTCTTGAGATGGCCTTGCCATTCGAATTGGATGAAAACGTCATTCCAAATCTCCAGCCATTTGCCCGCCTGGTCGTCGCGAAGATAGTCTTCTCGCGAGTACGAACCACTCGGAGGCGGTTCCTCGTTGGAAATCCAATAGAACATCTCCGAGTTCGGTCCGCACGGTCCGGGAGGGCCGGCGGAGAACGAGCCGGCCGGCCAATAGTTGCTCTCTTCTCCCAACTTGAAGATGCGAGTTGCGGGATCGATGCCGGAAGCTCGTAGCCACGTCTCCCATTCACCGAGCGCTTCCTCGTCTTCTTCGAAAACCGTGAACGCAAGACGGTTCTTATCGAGATTCAGCCATTCGGGCGACGTGAGAAATTCCCAAGAGTAGGCGACCGCTTGCGCTTTGAAATAATCGCCAATCGAGAAGTTTCCAAGCATCTCAAAGAAGGTGAGATGGTTCGGGTCACCGACGTCTTCAATGTCGCCGGTTCTCACACATTTCTGGCATGTGATGAGGCGTTTGTTTTCGGGCTGAGCGATTCCCCGGAAATACGGCTTGAACTGGACCATTCCGGCGCCAGTAAAGAGAAGGCTTTCGTCGAGCCGGCCAGTCACGTCGATGGGCACAAGGGGCGCGCTGGGGAAGCGCACATGTCCCTTGCTTTCAAAAAACGCCAGATATTTCTCGCGCAGTTCGCGAACGGTCATGGAAGAGAAGATGATACCGTCGTAGGTTCAAAATGGGCAGGACTGCCTTGAAAGTTGGAGCATTGCAAGGCGCTAAACTTGCCCCATGACAATTATCGATCGGTACCGCGAGTGGTACGAGCAGGAAATCGACGCCAACGACAAGATGCTCACGATGATCGAATCGGTGCCCATGGATCGGCGGGACGATCCCAAGTTTCAACGCGCGGTGGTGCTCGCGGCGCATCTCGCAGCGTGCCGCGACAACTGGCTCGACCGGATGACGAACGAGTCGAAGTCGCAAACAGAATGGTGGCCGGAGGACGCAAAGCTGGAAGAGTTGCGCCCGCGATACGCGAAATCGGAAAAGGCTTGGACCGAATATCTCGCGAAGCTGAGCGAGGAAGAGATGCTCAGGAACTTCGAATTCAACACCACAGAAGGGCCGCGGTATCGGTGGAACGTCGAGGGTCAGATCATCCAGCTAGTTGGCCATGCGTTTTACCATCGCGGACAGATTGCGATGATCGTCGATGACCTTGGTGGGAAGGCGGTCGATACGGACTATCTTTTCTGGGCATATCCTCGAAATCCGGAATGGGGGCTCGTTAGTGATAAGTGATCAGTGATCAGTGATCGAAACTAAGCCGTGGCACGGAGATTACAGGTTTACAGATTACAGGCTTCGTCGTCCCAGTGGATGACCCAATAGCCCACGGAAATCCATTTACCAAATTTGAATCCGACGTCTGGCAATGTGCCGACGTATTTCATCCCGAATGATTCGTGCAGGCGAACGCTCGCTGGATTGGGTTGCGCGATTCCGGCGACGATAGTGCGAAAGCCGCTCGCGCGGACGGCGGGAATGAGTTGCTCATAAAGAAGTCGGCCGACACGTTTGCCTTGCCACTCGGGTCGAATGTACACGCCGACCTCGCACGAGAATTGATAGGATTCCCGCACTCGCCACGGCCCGGCTTTGGCGTAGCCGACGATCAATCCGTCTTCTTCCGCGACGTACCAAGGATGCTTGCCTCGTGCTCGAAAATTGGAAACGCATTGCTCTAGCGCCGTTGGTGTTTGGCCGAAGTGCGCGAAATTCTCAGCGATTTCGCGATTCTCGATCTCAATGATTCCGGGGCAGTCCGCTTCGGTCGCGGGACGGATGAGCATGATCTATTTTGCCTAGAGCCGAAACCCGTCGCTGGGCCGGGCCGTTACGGAATAAACGTGCTGGATTTCCTTGCGGCCCTGTTCTTTGAAATACTCATCGACATCGCACTACATGTGATTTGCTTTATCTTTGACGCCGTTTTATTTATCTTGCATGCCGTTCTAACGGGAATTTGTGGCCTAGGACGACAGGCTTATCGTCTCTGCCGCCGGTCAGCCTAGGTTCACTTCTTGCCCTGATCCAGGTTCACCATCGTGCCCATGAGGGTCTTTTCAGCGGCTCCTGAATCGCCGGATTGAAGCGCGCGCAGGGCCATCGTGACTTCCTGTGCATCCTGGGTTCGGCCCTGGCTCAGAAGGAGCGCTTGCGTCTTCTGTAGTTCCTGGACCGCGCCCATAGCCGAAATCTGTTGAGTCTTCAAACCCATGATCGTCTTCTCGACGGCCCGAGATGCGACTTGGATCTGTGCCGCCTGATCCACCCGAGGATCGACAGGCGCGGAGTATGCGGCAGCGTCGGACGAGAACTCCATAACCAAGTCCACGTTGACCGACTCGTTTTGTCCGCTCACAGCATCGTCGTAGGTCAAGCGTCCACCTGCGACTCGATAGTGGCCGAGTGGGTGGTTTGCAAATTCTAGATCGATGACTTGCTGAATCGTCGAGCCGCGCTCCATGTCGGCCATGGCGATCTCGACGTCGCCTGCATCGGCTTGTTGCGGGCCACGCATGGTCACCCATCGCGAGAGTTTGAGATTCAAGCGGATGTTTCGCGCAAGAGTGGTCATTAACTTCTCCATCTCCATGCGAAAGACCTCAGGGATCATTTCAGGGCGAGGGATGTAGTAATAATTTCCGCCTGACCGTTTGGCCATTGCGGCGAGAAGTTCTTCGTTGTAGTCGGGACCGAAGCCGAGGAACGTGCATGTCACGCCGCGTGATTTTATTTCTGCGGTGTGATTGACGATCGATTGAAAATCTTTGATTCCTTCAGTGGGATCACCGTCAGTCAAGACGACCAAGCGCGTTGCGCGACCGGGTTGTTCGCCCGCGATGACTTGAGAAAATCCGACTCGCATTCCTTCGTGGAGGTTCGTTGTGTTTCCCGCTTGAATTTGCGCGATGCCTTCTTTGATCATCTGCTTGTTCGTCACGCGTTGAGGCGGCATGAGAACATCGACCATCTGCTCGAAGGTGACAATGCTGAGCACGTCATCGGGGCTGAGCATGTCGACGACGTGGGCGCACGCTTGCTTCACGTACTCAAGAGGGGGACCTTCCATCGATCCGCTTCGATCGATGACGAGGCCGAGATTGAGGGGTGTTCGCACACCACCGGAAGCCTCTCCTCCAGCACGGAGTTCAAGAAGGAATTGTTCGCGGGCCGGTCCGTTCGCCATCGTCGCCTTTCGGCCGGCGATGATTTCGATGTTGAGCGCTTTGCCCCCAAAGGCGGTCATTCCTGCCCCCTGGCCAAAGTTCGGCGCAGTCATAGCCTGCGTTTTCAGGGGATCCTGCAAGTTCTGCATATGGGTCAGCAGGGTCTTGTTGGGGTCGATTCTTTGGGTGGGGTCCATGTTTTTCGTTAGTAAATCGTAAGTCGTAAATTGTAAATCGACGGACTTACTTCAGGTTCAGCGTCAATCCAATCCTACTGCATAAAGTGGCGAAAGCCCACGTTGGAGCCTCCGTTCGATCGGACGTCGAGTTCACTCAACACGAAAGGTGGTCGCACCTATCTTGACGAGGTCGCCGGGCCTTATCGTTGCAATGCTAACCCGTTGTCCGTTCACAAAGGTGCCGTTCGTGCTGTTCAGGTCTTGGACGTTCAGACCTCCCGGGCCGGGAGAAATACTTGCATGGCGGCGGGATGCGGAGCCATCGTAGCGGAGCGCGAGGCCGGCCGATTCTCGGCCAATTTCGAGCGGGCCGGTAATCGGATATCTTTGGCCCGCCATCGGACCATCCATGATCACGATGGTCGGTGCCATCGGTTGTGCGGCTACCACCGTGGTCGGTTGGGAAGAAGGGATGGGCTGGGCGGGCGCGTAGACCGGCGCTGCCTGAGAAGCCATCATGCCCGGCGCGGGGAAGCCGGTTGGGGCGGGGACACCGTAGCCTTGAGGGACTTGCGCCATCGTGTAAGGCTGGTTCATAGGCATTCGGCGAGAGAGCGCCTTCAGTCGAAATTGCAAGGCGGTGTTTCCCACTTGGATGACCGCACCATGATCGAGGGGAGCTGTGGCCACGGGCTGACCGTTTAAGAAAGTCGGAGCGCCACTGCCCGCATCGACGATGTAATAGACGGGCCCCTTCTGATCGATGTAGGCGTGCACGGGAGCGATGGCAGGGTCGGTAAAAATGGGCACTTGAGCAAGTTCGTTCCTTCCGATCGCGTTGCGCGGACCGAACAACGGAAATTCCTTTCCTTCGTTTCTTCCCACCGCGAGAAACAGGGAAGCTTGCTTTGCCATTTGCTCGACGATGCCAATGAACAGCGCGATGCAGCCACTCATCACGATGAAGAACACAACGCGGGACACCTGACCTACTTCGGTCATTGCTCCGCTCGTTCCTTTGGCGGCAACGATGGGCAATGCAAACATGACTGCGACCGGATCGAACAGCATGCTTCCTATCGCTCCGCCGATCGTGCCGCCGATCAACCCGTGTCGAAGTCGTCGCCAATCCAGCGAGGCTGCTCCGATCGCGGCTCCAAGAAAAGTTCCTATGGGAGTGAGGGCGACGATTCGAGATAGATAAACCTCGATCAACTTTCCTTGCGCGGCGAGGACTTCGATAGGCGCGCCGAAAATAATTCTTTGAACGATGGATCCGACGCCGTATCCCATGAGCGCGCCGAGCAATCCAAGAACCAAACCCAATCCGCCGCCAATAAGAAGTCTCTTGCGGCCGCCCTGGACGAAAGCATTGTAAAGGCCGATGGTCAATCCGGTCACTGCGCCCAGCGAGAGCATCAGGTGAATTTCGAATGCGCCCCAGGCTGCGCTCGTCTCCATTCCTGGGTTCGTCGGTTCGACTAGAGCCCAAGCGAGAAGTCCTGCAACGAGGCCCAGAAATCCGCGGAAGAGAATTCGGCTCATGCGCCTTCCAAGCGGAATCGAATCGCGCCAAATTGAATTTCATCCCCAGAACGGAGAGAAGTGACGTCGGATATCTTGCGTCCGTTTACGAAGGTGCCGTTGGTGCTTCCCAAATCCTTGACGGATATTTCAGAGCCTTGGCGAATCACAGCGGCGTGCCGTCGTGATACCGAGCTTTCGCCGACGAGGCTGACTCCCAGATTGTCTTCGCGTCCCACGACTGTTTCTCCCTGCATTAGGGTCACAAACTCCCCATTTCCTTTGACGAGCCGAGGTTCTCTTATAGTTGCGGGCGCAGCAGTTGGCATGGGTGCCGCCCCGATCTGCGCGTCGTCGAGAATGATTTTTGAGGGCGCCTTTGGCTTCGGCGGTTCGACAACAGCGACCGGTTTCTTCTCGGCGCTATCCGGTTCCGGGTTATCGATCTCGGGAACATCAACTCCAAATTTGGCAAGCTTGGCTCTTAGCCATAGAGGATATTTCTTTGCGAGCAGATAGAGACCATAGGCAATGCCCGCGGCGATTGCAAGAGTGAAGATGAAAACAAAGAATGATCCGATCGGATTCGCATGGACGACAGGCGCACCCGGCGAGATGGGCGGAACACCAGATGTTGTTTGCGCTGGATTCGTTGGCGGCGGATTATTTCCATTCACCGTCTGCGCCTCGCTGGCCAGGACAACCTTTAGTAGAGGATCAGGGGTCTTGCGTGCGAGATCAAGAGGAAACTGCTGTATCAAGGGTTGGGCAGGAGAATCGCCACTTCGATACTCAACCGTGACGGTTTCCGTGCCGGGTTGGATCACGTAGAAATCGGCTTCGCCGTTTGCGCCTTCGTCAAGGATCTGACTCTGCTCTCGCGCCTTGTCACGCAACACGATTCGAGCTGCGGCCACCGGCTCGCCGTCGTATTCGACTCGGACCGTGACTAACCCAATTCGGTCGAAATCCTTTTCGGTCAGATACCATTTCTTGCCGATTTGGTTAGCGGGTTTGGACGCGATGTTTCCGCTATCACGATCCCAAACGTAGAGGGTGCCGGATGACGGCACAGGAACATCGGCGGACGTGCCGGTGATCTCCTGCGAATCTTCGGGTTTCGAGGTGGGCGGTTTCGCGCTCGAGAAGACGATGCAGTGTCTAGCCGATTCGAATTCAATGTGAGTCGTGCTTTGGGCAGCGGCTAGCGAAGCGGCAAACAACCCGGCAAGCAGCAGTGTCGATCTCAGGCGCACTCATTGAATTGTACGTTCATCCCAGGATGGATGCTCGTGCGCGAGGGAGTCGCTCGATCAAATCTGATGCCGTGTATCCCACCGGCCCGATCTCGGCGGCGCACAAATCCCCGGCCAAGCCATGCCAGAAAGCCCCTACCGCCAGCGCGTCCGGGGGATTGAGCCGCTGGGCGAGGAGTGTGCCCACGATGCCACTCAACGCGTCACCCATGCCACCCGTGGCCATTCCTGGGTTCCCAGTCGGATTCAGAAACAAAGGCTGTCCAGCGGTTGCGGAGATGGTAAATGCGCCTTTGACAAGCGTAGGGTGCTGGAGTTTCTCTGCTGCCTCGCGGGCGGCGGCGAATCGGTCCGCCTGAATCTCATCGACCGATTTCCCGAGGAGGCGTGAGAGTTCTCCGGGATGGGGAGTTAGCGCAACAAATTTCGAGGGCGGTTCGACGCCGGCCGCCATGCAGTTAAGGGCGTCCGCGTCGATGAGACACGGCTTCGTCCACTCCTTCCAGACGTCGCGCAAGAGTTCTTGGACACCCTGCTCGTGGGTCATGCCGGGCCCGAACACGGCAGCACCGATCTTCTCCTGTTTCTCGATTAGGGTTCGCACGGCATCGGGGTGGATGTGGCCATCTTGTTCAGGAAGGACCATGAGGAGGGCTTCGGGGACATGGTGGGCGACCGTCTCGCAAACTGATTTCGTTGAGGAAACGGTTACGAGCCCAACGCCGGTTCTTATGGCAGCCCTCGCGACAAGAACTGCCGCGCCTGGCATTTGATTGCTTCCGGCGACGACCAGAAGCGATCCATTCTGTCCCTTGTTGCTTGCGGTCGATCGTTGTGGAATCGCACCTTTAAGAAGCGGCGCGCTGAGGAGTAGAACTTGGGTGGGACCGAGCAAACTCTCTGGGTAACCGATATCGGCAACGTTCCATCTGCCTGCGCGCTCCGAGCCAACCCCTTGAAATAGAAAAGGTTTTGGTAATCCAAAGGTGACGGTGCGAGTCGCTCGCACGGAAGTTTTCATCTCGCGGCCGGAATCGCAATCGATGCCTGTGGGGATGTCGACGGCAACGACTGGCTTTCTGCAGTCATTCAGAAGTTCGACGGTCGCTAGGATGAGTCCTTCCAAATCTCCGTGGGCACCTGTTCCGAGTAGCGCATCGACACCGACCTCTGAACCCTGCAGGGCGCGCCGGACTTCGGCTAGCCACGTTTCATCTTCTGCAAAGATGGGGCGCACACCGAGGGTCACGGACCGCTGAAACTGCTCTCGAGCATCGCGCGAAAGCTCCTCTTCCGACTTTGCCGCGATAAAGCAGGAGACGGGATGGGCACGCTCTCGGAGGAGTCGAGCGATGACTAAGCCGTCACCGCCATTGTTGCCCTTGCCGCAAACCACGGTGGCGCGGCCCGCTTTGCTCAAAAATTCTTGGACTACTTGAACCGCGGCGAACCCGGCTTGCTCCATCAGGGCGGAGGCAGGGATTCCAAACTCGCTGATCGCTCGGCGGTCGATTTCTCTTATTTCGTCCGCCGTTGCAATCCACATTTTGTTTAAGCCGCCTCTACCGCCTGCACTCGCTCTATTGTCTCCAACCGGAGAGATCCGCCGCAATTGGCATGTACATATTTGCGGCGTCTGGGCAGTCGTCGAGCCCGATCCACCTTCGTTCCGCACTTGAGACAGCGGTAAATGACCTTCTGGCGGGTTCCGTTTCTCTGGACTATGTAGTCATGGTGGACGAGCGGCCTTTGCCCGAGATCGAGCATAGCCTGTTTCCACGATTGGCCGTGGCCAGCACCTTTCATTCCGTGACGACTCACGGCAAGGAGGTGCGCATATTCGTGGATAAGGGTTCCTGCGAGCCTTTCTTCATCCGTGAGCACGAGACTGCTCAAAACGATCTCGTGTTTGTGATAGTAGGCGAGGCCCGCCGTTACGCGTAGTTTCTTCCATGTAAGTTTCGGGACATAACCCATCGGTTGTTCGCGGCAAAGTTTTTCTAACAACTCGCGCGCGAAAACTTCGAGAGGATTGGGCATCCGCAAATTTTACTCGCGACCTTTCGTAAAAACGAAGCGGCCGAGCATTGGACCAAAAGTTATTTCTAAACCTTTTAGTTGTTGAGGATTATCTGTGTACGCGAAGATGAGGGTTTGGCTGCAAGCCTTTTGCACAACCGCCGGATCGATTGGTTTCAAACCGGGTCGTTGAAGAAGTTGTCCACCGCGATCATCAAACACAACATCTTTCGGAACAACATAAATTTTGTCTTTCTTGTGAGACCATGTGCCGTTGATGTCGATTACCTGCGCGTCGCTTTCAAGATGCATCTTGAATTTCATGCCCGTGAGATAGAGCTGCAGATATCCCTTATAGGTCCATTCCGGACGCATTGCCTGTTTTGCATCTGTCGGCGAGCCCTGAAAACTTCCGTCCCAGAAACCTGCGAGGGGTGCGAGCGAACTGTCAGTGCATCCAATGGCAAGGGCGATTGCACAGATGGCAAGAAGCTTTTTCAAGTGCCCCTCTTGTCGCCAAAGAGATCGATTTGATATCGCGGGGTTAGACGGAATCCGTATTGCATGCAAATTGGAACGAGCATTCTTTCTCTTCGGTGGAGGGTTTCCGTGTCTCGCCCCTCCGCCATGATCATGACGTTCTCAATCGACGATCCGAGCTTGGCTAGTAGGTCTAGAATCTCGGCAATCTCATCGCCTTCCTCCGGATTCACCACGAATTTGAGCTGATGCCGATAGGTGTTCTGGAGGTTTTTGAGGGTTTCCAGGTTCAAACGGGTCGTTTCGTGGCGCTCGCGCCAACCGCTTTCCTTGTCGGGGGTCGAGCCTGAAAGCTTGGGGCTGATCGACATGAGATCGCACGGCAGTTCTCGGAAAACGGTCCCTGCGGTTTCAATCGTGATCGTTTTGTCCATTCGCTTCAGCGATTCGGCAAGGAGCACGATCGCATCGAAAAGCATGGGCTCGCCGCCGGTGAGGACAACGTGGCGAGGTGAATTGTCGGCAACGAGTTGGACAATCTCGTCGATTTCCATGACCGGTCCCTCAGGTTCCCAACTTGCATAAGGCGTGTCGCACCAACGGCAGCGCAAGTTGCAGCCACTCACACGAACAAAGGTGCTTGGGTGGCCGAGCCACATTCCTTCGCCCTGGATGCTCGCAAAGATCTCCGCGATGCGAAGCTTGCTGGGAGCATTCGTTTCTTGGGCGGCAGCCACGAGGTCAGTGTACGCGACTGCTCTTTGCGAGCGCGGGATCACTCATATTCAGTGATTCGAACGCTTTCTGGCGAATGAGACAAGAGTCACAGTGGCCGCAAGGACGCCCATTTTCGCCGGGGTCGTAGCATGAGTGGGTAAGCGAATAGTCGACCCCGAGCGACAAACCTCGACGAATAATGTCGGTCTTGGTCATTTCGATCAAGGGCGCGTGAATTCTAAATTTCGCACCTTCCACTCCGGCTTTGGTAGCGAGGTTGGCAAGATTCTCAAATCCTTGGATGAACTCCGGACGGCAATCGGGATAGCCGCTGTAGTCGACCGCATTCACCCCGATAAAGATGTCTAGGCAATCCAACACTTCGGCAAAGCCGAGGGCGATGGAGAGGAACACGGTATTCCGTGCGGGGACATAAGTGACGGGGATTTCGCTTGTACCCTCCGTGCGATCCTTGGGGACCTCGATGGAGTCGGTTAAGGCCGACCCGCCGATCTTGTTTAACTCGACGCTTACGAACCGATGGTCTGTCACGCCCGCAGCGGCCGCGACCTTCTTAGCTGCCTCGATCTCAGCGTGGTGGCGCTGGCCATAAAGGACGGTCAAAGCACAAGGCTCAAAGCCAAGGGATTTCGCGATCGAGAGGACGGTTGCGGAGTCCAAACCGCCTGATAGGAGCACGACACACCGAGGCATTCAAGAAAATTACCTGTGCTCGCGTATATCGGGCTCTCCGGATGCGTCGAGGTCGTATCATAGAGGTAGTGAAGTGGAATCCTAAGACATGGATTGAATGGTTTGATCCGGGATTTGAATGGTTCGCCCGGGGAGCCATTGCGGTCGGTGCTGCGAGCATCGCCTTCACCTACGTGCCCTGGTTCATGAGATTCCGTTTCACCCTCATGATCTTGGTGGTGTTCGCGGTTTATCACCTGTTCGGTTTGTTGCCGCCGCGGCTGCGAAGCTACTGCCGTGCCGGCTTGGCGACAGGCTTAGGGGTTGGCCTTCTCGCTGGCGATTGGATGATTCATTCGCATCCCACCCTGTTCTTCCGCCTTCTCATGACGTTCGTGGTGTGGATGTCTTTGACCCTCATCCTCGATGTTCTGGAATTGCCGCACGCAGAGTATTGGAAGGGGCGGTTCCGCCGAGATCGCCGGTTCGGCGCTTTCGACGTCTGATCACAAAAGCAAGTGGGTCGATCTGCTCTATGTCAGATCGACCCAATTTTGTCTTTAGGGACCCTTTGTTACGCGGCGCCTGCTGTCGTTTGCACGCGCGCATAGTCGCCGTCGAGGATTCGGTCGTACGCACCGCTGAGGAACCAGCGCTCCATCTCTTGCGTGCGGTGGACGGGCATCGGATGCGAGAACTCGTGGCCAAAGAGCATGAACAAGATGACCTTGCCAAGTTGCTCCCACGTGCCTGCGTCTTGATATGCACGTGCTTGATCCATGAATGCGTCGCGATTCATTTCGTGGCTCAGGCGGTTTGGACCCGCGGTCAACGAGATCATCGTATCAATCGACGAATCGAGCGATTGCGAAACGAGGATTCCCGCATGGTCGGCGCTGAATTCGGCTTGTCGCATCCATTCGTAGAAAGCGAGAACGAGCGCGATTTGAGCGGCGTCGCCAAGGCCGAGCGTTCTCCGTCCGATCATATCGAGCAGTGGCATTAGCACGGCTGCGACAGAGAAGTAGAGAACGTGGTTCGCCTTGATGTGGCCGAGCTCGTGGCCCATCAAGTGATAAAGCTGGTCGTCGGTCAAGTTTTGGACAACGGCACTTCGTAGCGTGATGTACGGTCGCTCCACGCCGCCCGCATAAGCGTTCGGGAACGGGTTACTGCTGATGTACAGTTCCGGTTCCGGCATGTCCAATACGTCGCAGGACTCGCGAAGAATGTTGTACAGCGTCGGATACTGGTTAGGACCGCAGCGCACCGACATCGACATGTTCATGCAATAGAACCATCGGTCGAATCCGTACTCGTAGAACTTCTGAATGACCTGGGGGAGAAGGGGAATCCTCTTCAACTTGTCAAGAGCCCATTTATCCGCGTCGGAGACGAAGGCGTCTGCCGTGATGCCGGTCAAAACTTTGCGCGCCATTGCTTTATGCTACGCGAAGTCTGGGCCAAGGTTTCACCATGCTGGGCTTATCGGTCTTGCCTCTAGGCTGAAAACAGCTCTCTGCCTACGATTTTTTGACTTCGACCGTCAGGGCGGCATAGCCATCGATCTCAAAATGCTGGATTTTGATGTCGTGCTTGCCGGGGGTGATTGCGGCCGTAAAGGTTGTGGGCGCCTGGTATCGCCACTCGTCGATCACTTTCTTGCCGTCGATCCAAACCCGGCACCCGTCGTCCGACGTGACCTCCAAGGTGTAGCTGCCCTCGGGCAAGTCCACCGAGCCTTGAGAAAGAGTTGCGAAGTGGTCGGCGGGCGTGTCAGGCAAGAAGGAGCCGCTCGTGCCAAATTCCAAGCGGTCCAATTTCGTGTTGAGGATCGGCTTGCCGGAAAGAAGCTTGAGGAATGCCTCTGGTTTTGTTCGCGGATCGTTGCTGTCGTCCCAGGCGAAAACGCTGACGCTCCAATTAATCGGAACGAAGAACTCTTTGTAGCCAAACGCAAATTCTTGATTGGCTTTGTGTTTGTTGCCTAAGTAGTCGACGAAATCTTGCAGCCCGCTGTAAACCAGTTGGATGTCGACGTCGGTCGCTTGACCATCGGGAAGAGTGATTTCAAATTCGCCAGGGACGTCGCCGGTTTGAGGAACGCCGGTTGCCCCCGTAGCACTCTTTAATGTCCACTTGCCGGGAAGTCCGAGTACTCGAAACTTCTGGGTGCGGGTGCGTGCGGTTCCTGGCACTCGGCCTGCATCTTCCACCGACTGAGCTTGTGGTGGCTCTGGCCAAAGTTTGGGCGAAAGAAAGTCGTAGGGTCCCCACTCGTCGACAATGATGTTGTAGCGACCGGGGAACAAACTGTTTCCCGTGAACGCGTTGACGAAGCCTTTTGGCTTATCCGGTCTTAGCGCGCGCACCTCTGCGGGATACGCCTTGTCGTCGGCGAACGGATCCCAATCGGGAGCGAGACCTGCTTCGATCGTCTGATCGAACGTGTTGGTCGATGACATTCCGTCGACGGCCGTGGCTGCGCTTATGTGATTGTTCTCAAAAGATAAACCTTTGTTTTCTCCAGTTGTCTTGAGAAGATTTCCTGGGAATTGAATGCGGTTGTTAGCGATCTTCGCATCCGCCGTGTTGTTGAGCTCGAATGAAATTGTCGATCGGGAAAGGACATTGTTCGAGATGTCGTAGGTGTGGCTGACGGAGTCGTGGTGCTTCGGATAACCCCACGTCGCGTCTTGAATTGGACTTGCGAAGAGCTGAATGCCGGTCTGATTTCGCTGTAAATAGTTTCCGCGTATCGCGTTGTTCTGTCCGTGCTCGATGGCGATGCCGCGTCGATTGTCGAGCAACCAGTTACCCAATATCTTTGAGTCGTACGAATACCCGCCCCAGACACCGTAGTCGCAGCCCTGTGCGAGGTTGTTGGCAAAGGTGTTGCGGCTGAAAGTAGCTTCAATTCCATTCGCGGGCGCGTAACTGAAGTCATTTCCATAGACTAGGTTGTCGTTGCATCCGCCCTCGCCCGAATCCATCGTGGTTTGGCCCGCCCAAAGGAAGAACCCGTCCCCGCTGTGGGTCGCGGAGTTGTAAGCGAAGGTGTTCTTACTCGATTGCTCGTAAACCAGGATTCCAGCTGAGTCTTGGCCCCGACTGTAGTAGCCGTAGGAAAAACCGCGGACGCACCAATCGACCGAATTTGCGAGGATGCGATTTTCGCTGCTGCGGTAGAGGCCGATCCCGATTCCACTCAGGAAGATGAAGTTGTTATTCCATGCGAGCCCGCTGTTGCACGCGGTCAACATAAGCCCGCACTGACCGCCCGTGATCGTCACATTCTTGACTTCGAAATTGTCGCAACCGCGGAGATAGATTCCCGCACCGTATCGCAACCACTCATCCTTCTCGTTTTGATGGTAGCTTTGCCAGTCATCTTCGTTTTCTTTCTCGATGCCGCTCTTGAGATGTTGTTTGTAGTTATACGAAAAGTCTGAATCAAGGATTTTCAAGCCGGGGGAATCTTTTGCGATCAATCCAATCTTATATCCGCGCACATGTGCGTTCTTGATCGTGACATTCTTGCCGGAAACTTGGATTCCGGTTCCAACCCTTTGGTCGGGAGGAGTGGTCTCCGGAGTGCCTTCCAAATAAACGTCTCGAAAATCGACAGTGATGTTGTCGCCCTGAATCGTAATCGCTCCAACATAAGGGTCGGCGGAAGGATTTGCGATCACATAGGTCCCGCCCTTCAGTCGGGCGGATTTCGTGATGATCATTCCGGCTGTGGGTTTTTGGGCAAGCGCGGCGGCCGCCATGAAAATTGAAATGGCGATGCCGGACAACTTGAGGCTCATGGGCATAAGCTTAGACCTTTTGAGAGGGCGTGAAGTTGTCTGCGTTTGGCCCAAAACGGGCGGGCGCGTCTTTAGCGTCGACGACGACGAATCAATACGTAGGCGAGCTGCTCTCGGCGTCGTTCCTCGGCGGGAACGTGGGCGAGCCACAGGGTGAGAGCGAGCCACGGGAAGAACATGTACGAGTGACCATACGCACAAATCATTGTCATTCCGAGGAAAACGAGTTCTGCGGTGCCAAGTCGAAACATCAGTTCATTCAAACGCCAGATATGGGCAGCAAGTTACCGATTCATAGAATTCGAACTCAAGAACGGAAAAATAGGCTCTCAAAGAGGCCGTGAAGGAAATGGAGTTACCTGCTTGAGATCAGGGTCGTCTTACAATAGCCAGACGCTAAGGAGTCGGGAGAACCTATGATTATCACCGCGATCGCATTCGTGTCCCTGCATCGGGACGCCCGTATCACAAGCATCGAGGCACTTCCAAGCGCAACCAGACACCCGTTGCAGGTGCGGGGCCTGGGAGGAAATGCTTCGGGCTATGCCGTTGGTATGTCCACCGTTTTCATCGACGGCAGGGGTGGGCCGGGACCGCAAGTTTGGACACCGAAACACGAATCCGTATTGCTGCCCATTCCTCCGAAAGGACAGCACGCGATACTGCGAGCGATCAACAAAGATGGCACTGCGGTCGGCGAATATCAACTGCCTCAAGGCGAACAGATGTTCATCTGGGATGCGAAGGCAGGAAAAGAGATCACTCCCAACTTGGGCGTCCGATCGAGTGCCTGGGGCATTAACGATGACGGCGTGATCCTCGGTGACCACATGCAAGAAGCAGAAGGGCATTTCATCGGGATCAAATATGTTGGCGGCCACGTTACCGAATTGCCGCCGGCCAACAATTATCTTTGCTCGTTAGCGACTCATATTAATGCGACCGGAACCATTGTTGGATATTCGTATGGCAGCAACAAGCCAAACAAGGATGAGGTGGCCACCGTTTGGAAGGAAGGACAACAGCCCAAGACTCTTCCACTCTCGCCTGGCACAACTCTCTCCACTGCGTGTTGCTTGAACGATGCGGGCACGGTCGTTGGTGAATGCCACGGTGGTAGCGCTCAAAAAGGTGGAGGTTTTATCTACGATGGAAATGGAATCAAGGAGATTCCTAATCTTGGGCAACGTTGTCTCCCGGCATGGATTAACAACAGCGGCCAAGTCGTCGGCACGGTCGTTGGGAAGGGTAGCAGCGAATCCGGATTCATCTTCCAAGATGGACAGTCGACCGACCTGAATGTTCTGCTTCCACCTAACTCCGGTTGGAAGATTGAGGAGGCGAATTGGATCGGGGAAGACGGGACGATCGTCGGCAGCGGTCGCCTGAACGGCAAACCGTGCGCATTTGTTCTCCATCTCGCCTCGTAGCCTTCTCTTCAGTTCATCGGCATCGAAACGGCTCGGAAGCGATCCCTCTCTCCCGGGCCGTCTCTTAAACTGGTAAAACGCCGATGCAGATGAAGTGTGCCGCCCGTTGGCTCTTGATAGCGGTATCTCTCCTTCTCGCGGCGTTGGCCGCCTCCCAAGACAGGCCGATCGTGATCCGTATGATGGCGGGTGCAAGTTTTGGCATTCCGCCCAAGGAGGACACGAATCCTCGCTCAGTGGCAAGGCGAGCTGTTTTCGAAGAATTCGCCCGACGGAATCCTGGGATCCGGTTGGAAAACGCGGGTGGTCTCGATCTCGTCGGCTCCAACTTCGATCAAGGCTTTTTGATGGCGATGGCGGGCGATAACGCGCCGGACATCTTTTACGTCAACTTCCGCCAGTACTACAACTTCATCGATCAGGGGTTCTGTCGACGACTAGACGACTTGGTCGCGCAAGATCCAACGAGTCTTGATCGCGTCAACCCGATCATCATGAACGTGGTCAAGAGCTATGACGGCCACGTCTACGCGGTGCCCTTCTACCAGGTCGCGATGGCGCTCTACTATCGCAAGGACCACTTCCAAGAAGCGGGCATCACCCATCCGCCGAGAGACTGGGCGGAGTTCGATGAGGATGCGAGAAAGCTCACCGAGCTCGCCCCAGGTCGCACCGGTTTTGAAATGGGGCAAGGTCCGGGTGGAATCAAAGCCTACTACTGGGACAACTTTCTTTGGCAGGCAGGAGGCGATGCCCTTGTTCGTTTGCCTGACGGAACTGCCCGCGCAAACGTCGCGACACCGGCGGGTGTGCTCGCGCTCGATTATTACCGGAAGATCGTCACCGAGAAGTGGAAGGGCAAGGACGGTAAGACGTATGGCCCTGCTGCATCCAACTCCACTCAGGTGACCAAGGACATCTCGGCGGGCAACGTTTCGATGTGGTTCAACTACACGAACGACGTCGTGTTCAACATGCAGGACCTCGATCCGTCCTTGATCGGCATCGCACGAATGCCTGCAGGACCAGCCGGCCCGGCAAACGAAATCAACGCTGGAATGTGGGCGATCAACAGCAACGTAACCGACCCCGCGAAGTTGAAGGCGTGCTGGGATTTCATTCGCTTTTATTCGAGCGATGAAGCGGCCAAGATCAACACCCAGAAGTTTGTTGAGAACGGAATGGGCAACTTGGTCAACACGATTTGGCTCAAGAAATTCGGCTACACGGATGAGCTTGCCCAGATCGATCCTGCTTATGTAAAAGCGAACGAAGACCTTTTCAAAGATGGGCATCCCGAACCATACGGTCGCAACGCGCAGCAGGTTTACACGGTTATGGAGAGCGCGATGGACCGCGCTGTTTTAGAGCCAAAGACTCCGAGTATGGACATCTTGCAAGACACGCAAGACGAGATGAATCGCAAACTCCTGGGCTACACGCCACCGGAGCTATTGGCGAGGCAGCGTGGATGGGCATACGGAATCCTTGGGTGCTTGCTCGTCGCGCTTGTGTTGGCCGCTATTCCCGCTACGAAGAAGATGTTGGCAGCCCGTGGTGAGAGACATCAGGAAGCTTTGCACGCCGGTGCCAAGCGCTCACGCGTATATCGTTTCGTTTTCTTGTGCGTTCTTCCCGCCGCACTTACTCTCTTGGTGTGGAGTTACTATCCGCTCGCGAAGGGACTTGTCATTGCGTTTCAGAACTATAGAATTCTTAAGGGACCGGAATGGGTCGGTCTCGATAATTTCATCAGCGTGTTTACTCAGCCGATCTTCTGGATGGCGTTGAAGAACAGTTTTGTTTACGTGATCCTGAGCATCGGCATCGGCTTCCTCATTCCCATCGGCCTTGCGTTGGCGCTCAACGAAATTCCGATTGGCAAAGTTTTCTTCCGCACGATTTACTATTTGCCGGCGATGACGAGTCCAATCCTCATCGCCTTTCTTTGGAAGCAGTTCTATGACAAGAGCGATGCGGGCTTGCTCAACGTGGTACTCCATCCGTTCATCGTTCACTTCTTCAATCCGATCCTCAATTTCATTCACGTCGCGCCCATCAATGAGACCCACGACTGGTTGAATGACCCTGCCCTCGCCATGTTTGCGGTCGTGCTTCCGGGGATTTGGGCAGCGGCAGGTCCTGGATCAATCCTCTATTTGGCTGCTCTGAAAAACATTCCGGCGGAGCGCTATGAAGCGGCAGACCTGGACGGGGCAAGTTGGTGGAACAAGATTCGTTTCATCACGATGCCTGGCCTAAAGCCGCTCATCCTCATCAACCTATTGGGCGTCTTTATCGGCGGATTCAAGGCGATGGAGAACATCTTCGTGTTGACCGGGGGCGGCCCGCTTTACTCGACGCAGACCCTGGGCCTCGAGATTTGGACGAATGCCTTCCTTTTCCTCAAATTTGGATACGCGACAGCAGCCGCGTGGGTTATGGGCGCGATCCTGGTTGGATTCACGCTAACCCAGATCCGGTACCTCCTCCGAATGAGATTCAGCGCGGCCAAAATTTAGCGACGCTCGGAACTTGGAGGCATCGTCAGGGCTTACACTCTAATTGACGGTTGCCAATTTGTGGCAAGGAGAAGGAGCATGTACTTAGTTGCATCGAAATGGGGCGTGGACCCCGCAAAGGCAGAAGCGTTCAAAGCGACCGGCAAGAAAATGCGCGAATATATGCGTAGCGTGCCGGGAATTGAATCGGTTCAGGCGATTCAGTGCGAGGACGGGAATATGTTCGTCGTCGTCGGTTACACGGACGAATCGAGTTACAAGAAGATCATGGAACCCGGTGGCGCTTTCGAAACGGCCGCCAAGCAAAACGATCTTGAAAACCTCGGAACGTGGATGTGGTCCGAGCGCGATGAAGTTATCGATCACGATATGGCGATGGCCTGATCGATTAAGAATTGTTCTAGGTCCACGGGCTGGACCTAGAACTCCTCTGGCAAATTCATTCCTTGATTAGCGAGCAAACTAACGCTTCCGGTTGGCAGCATTCCTCGCCAATCGTGGATGAGGCGTTTGTATTCTTCGCCTACGGGCCGGATCTTTCGATTGATGTCATAGAGCCCGACTGGGTTAACTACTCCGGCGTCCTCGCGCAGGGCTGAATCCCAATCGACTTGATCGATCAGGCTGTACCACGTGAAACCGAGAAGGGGCACACCGTCCTGACGAATACGAACAACGTTTGCCCACTCTTTCTTGAGCCAGCCTGGTGCAGCATCCGCGTTGTCGAGATTCGTTTCCGTGTGCATGACGGGCAGGCGATATCTCTCGTAATACTGGTGGGTGATGACGTAGTAGCCGAAGATCTCGCCGGCGGAAACCCATGACCCATCGCGTTTTACAAGATGCTCGTTTGTGATGTAGTAGTCGGTGCCCATCACGCAGTTTGCTTTAACGTGGTTTTGGCGGAACCATTCAAACTCGGACCGCTTCATTCCACTGTCCATCAAGTATTGATAGATCACGTCGTAGACCGGATGTCCATACGTGAGATCGAGCGCGAGGAAGCGCCGTTCGTTCAGCACGTTCGCCATGTACATGCATTCAGGTTCTTCGGGATGAAAGTATTCCGAAGACTCGCTTTGAATAAAAACGGCTTGATCTTGGACTTCGAGGATGGAGCGCATGGCGAGAACGTTCGCCTTGCACATGTTGCCTAAGGCGCGTACGAACGCTTGATCGCTTGTTTGCCGTTCGTTCCACCATCCGTAAAGCCCGGAGAACGTGGCGGCGACAAATATCTCGTTTACAGGCGTGTAGTAGCGCAGCCACGGATATCGAGTTGCGAATGCCTTGGCGTATTCGGCGAAGTGCTCTGGCCAGTCCGCGTTCTGAAAATTGCCGAGCCAATCCGGAACCCCGAAATGACATAGATCGACAATGGGTGTGATCCCCATTTTCTTGAGGCATTGGAAGGTTTCGTCAGCGAACGACCAATCGTAACGGCCCGGGCCGAGATGGGTTTTGTAATAGGGCGGTCCGTAGCGGAGAAACTGGATCCCAAGGTCTTTAACAAGGTGGAAATCGGTCTCCCACAACTTGTAGTGGCCACCCTTCTCCATCTCGTCGACTCGCTTGGTCGACCCATCAGGCAACTGAATGGTGGGATAGCTGTTTTCGATCCCCGTGGCGAACATGAAATGAGGCATGCGCAAAACGCCGCCCGGATGTGAGAGAGATGACGGCCCTAACCCGTCAGACCGCGATCAAGCGGCCGTTGTTCTAAAGCGAGCTTACGGCGTATCCGTGCCGACCGGGGTTTCACCTTGACGGACGTATCCATGTTCCCGGGCCATTTTCTCGCGGCCGGTGGGGCTTTTCATTTCGGCTTGTCGCTTTAGGAGCCCGACGTGCAGCGCGTCATTGGTCTCGGCTTGCTCGATCGAGGCGTTCGCCTTGGCGCGTTGTTGCCGCCAGACCTGCCACGGTTCGCGAGCGAAATAGGCGCCGCAGCAAATGGCGACACCGACGATCATCCATGTTCTTAACTTGGAACTTCCGTGTCCCATGCTTTGATTAAACCACCTTTGTGAGGATGAGGTTGGTATGTCCCGCAACTCCAACCGGAACTCCTGCGGTGAGGATGGCAAGATCGCCTTTGTCCAATCGTTTCGCCTGTTGGAAAACGGCGACCGCGTGATCCATGGCCGCGTCGGTGCTTCTCGGCTTTGGAATGATGGCCGCTTCCACGCCCCAGACGAGCGCCATCTGCGCTTGGACTTTCTTCGACCAAGTCGCGCACAGGATGGGCGAGCGGGGACGGAATTTGGAGACGAGCCTCGCTGTCTGGCCGCTCGTTGTCGTCGTGACGATCGCGCAAGACTTGAGGAGTTTGGAAAGATCGGTGACCGAATGTGCCACCGCCTCGGTGTGCGAAATGCTGCTGAGCGATCGCTGTTTAAAATCCTTGTCGATCTTTCCTCGATCGAAGTGCGGCTCGGTTCGCTCGGCGATCCGGACCATCATACGGACGCATTGGACGGGGTACTGCCCGGCGGCGGTTTCCGCGCTGAGCATCACTGCATCGGTACCGTCGAGGATCGCGTTCGCGACGTCGGTTGTTTCCGCGCGGGTGGGGCGAGGGTTGGAGATCATGCTTTCCAGCATTTGAGTCGCGGTGATGACCGGCTTGCCGCGCCGAGTTGCTTCTTCGATGATTCTCTTCTGGGCGATGGGAACTTCCTCGATCTCCATCTGGAGACCCATGTCGCCGCGGGCGACCATGACGGTGTCGACTGCGTCTGTGATTTCCTCGATGTTCTTGACCGCGGCGCGTGTTTCGATCTTCGCGCAGAGGAGAATCGATTTGTCGTATTTGTCGACCGTTTTGCGGAGGATTTGAATGTCCTCTGCGGTGTGGACATAGCTGAGAGCAATGTAATCCGCACCGCAAGCGCAAGCTTCTTTGATGTCCTCGTGGTCTTTCTTTGTTAGGGTCTCGCATTCGAAGACGCGTCCGACGATGGTTACGCCCTGGCGCGAACGCACAACCCCTCCACACATAGCGCTGGCTTTGAAATTCTCTCCGACCTGTTTGCCAAGTTTGAGCTCGACATTGCCGTCCCCGAGGAGAAGCTTCTCGCCCTGTTTCAATTCTTTGAGAACTTCGGGCTGCGTGATGGGGATGGTCGCCGCTTTTGGTCCGACGGTTATGGGGACGCCCGGCGCAACTGTCATCATTCCGTTTGGAATTTCTCCGATCCTGAACTTGGTGCCCTGGAGATCGACTAGAATCGCCACCGGGGCTAGCTTGGGGCTGAGTTCGCGAATCCACTTCACCCAGCGCTTGCGCGTCTCCCAATCGCCGTGGCTACAGTTGAGCCGCGCGACATTCATCCCCGCTTTGATGAGCGAGGCGATTCCTTCCTTGCTATCGACGGCGGGTCCGAGGGTGCAAACGATTTTCGTTCGGCGCTTCATTCAAGAGCAATCTTACATCGCGCATGCCACTCCTTTCGATTGCGACGGCATAGAGCCGGTAGGACGCGCGGACGTCCTTACATGGATCGAAATTGATGGAGCATGAAAGCGGTAAATGATGAGATAAGGATTACCAATCCAAAAGCCAACAAGACCCATGATCTAGTAGTGATGACCGCATTTGGCAACTTTCCGGTCGCCTCGAACTGTTCGTAGATCGCTTGATCGGGCTTGCGGAAGATTAGTGGCATCAATGGCGCCACGATCAAAGGCGTGAGAGCGCTGGGAATAATCGCTAAGGAACCAGGTATGTGTCGACGAGCCGAAATGATAATGGCCTCGGTTCCGAATAGCAGCGCCATCAAGAGAAGAACGAAACATCCAATCGCAAATCTGGCGATCTTGAGGTTTTCCTTGCGAAACAAATCTTCAAAGGGCTCGGGTCTCAGGGGCGTCTTTTGGCTCAACTGTAGTGTCTTCCTGTAAACCAACTCGTGAATGGATATTGCCAGAAGAACCAAATATAGAATTCCAGGCAAGCCAGCGCAACTAGAGGAACGATCGCAATTCCCAGGATCATCGGCCACTTCGACTTCGGCAAGGTGCTGTACTGTTCAAAATACTGTCTGTCTCGAGCAGTGGGCTTTCGAGTTTGGAGAAATAGTTGAATCGGGATTACGAGAACGATGAGAAATGGTCCTACAATTCCGTCGAAGCGGAGGTCCTTATTGACCCGCCAAAGCAATTCGGTGGCGAGCATGTAGGCGTCCCAAATGCCTAAGAAGATGCAAATGCTCGCTGATGTCCCTATCGCGACCAGCTTCTCTCGAAACAGGCGTACGAGCAATTTCTCATCGGTACCTTGAGTGAGAGATTGAGAGTGAGCGCCTGCTGCAAGAAGCGGCGGAATTGGTATTTCGACATCGGAGACTTTGAAATCGTGGCTCATATTCCTCACCCCCATTACGTTGACATCGACCACGTGAGAGACATGATTCCCTCCTTTTCTATTCTACGGCGATTTCTAGGCTCTGCCAACTTCCTTCCACAACCTCTCGTATTCCACGACCAGCTTCTCCATCGCGTCGAATCCGCCGAGCCAGAACTTTTCGCTCTTTAGATCCACGCCGACCATCTCCATAAGCTGCGCCGGCGTCTTCGAGCCCCCTGCAGTGAGCATGTCTATGTACTTCTTCTGGAAGGACGGACCTTCCTTCTTCGCCATCTGATAAAGCGACAGGACGAGAAGCTCGCCGAAGGAATATGCGTAGACATAGAACGGCGATCCTATGAAGTGGCCGATGTAGCTCCACCAACACTTGTGTTGCTCGCCGAGCTTAACGCTGGATCCGAACATCGCTTGCTGCTCTTCCTGCCACATCTCGCCGACCTGCTCCCAAGTTAGCTCGCCTTTCGTGCGGCGCGTTTCGTGGCAGCGTTGCTCAAAGCGGAACATCGCGGCCTGTCGGAATACGGTTGCGAATACGCCTTCGATCTTCTCCGCATAGAGCGCCAACTGATCTTTTGGCGATGCCTCGCCTACTAAGCGTTCGAACACCAACATCTCGCCGAAGGTGCTAGCCAACTCCGCGAGCGGCAACGTACCGTGGAAGTTGAAGTAAGTTTGCGCGCGCGATAGGGAAGCATGTACGCCGTGTCCTAGCTCGTGGGCGAGCGTCATCACGTCGTCCATCTTGTTCAGATAGCTCTGCAAGATAACGGGATGTGTATCGGGCGTGATGTAGGAACAGAATGCGCCCCCGGTTTTCCCTTTTCGAGGTTCCGCGTCGATCCAATTCTCGTCGAAGAATTCCTTCGCGCGTCGGCTCATCTCTTCGCTGAATCCTGCGAAGGAGGTGAGAACGATTTCCTTGGCTTTGTCCCAATCGACCATCTCCTTCGTTTCGAAGAGGGGCGCGTAGCGATCGATGTGAGTCAACTCGGGCAAGCCTAAGATTTGGCGTTTGACATTGTAGAAGCGCTCGACCAATCCGTAGTGGTCGCGGCAAAGCTTGATGACGAGGTCGACCGTTTCTTTGTCGAGCTCATTGGCGAGGTGGCGTGCATGTTCCGCGTACGGATGCTTGCGCAGGCGATCCTTAACCGACTTATCAAACAAGATGTTGTTGAAATTCAGAGAGAGGATTCGGTTCATCGAGGTGAGGCCCTCGGTGAACGCATCCGCCGCAGCCTGCCTTATGTTTCGATCCGGGTTTCGAAGGAGACCGAGCACTTCTTGCTGGCTCATCTCGTGCATCTCGCCGTCATCGCCGCGAACCTTGTAGGTCGCATTCGCGGTGACTTCGTCGAACAATCGCTCCCACGCACGAACACCCGTGTTCGCCGTCTCTTCGAGAATGACCTCTTCCGATTCAGTGAGTCGGTGCGCGCTGAACGCACGGACCACGTTCACGTAGTGCAAGTAATTGGCGAGCGCAGGATCCTTGAGTGCGTTCTGAACCGCGGCTTCCGGCGCGGCCATCAATTCTAAGTCGAAGAACATCAGTTTGACGCTGATCGCGGTGCTCTTCTCGTTTTGCTTTTGGAGGAAAGCCCCGATCTTGGGATCGCTCGCATTGCCGGCAAAGAGCAGGTGGCCAAACGTTATGGGTTTGGCTGCCTCCTTCGCAATGTCCTCGATTTCCTTGATGCCTTCGGCCAGCAACTTTGGATCGAGGTCGTCGCTGTCGATCTTGCCGCGATACTTCTGGGCGAAGGCGTCGGAACGCTGATCGATGGATGCCCAACTCTGCTCGATGCGTGGATCATCGAGTCCGGAGAAAAGAACTGAAAGGTCCCAACGAACTGCGGGCGGGGCGATTTCGGCCGTGGCGCTCATGCAGGGGATTATGAGACTTTAAGCGCCCATAAGCCAGGGATTGAGAATCAATCGCGATCAATTTCGCGGCTAGGAGACTTGATCGAGGAGAAGAAGGTTAGAAGAGAGACGCCGAAAAGCCCGAGCCAAGTGATCTGATTGGCGGATGGCATTGCTTGGTAGCCCGCCGTCGCAACAAGCGCGAGGACGGTCGCGGTCACGATTCCTGGAATGTATGCCTCTTCCTGTCCCATAACAGGATGATGGCTTTATCGGCCGCGAACTGTCGCGCAATTCCCTATGGCGAACGGCTGAGTTATTCGCAAATCCTTATTGCCGCTTCGCGCGGACCCAAACACGTCACTTTCCGCGCTTGAAAACTTTGCGATCGAAGGACAAGGCACCAGCGCCCGTGAAGATCAAACTCATGGCGACGAACATGAGAGCCAACGGATACAAGACAGCAGGTGGCGACGTGGGATCGCCATTCCAAAGGCCGTTCATCACGCCGAGCCTTGTGGCGCCAGAGTAGGCGGCGACGGCCATGGTGCACATGATTCCGAATGCGGCGACACGAGTGAAGAGGCCGAGAAGAACGCCAATGCTTCCGGCGAATTCGCTGATGATCGCCATGGCCGCGAGCCATTTGGGAACATGCAGACTCGTTTGGAACGCATCGAGCTGACCTTGAAAGCCATGTCCGCCCCAGGCTCCAAATGCCTTCTGCAGCCCGTAGTAGAGCAACACTGTCCCTAGCCCAATCCGAAGAATAAGCAGACCGATGTCTTGCAGCTTGTCATCCTTGATCGCCACGCTAGAAGTTTACGGGAGTGGGCCATCGGCGGTGTCAACCGTTCTTGCGGCTTTCGCGTGAGAACTCGCGCTATTCAGCTCTCAAAAGAAGGGCCCTAAAAAAGAAAAAATGGAATGCCGCGCAAGGAGCGAAAGCATTCCTGGAGAGGAGAAAACGTGGTCTTTGGAGACTACGTTTTTTGCATCGGCCGCCTTTCTTGTTTGGCGGCTCTCTTCGGTATGTATTTCAACGCCAAGTACCCGGCAAAGATTCCATGGTCCTATCAAGAATGGGTAGACATCCATCTGGCACAACATTGGACATACAGCATTCTTTCGGTAATTGGCTCACAGCGGCCGTGGAATAGTCCCGATGAGCGTCCAGTCCAGGTTCAAACCGACCGAAGATCAAGCTTGTGGCGGGTAACTGGAACGTGATGGCGAGCGGCAATGGGCAAAGACGCCTTCTGAGGGGCAGAGCCTAATGCCCGTCTGCGTTGCAGTTTTGGTGGGTCCGGCAGACCTCCGAGTTCGCAAAGGAAGTGGCTTGCTGACCTGTGTGGGCTTGCGAACGGGCGCGTGCCTCTGTCTTTACGATCCGATCACTCACGTGGCCGGAATGGCGCATGTCACTCACTCCGATTTAGAAGAACTTTCTCCGACGCGCCCCGGCAAATACGTAGCGAGCAGCCTTGAGGGCCTCACCGTAGCCATGGAGCGTGCCGGCGCAGTGAGAAGCCGGCTGCGTGCCGCCATCGTAGGAGGAGCCGAGGTCAGCGTTCACTCCGCGGACAATCGCGACGACGCACTTGTCGTGGAATCCGGCATTTGTCGCGCACTGGAGTTGGAACTGATGCGGATGGGCTTGAACATTTACGGCGCGGAAATTGGTGGTAGCGCGGATCGCTCCGTCGTTCTCGAGGCAGCAAGCGGCAATGTTCGAATACGAGCGGCCGGAGAAGATCGCATCCTTTGTAACCTGCGCTACTTCGCTTCGCACGCTGCTGCCGCTTAAGTTGTCCGCGAAACGACGGTCAAATCGACGGACCTTCTATCAGGTCCTAGCTTGTCAAACCCAACAGAACTCGGTCGTAACGACCGGAATCTCACCAGGAGGCAAGGCTAACATGAATCCACTTTCCAAACCACTCGCATTGCTCGCACTGTCGAGCATTGCTGTTGCAAGCTTCGCGCAGGTCACGGTCCAAAAGGGAACGGACGTCGATCTCAAATTTATGCAGAAGCTAAATTCGAAATCTGCGTTTGTCGGACAGAGCGTCAAGCTCGCAGTCTCACACGACGTGATGTCGGATGGCAAGACGATTCTTCGCGCCGGAACGGCAGTGACTGGCGTTGTCACCAAGGTCGATCATCGAGATCACTTTGGTAAGAACGCTCGACTGCGAATCGCCATCAACCCGGTCAAGACGACCCACGGAACGGTTTATCTTCAGCCACGCGATAAGCAGAGCATCACGGGACGACGCTCGGATACGGCCGCTGCAGCAAGCGCCGGTGGCGCCGTCGCACTGGGACCGATCGGATTAGTCGGCGGATATTTCGTGGTCGGCAAGCAGGTTAAGGTTCAGGTAGGCGACCCGCTGTATACGGAGACTTCCCGAACCGTGACGTTGCGAGCCTAGTCAAACGACATTAGCGCTTGGCGCGCTGAGGGCCCCGAGGCAGGATGCCTGGGGCCTTTCGCTTTTATTCCCGGTTCTTGAAGTCGGATTGAGTCGCGTCAATTCGCCAATCTGAATCAAAGAATCCTGCCGCCACGGTTGCAGCGGGGCCTGCAGTAAACACGTTGGGCCGAAATACGATCCAATCCGGATATTCGCAGCCCGAGAGGAAAATGGGCAGTCGGTCGTTAGCGCGAAATCCAATGGGGCCGGTCCCTGAGATCACGCCTACTAGTCCATCCTTCGTTCCTTTGCGCGGCCACAAGAACATGCAGGAAAGGTCTGCACCCGAGTAAAGGTGCTCGCCGACACCGAGCGCTCCGCGCCGGACTTGGACAGGTGATTCGCGGAGAAGCGAGTCCCATGCGGAGTTCGTGTCCGCATTGCCGTACAAGATCACATTTCTGTTCTTCGTCTTGTTGTTGTTGAATGCCTTGTCGGGGATGACGTCGACAGCTCCATTGCCTCGATAGTAAAAGCTTTCCGCGTCGTAGTGCGCTTTTGCGTTCGCCCAGGAATTCTCATCAGCGGTGCCCTGCGTTCCGTAGACAAAAAGCATGTTTCGTTGGAACGCCTGTTTGAACGGTCCACCGCGCCCGGGAGACTTTTCGGTGTCTTTCAGAGATGGGGCGATCGACCACGTGCCATTTGCTTTTCTGAACACGACCGGTCCCTTGGGAACGTTGTCGACCATCACTCGTTGACCGTCGAGACTGAGACCCAATCCCCAAAGTTGCGGCTGCATGTAATCAATCGAAAGCGTTTGCACGTTCTCCGTTTGCCCACTGAAAACACCACCGATGGGCGATGAGAATCGCACACGACTTGGAGCAAGGGACTTCTGT
>Ga0207680_10000187_pt1 | contig 29975 bp, 21 predicted proteins | sample KBSS23metaG_FD_184321 | JGI IMG/M metagenome (GOLD analysis project Ga0207680, IMG submission 184321) | Switchgrass rhizosphere microbial communities from Kellogg Biological Station, Michigan, USA - KBS S2-3 metaG (SPAdes) (version 2) | ecosystem: Host-associated > Plants > Roots > Rhizosphere...
ATAACAACTTGAGTTAGTGCATTTCGGTGTTGATCATCGGTATAAATATTATCGAGCAAGCGTGGCTCAGAGACGGGGCGAAGCGAATTAGCAAGTTCAATATTCATGAAGATGGTCCCCGTGAAGCTCCATAAATGCTCGCAGCACTGAATCGGAATGCCCGATAGCGGCGCTTCAAAAATCCGAAATGCACTAACTCAAGTTGTTATCCGGTGAATAGTGCAATTCGAAATGAAGCCATCAAAAATGTTTACAAAAGTCAACAATATGGACGGCGGTTTTTTAAAATAAATGCGTAATTAATGAAATCAGGGGCAGAGACTACTTTTGTTTAATTCAGCTCTGCTCCCGAACTCAATCATGAATATTCCAAACGACCGAACGTCGCGTACCTTGATGATTTTAACGTGATAGCACTGCGAACAATTCGTCCGAGCGAGGAACTCACTCACGATTACCGCGACGAATGGGAGTAAATCGTTTAGCGAAATTAAACGCGATGCCGCCAAGTCGCTCGACCCAGCATGCTTTGGCGAATCTCCACCATCGTAGACGCAGATCATTGCACTGAACTCAATGCAGGCATATAACTACGCCGCCTACCGATTAACTGAGGCTTGCTTATGGGTTTTTACACCGCGCTGGAATCGGTTAACGGTTTGATGGCCGGGCAACAATGGCGCCTGCATCGCTGCCGACGCAATTGCACCGATACGCTGCACTATTACATTACGGATAACCACGGGCGCGTGATTACGCCCCAATCGAACCGTCGGCGAATCGGTTTAACCTTGGATGAGTTATTAACATGGCTGGAACAAGGTTCTTCGAATTACCTTGCTCAACAAGCCCGGGAGCTACGCCGGCAAATCATCGAATCGGCCTAATGGTGCCGGGCCAAGTAACTAGGCGGTCTTGAATTCGGAGGCTGCGCAGCTAATCGATGGCGCGTAAACCGAAATTTAAGGGTTGAATCAATTAATGCCGTAAACGGAGTGTGACACATGCGTAACATATTCAACGTCGTGATGAGAATCGTCAGCAGCCTTATTGGCGTTGCGATGGTGGCAATAGGGACTGTGTGGATTTTGCAAGGACTCAATCTGGCGTTTCGCGTCGGATTCATGGTCGGCGATAAACATTGGACCCTCTATGGCGCAATAATGGCACTCTTTGGCATAGCGCAGGTTTATTGGAGCAACACGCGCGAACCACGCGAAGTCAAACTCTGAACCAAACGCGGTACATTTTTGGCGAGTAAAAATCTAGTCTGCTCATGCCAAACAATTCTAGAGCGCCGTGTAGGCAACGAACTGTTAAGTATGAAATATTCGTTTGTAAAAATTCGAACAGCAATTCCAACGGGCATGACGTACAGCCGACTCTTTCCGTTTTTAAAATAGCGCTGGGATTGCGCAAGGAAAATCAAGATGCCGCCTTGGAATAACTCTACGCTGACCGTTTACCACGGCTGTGACATTAATTCCGCTCACACACTGTGTCAGCCGACACCGAAAGTCTCACCCAACAGCATCAATTTAAGCTTATGCAGTCCATCAACCGATTTTGGTCAGGGCTTCTATTCGACGACGCGACAAGACCAAGCGGAGAATTGGGCAAACGTACGTATCATGAGAACCGGCTATAACATTGCAGCAGCAGTCGTTGCGTTTGATATCGACCGTGAAGCGCTTTCCGCGCTTGCCGACATAGCCTTTGTCTGGGAAGGCCAGCCGCCGAATTCTGACTTTTGGGATTTGGTCGACCATTGCAGGAAGGGTAATCACCACGCGCGATCCACTATCGCCTCTGGATTCTACGACCTTGTTTATGGGCCAGTTGCCCTACCGAATCAGCGATTAGTTGTGAAAGATTGCGATCAAATCAGTTTTCATTCCGCGGCAGCCATTGCCGTTCTTTCCAACCCAAGAGTTGTTGTAACTGGAACCCCAACCATATAGGCGACAACATGGGCACAGCAGAATCCATTTCAGATATTCAAGCAAGTGCATGCTCCATAGACGAGTACTTCGATCTTGTTAAAACAATCTTCGTCAGTGTATTTAGCTGGGATCCGTGGGACGCCCAACGACAAGTGAACAGATTGAAAGATGATTTTTACGGATTAAAAAGCGAAAAAGAAATGGTGCTTTTTTTTCATAGCGATCCGTTTGATGTGGCTATGCAGGTATCCCAGTATTCCAACCAGCCAGTAAAAGTTGACGAAGTGGATGCGCATCGTCGCCACTGGCAAAAACTGGAACTGACATTGGTGAAGGTCTAGGCCCGTACGTCATAGCGCTTTTCGCGAGATTAGGTTTCATTAAGGCGTACAGCAGAAATGATTAAAACCAACTGACGCAGGTTTTCATGTACATCCTCATCTGGTTTTACGCAAAATTAATCCTTGGCATCGCAGCGATACTCGTGGGCATCGTAGGAACGGCCTATGGGGCATCAAAAAAAATGGGGAAAGCGGCCGTCGCATTTATCCCGCTCATCGTGGTGGGCGGCTGGTTGCTGATGGGTGGAAAAATAAAACTTGGCAGCGTCGAGGCGCAATCGGAAAGCTTCGTTAGCTTAGCGGCAATGCTTCAGAGTAACGAGTTCGCAGAGCCGGACAAACTCATTGAATTAAATAATCGCGGTGTCACGGTTTGGTGGAAGCTGTTGCGCTATCGGATCGAGCTGCGCACATTGTTGAGGGAAATTTGCCACGATGTGGACTGCCAGCTGGGCAAAGACGATGTGGGGTTTGAGGTTGAGATAAAAGCATTGGCTAGATTAAACGTTATCGATACGCTGTTTTTCAACACGCTAAATAAAATCAGGGTCGCGACCTACTATGCGGAATGGCAAGTAGGTCAGCCGCCAGAACCCGAAGACATTGAGTTCGCATTGAACGAATCGCCGAAAGCGCTAACGCAACTGATTCAACTGCGCGATAAGGTAAAAGAAAAGACACGTGATAAACAGGCACCGCCGTAATCATCGCGATAAATTATTTAATTACAGTGAACCACCTGAAATCAAAAGATAATCAACCAACACATGCGCCATTTTGGTTTTGACACTGATACGGTACCGGCCGTATTTACCAACGCACGCATTGATAATTTCTACTTGCCGTACGAACTTTATCATTCCCCCTCTACCGCCCTTACCAAATGGGTATCGCCGTCTATTAAGTAAATATGAAGTAATGGCTTATCAAAATTGAGATCACCTCAATTATGCGTTGTCGGTTTATGGCTATGGATGGCCCCGTTTTGACTTCTGGGTAAACACAATGAGTAATAACAACTCGGTTATTTTCAGTTGTGATCGACAGGTGGCGCTCGTTACTTTTAAATCGTCCTGAAAGTTTCAACACGTTGAACTGCAGGACGCTGCCGCCAAAAGCGCAGACTGCTAAGAAGGCGTACATGCGTTTTTCGAAAAGCGTCCACCAAATTTTGGCTGACCGCAATGCGCAAAAAATGCCTTAAATCAATTAAACATATTTAATTGCGCTTATTTACCTCGGAGTAAGTATTTTTGTACCTTGCCGGCTGCATTGACGGGCAAGGCATTCGTAATTTCGATGTAGCGCGGGACTTTATAATTGGCCATGTTTTCGCGGCTCCACTCGATAATATTTATTGAATCGACAGGATGGTCTCGACGCGGCACAACAAATGCCTTCCCTACTTCGCCAAGGCGCTCGTCGGCTACGCCGATTACCGTAACCTGTGCAATTGCCGGATGACGACAGAGAATTTTTTCTATTTCTGCGGGATAACAGTTAAAGCCACCACTGATATACATATCTTTCAAACGGTCGGTAATACGTAAATAACCATCAGTATCAAAGCAGCCGATATCGCCGGTATGTAACCATCCATCAGCATCGATGGCTGCAGCGGTCGCCTCCTCGTCCTCGAAATAGCCCCGCATGACATTGAACCCACGCACCCACACTTCGCCTTCTTCTCCAGTCGGAACGGCGCAACCATTTTCGTCCGCGCAAATTATTTCGATGCCCGGAATCGGCTTGCCGGTCGTTGTGGCCACTCGCTCGGCACTGTCATCGGCCGAGCTGATGGTGGCTACACCACATTCCGTGAGGCCGTAACCCGTCAGCACATTTTTAATGCCGAGTTCTTCGCGCATGCGAGCGATGAGGATCGGGGGCACCGACGCCGCGCCCGTAATACTCAAACGAAGCGATGAAAACCGTTTTTTTTGTTCTGGTTCAGCCATCACCAGTGTTTGAAACAACGTGGGAGGCCCTGGCAGTACCGTAATTTTTTCGCGCTCAATTTTTCCGGCGATAGCCTCGACGTCCAAAACCGGCTGAGGATAAATAGTCGCTCCGGTCAACAGACAGGCGAGCCAGCCCGCCTTGTATCCAAAACTGTGAAAGAACGGATTGACGATCAAATAACGGTCTTCACCTCGCAATCCCACGCGCTGGCTCCACAGCAAAAATACATCCACACTTTGTGCGTGCGAACTCATCACGCCTTTCGGATCACCCGTGGTCCCCGACGTAAACAAAATATCTGAAATGTCGTTAGCATCGAGTAATGCATAAGCATCATCGGCGTTGCGTATGCTGGCTTCATCGGCGCTATCGATGAATTCGCGCCAGTCTCCATCGAACGTGATGATTTGCTTTAGGTAGGGAAGATTCAAATTTTTAAGTAATTGCGGATAATTAATCTGCAAAAAACTATTAACGGTAAGCAACACTGGAATGCGGCATTTGTTCAAAATGTATTGCGCTTCGACACCCTTTAGCCTTGTATTGAGCGGGACAACAATTCCACCCACGCGCTGAACTGCCAGGCACGCAATAATCCATTCCGCGCTATTCGGTGCCCAGATCGCAACACATACCCCCTTACTCAGGCCCGCGTTTAAAAATGCGCCGGCCGCTCTGCACACGGCCTCATTTAAATCGAAAAAACTCCAGCGCTGATGATCAGCCACCGCCGTTCGCTGACCGAATTTTTTAGCAGCGTATGCTGCCGCGCCGGGAATTGTGGAAGGCATTTGTGTGCTCATGGTTTCGCAGATCGATAAATTAAAATTGAAGACATTGATAAATTATTGGAGATCGTTCGACGCAAATTTTATTGTCGCGTTTACATCGAGCCTATTACCAAATGGGACCATGCAGGGTGTCGATGTAAAGCGTCTTAATATGCGTGAATATTCAGCCGATACCGATAATTACCATTAATGAGTGGACGATGCTCGTTCTGGAAGCAGCGGCGTAACGATAACCACAATGGCCAGTAGCACTATCAACAACAGGAGTCCCGGCTGATAGCTACCAAACTGATCGAACAGACCACCGAAAACCGGCAATATCAGCACCAGCGACATGGTCAGAAACGGATTGATCACGCCGAGCGATAGCGTAAAAGTGTGTCGGCCAAAAAACTGACCCGCCAGCATCGGAGGGATGAGCGCATTCGCGCCCATCGCCAATCCGGTGGCGGCGCTGGCGATCAGCATCGACACATAGCCATGCGACGTGATCAGCAGTAAGCACGCGACGAACAGACAGAGCACAGGAATCCGAACCATAAGACGCCTGCGCATCGTTTCATACAACACACCAAAACTTAATTTGCCAATGACACCGCACGCAGCAACACACGACACCAATAATGCCGCCTGCTCGCCACTAAAATGATTTGCCGTTGCGATCGACACCAGATTAATGACGAGCACACTGACAACGCAGTAACAACCGCTGCCGAGTACGACAATCAGCCAGAAACGACGATCACGAAATAAATCGCGCAATGACCATGTCGGCCCATCGTCATCGCGATGAGTGACCACTGAACGCTGCGAGATGCCATCCGGATGTAAGTGTTTTTGTTCGGGAAGATCTATCGTTAACCCTGCGACTGGCAGTATCAGTAATGCACTGCCTACACCCATCACAAAACAGGTTATCTGCAATCCCCAGTGCTGCAGACTCCACCCTGCCAGCGGCGGCACAATAAAACCCACCGTGGAAATACCCGCGGCGGCAATGCCCAACGCACGACCGCGGCGCAAAATAAACCAGTTGTTGATGAGCGTGTTGGTGGCCAGCGTACTCAACGCCATGCCGGTGGAAAAAAAAACGGCGTATAAAACGCCGATGTGCCACAACTGCGTGGCAAAGCCGAGGCCGGTATAACCCGCACTGACAGCAGCGATCGCGATGGCGATTGCTTTACGCAGCGTAATTTTAGGGAGTAACCAGCCCCATACAGGAGACAGGACCGCAACACCAAACATCACTGCGCTTGAAGAAAAGAACAGCACGCTGGCATTGGTCGTTTGGAACGCGAGCCGGAGGGGCTGTACCAGCAAACTGCTGATGTAATGCGTGCCGAGACAAATCCCCTGAACGATAAAACCAACAGCGACAATCACCCAACCGTAAAATAATGAAACGGTATGCACCGGCGCAGCATCGGCATCAGACACTTCCCTTATTATGGAAGCATCGGTCTGCGACGTTTTTGCCAACAGCGGACTGCCCATTCTTCGTACCCCACGAAATGTCGCTACGGAAACAACTATAAGTGACCCAACCTCCCCTGTCTGCTTCCATCCGGGAACACCTAATCGTTGTTAATTTTTGCGTTGCTTCCCAATTGGGTACTGACGTCAGTCAAACGCTCGCCATAATGAGATACCAACCAAAGCATTGGCGACAGCGCAACGTCGCAACTGCACATTAATAAAATCAATAATGGAGGAGAATAATGATGACTCGTCGTCTCAGCTTGCCCCACGCAATTCATACTGCTGCGTCCGGCCTTGCCGGTGCGCTACTTATAGTTGCAACACCCGCTCTTGCTGCATCTGGCCAGCGCTCGGCGTTGGAAGAAGTGGTGGTTACTGCGCAAAAGCAAGATGAAATGTTGCAGACCGTGCCGTTAGCGATATCGGCTTACGATGCCAACGCACTCGAAGCAATGAAGTTCACCAACTTAAATGATTTATCGATGAAACAGCCCGCGCTGACTATCGCGCCGTTTCCGACAAATAATTCGACGCTGACAATTTTTATGCGCGGCGTAGGTACTACCGACGCCGACCAGGTCAGCCGCGATGCTGGCGTGGGTATCTATGTGGATGATGTTTATCTCGGCAGAGCTCAGGGGTCAGCCGCCGATATCGCCGATATCGAACGCATCGAAATTCTGCGCGGACCTCAGGGCACTTTATACGGACGTAATACGATTGGTGGTGCCATTAAATACATTACCGCCAAACCCACCGGCAGCTTTGGATTAAAACAATCGCTGACAGCCGGTAACTACGATTATTTTCAATCGATTACCAATCTTAATTTGCCGGAAATTTACGGTGTCCGCACTAAGCTCAGTTATCTCAGCGAAAAACGCGATGGCTTAGTGCATAACCCCGGCGAAGCGCGCGATTTTGGTGTGGTCGATAAACGGGGATATCGCGTGGCGCTGCAGGCTCAGCCTGCGCCAACCGTGACCATCGATTACGCCTACGATCGCTCCGAAAACAATGGCACCAGCAATTACATGCAGCAAGGCAGCGTCAATCAATTTACGCCCTTCTACAAGACGCCGATTTTTCATCATCGTTTAAGCACCGCATTTCGAGGCGTCGACCTGCCGATTCGCGATGATTTTAAAATTGACGGTCATACCCTGACCGTAGCATGGGACGCATCGGATGCATTGACGATAAAATCGATCACTGCATACCGGCAAACGCAAAATGATCGTTTGCATGACGCGGTCGATGCATTTAACTTTCCGCTGCTAAATTCAGGCAATACGCATCAAAGTCAGGTTTCGCAGGAATTTGTTTTAAACGGATCGTCCGATCAGCTGGACTACGTAGCCGGCGTTTATTATTTCCGAGAAAAAGCCAATCAAAAATCACGGCTCGCCGCGAGCGGCAGTCTTGCGGTAAATCCGCCGTCGGCCATTAGTGTTTTCCGTCCGCCGACGCTGAGTGATTTGCCGGCGTTCACGATCGCCGACGTCGTGAACCGCTCCGAGGCGGTGTATGGGCAAGTGACCTGGAACCCGGAATTCTGGGATCAGCGCTGGAGCTTTGCGGTAGGTGCACGGTATTCGCGCGATTATCGCGAGCAAGAGCGGTCTCTTGGCGCCACACCCATCGATTCTGGGGATACCGATTATTCGAGCTTCGATCCCAGCTTCACGATCGATTTTAAATGGACCGATGCCATCCATACTTACGTCAAGCGTGCAAAAGCGTACCGATCGGGCGGTTTCAATATTCGTACACTGGCGCACGAGCCGTATGGTCCGGAGAAACTTGTTTCTTATGAAGTCGGGTTGAAATCGATGTGGCTGGACGATCGCGTGCGCTTCAATATCGATGCGTATAAATCGGATTACAAAGACATCCAGCTCGATTTCACCGATCCTGCGACATTGTTGCCGCATACCGTCAACGCAGGAGAAGCGACGGTTAAAGGCATAGAGGCAGAGCTGGCGGTAATTCCATTCGCAGGACTGCAGATTCGCCTCGATTATGGCTATATGGATGCAACGCTCGATAAAGGGGGAGTCAATCCATTCTCGGGTCAGCCGCTGATTGGCCTGTCGATGCCGCAAACACCGCGGAATAAATACAACGTCGATGTGGATTACACCTTCGAACCCTTCAGCTTCGGCGAGTTATCCGCGGATATCAATTACGCCTGGACCGATCAATACACGACGAACGGTGGTCCCGGATCAATTAATTTCCCGGTTGATAGTTACGGTGTTTTAAATGCGCGGATGACATTAGCGCATATCGGAGGTAGCACTCCAGAACGCGGCGATCTCAGCTTATCGTTGTGGAGTAAGAATTTATTAGATAAAGAGTATGTGGTTTATCGGTTAAATGGTGGTGATATGTATGGCGAGCCGCGGACATTTGGTCTCACGCTCGCTTATAAATATTAATTACTTAGGGCGGGCGGCTGCGAAGTCGCTCGCTTAACCGCTCGCTAGTGATTTTTTGCCGCATAGCGCGATGTTGAGCTGTCTGGTTCGGCCAGCAATGCCACGCTTTTTAGAAGTAACCGAACCAGTTCCGCTTGACGGTTTACGCCGGTTTTCTGAAAAATCCGTTTTGAATAAACGCGCACACTACCTTCAGTGAGATTAAGCTGCTGCGCTGCTTCCACCAATGTCGCACCGTTGGCGAGCAACATCGCAAGGCGCGCTTCGGAGCGTGTCAGATTGAAAAGTTGGGCGACAATTTCCTCTTGGGCAAATTGTTGGTGCTGCACATCGGCCAAATAAACAATGACGCTAGGACTGCTCTCACCACGAAACCAGGGTAATACCGGCGCCGGTCGCACCAGACCGCCGAGCGTCGAACCATCGATACCCTCAATACGAAGCGCATACGTATCTGCAGTAGTCGCCGGATTAGGACGTGGTCTTGTTATATCGCTGACAATACGTTCGAACTCTTGCGCACAGCGCCTGATCGAAAACACGATGCGACCATTGGTGAGCGATAAATAACGCCGGTCTTTTGCAATGGCCTGTGCCACTTCGTTGGATTCGATGACCTGCCCCGCCGCATTCAACACAATAGTGCCAATTCTTAAATGGTTTGCCACATCCCTGTAAATCTCCTTCTCCAGTTCGTTGCGGGATAACAGCGCATAAATTGTCAACGCGCGTTCAAGATGGGGCTGCAGTTTTAAAAAAAGCTGTTTCTCCGCTGCGCCGAAATCATGGCGATCTTTTCCATTCATCACGCCCACATTGCAATGCCAGCCGTTTGGCTCCGACACGCACATACCGAGCTGATATTCGATGCCATAAGGCCGCATCATGATTTGATAATATTGGGATTCAGCCAGCTCAGCGGGTGCGATGACTTCGCTTAACGTGAAAATATCTCCCGGCTCTCGAAGCGCTTTCCCCAACGGGTCTACGTGCGTTAACCGCAGCTGATCAATCGCAATCTGTCTCTGCTCTTCCTTGCTTAACGGAACTTCGCGATCGTAAATAAAAATAGGCGGCACGCCCAATTGGCGACGCTGCAGCATCATCGCGGCCGCAGCACAACCCAGATGTTCACGCAGGCCCTTCATGAAAGATTGCCACGGAAGTGGTTCTAATGTGCCCTGATAGATTTGCGCAATGAGATCGTCGACAGCGATTGATGACGTCATGATCAGACTCGTTCTCGTTTTTATTTTTATGCTATTGCGAATCCTTACCGCCATTTTCTAAGCCATCTACCTCATATAGAAAGCGTTTGTCATTTTTCAAATTTATTACAGTTTGATGGTCGGTAATATAGGGGGCATTGTGAATCAACACAATCATAAAAATGCAACGGGAATTGAGGGAGATAAAAGCGAAGGGAATTAATTACTTATCGGCTTCCTCGTTGTCGGGGCCAGCGCAATTGACACATTCCGTCGAACGCCTCGACATAATCGCTTTCGTTGAGCAATGAAAATCCGCCGCAATCCAGCAAATCGAATAGCATTCGGCATACCGCCTCTGCATGTTCAAAACGGTGATCACGCAGCAGGTGGCTCAGCACCCCTGCTTTAGTCAGCTGCTCAGACGACATATGTAAATCATCGCGCTCTGACTCAGCGAGCACCATACAAGTCGCTGAAGGCATTGCCGGATCGCTCCAACGGAACCAGCGCGGTAAATCGCCGTGACGGCCGCAACCCGGATCACCGTGTGCGGCAAATTCGGCCCAGTAGGACATCACTGCATACGACAATTTCTGGAAATTGCTCGGATTACCCACATCATTCAATAAGGCTGCAATGGGGTAAATCGGCCTTAACCGTTGGCGATCAAAGATAAACAGTACATCCAGACCATGCGGAGCGCCTAACGTAATATCATCCAGCCAGGGAGCCGGAGCCAGAGAGTTCCAATCGAAGCGATAGGCATAAACGCCTGCCGCTGTATTTTGCGCCAGCTGCGCAGCAGGCTCATCAACGCACGCCGCCTTCATTAATTTGCCGAGATATTCCGCAGCCAGCAGATATCGCGTTTTGTCTGGAATTTGCAACTGACCTGAATACGCATTGCGCTGCGCAAAAATCGCCGGCTTTGCTAACGCTAACAAATTCGAATATTCATCGCGCGTGCATCCCAGCATGAGAGGTATTTCTGCTTCGCGCCGATGTAACAATGCGCTTTTAACACCCTCTGCAGGAATAACCGCACCATCTTCGAATAATTGTGGAAACAACAACGCGGTATCACGCCGATGGTGAAGCTTGCGCAGTTGTTGCAACGCGCTATCCAGCTCCATCGGCGATTTGGCCCGAAGATACTTTGCGATCTGGCTATTATCCCACGATGCAATTTTAGATTTGGCCGCTTCTCTGTTAAGCGCAAGATCATCGTTTAATAACAATTGAACGATCAATTCCGCAGCGCTCAAAGGATCGCCGGGCTGATGATCATCGGAATAATTTTCAGCGGCACTCGCAGGCATACTGGTGGGCAGCGCACTTTGCACAATCGCTTTTTGCAGCAATCCATTGGCACAAGGCGAGACGAGAAGCGCTAATACATTTGCGCCGCCGGCGGATTCCCCAAAGACGGTGATGTTGATCGGGTCCCCGCCGAATTTATCAATATTCGTGCGTACCCAATGCAATGCCTGTATTAAATCCAGTAATCCGAAATTACCGGAGCGCTCTATCGCATTGGTATGGGGTCCGTGCAATGCGGGGTGCCTGAACCAGCCACATAACCCCAGCCGGAAGTTAACCGTAACAACAACCACAGACTGCGTAATTGCCAGCTGCGCGCCATCGTAATTATTTCCGGTGTCGTAGCAGTTGCCCCCGCCATGTATCCAGAACATCACAGGACGAAGTCCAGGAGCTTCAGCGGACTTCTGCCTATCCGGCGGTGCCCAAATATTGAGATAGAGACAATCCTCCGAACCAATATAGATAGGACCGCCGTCGCTATCGCGGCTGCGCTGGACGGAGGGCTGCGCGTGCTCAACGGTAAAACGGGGCCCGCTCCAAGATAGCGGCGGCTGAGGTGCTCTCCAGCGCAGTAAGCCGACTGGCGGCGCTGCATAGGGAACACCCAGCCAGATGCGCTCTCCCTGCGCACCCAAGAATCCTGCGACTTCGCCGCTCTGCGTCATACAGCGCGTTGCGTAGTGCGGTGGCCGCGTTCTTTCTTCAAATTTGTTCACGGCTCGGGTGCTCATTCACGTCGATTAAATGTCATGCTTTCCCGAGATCAACACAACTCGAGCTCTTCCACGCGAAGACAATCACGCACGTGCTGCGCAAAGGGCTCTAATGAACTGCGCTCACCCACGTACCGGAAAACAATCGAACCATTGAGTTTGCGGTAAACAAAAATAGCGGCAAACCCAAGGTCCTGAACTGTTTCAAACCAAAACGTCCTGTCTTCAAACGTGACCTGCGCAGCGTCGAGAAACCGATAATCATTGACGATTACCCCGGTGCCGTCGAGGCAATCCACCAGCGAGCCACGAACAAACGACGTGAATGTGCCATTGCTTTCGCGCGTGCGACCCAGGGCTAACTCCCGATTCAGGTAAGCAATGTCCAAACGAATTTCCATTGCTGTGACCGGTTTGACCTGTTCGCGAAAGCGCACCCCGATTGCGGCAATATCTAATGCAGCGAGCGTTCGCACCGGAAGCTGTGCAAAGCGTTCTATCGTTGCATTGCCCTCAAAATCATCCGGAATGCCGAGCTCCTTAATCCGCTTGAGATCACTCGCCGTATAGATACGGCAATAGCGATTGGGATCCAGAAGATTGCTCAGTGCGAACGCGCGCCACGCTATCGCATGAATAATATCGGAGCTGCTCAACGGTATATCTACGTGTTCCCTCGCGTGTGTGACGGCACGCTCCAGCGTGGCAGCATCGATATCGACATTGATGTATTCGAAATGTGTTTTATTCGAACGCAGCGTTTGGCCGAGACTGAAATTAACCGACGGCAAGATGCTGAACTTCGCGCTGGGCTGATGACCATTGCCAACCCCTAATTTCGCTATTTCTTCACGTGAATACGAACTGGGCAGCGGCAGTGTTTCCCCGCCATACAACTTTCCCCATGCGCGTAAAAAATGACTGAATGCGGTGCCGTCAACAATGCTGTGAATCGCGCGCACTGCGAGTGCCCACGTATTGTCGTTGAATACGATCACCTTGAACGACGAAAGCGGTACCACGCCGCTCAAGATGTCACCCTCAGCTGGAGGCTCAATCAGCGGTGACTGTTCATCGATGGGCGTCATAGCATCGACATCTGGTTGCGGAAAATCAGCTTCGCACACAGAAAACCACACACCCACGTTATTACGATAAATACATACAGAACCGTTTCGCCGAACCAAGGAGGCGCTATAGATGGGATACCGATTTAACGCTTTTTTTAAGGTCTCCTTGAGACGTTCGACATCAGGGACGCGATTAAAAAAATACACGCCAGCCATACTCAGATGCCCTGTTAACAGATCAAGTGCGTTAAGGGGAATAAAATCGTGAGCTGAAGAATCCGCCTGTATTAATACTCTCTCTAATTGCTTCATCATGAATGCACCTCTCCAGATATCAACCGTGACTCAGTTTGCTTGAATAAGCTGTCCTCCGCCGTCGCTACTGCCGATAATGGAGGGGCCCTCATCCTGCCGAAATTAATATTCCCTACTCATCACCGTCGAAGACGAGCTGTTCAAGGTGCTCCTCGAATCCAATCGTCGCGTGGTCGTTATCGAAATAGCGCCAGCAGGTACTCCACAAATCCTTCGGAAAAATAACGATATTATTTGCACTATCGTCATCGGCCGCCGCAAGTGGCGGCATTGAATCAATATCGGAAAAATAAATGTTTAATACGGATACAGGTGACGAAATATTCGGATGGCGCTCGTGAAATCCATTTCCGGCCGGCACAGAACTGCGCTGCTGATTGATCATCGAAAAAACTATGTTCGCCAATGACGCCGTCCGGATCGCATCGAAGGTATGTACCACTCCCCGACTTTTTCGAGCGGAACTGTCATCCTGTTGGATGGGCGATGAGTGCGCGTCTGCAACGATTTGAAGTTGCGACGTCTCAGATCCCGCGTTGTTGGCGGAAAACGCAAAGGCTTTCCAGGCCATCGCGCTTATCACATCGACGCAGCGAATCTTAAGACCGAGCCTCTTCCCTATGACGCTGACCAGCGCTTGCATCACAATGTTGGGTGTGTGGACCTCGATGTATGAGCGCTGGAGATTCAATCGATCGTCGCTATGAATAGCGCGTAAGGGCCGCGAGCCAGTCCGAACACTTATTCCGTCGGAACTCAAACCTGGCATTAAATACGTTGAAGAAGTTTTGCTGGGCGTCTCGAACAAAGACCTATCCATAATAAATCCTCCAAGTTACTTTGACACACCTTGGGTTTTTCGAACCCAAAGTTGTGCACCACACGCTGAGTTGCACCAACACTCAGCTCTGATGAGCATGCCCCCGTTTCCGGGGAATGAGATTTTTATAATTAGATGGGAAGCTGGACAACAAAATGCTAAATAAATCGCGATAACCGCAGAGCGCTATCGATAAAAAAGCCTAACAATCAAAAACGACAAATTGATTACATCATTGATTAAACTTTTTCGTTTTAAAATTAAGCAATGGTTGCGCCAATTCAAATATATGGCTGCAATTTCGTATTTTCTAGACGAAAGCGATTCTTCAGGAATCGATCGATCAATACTCTCGAATGGACCTTTGCTCACACAAACTGCGTCCTCATTTACAATTAATCAGATCTCATTAACCTCAAAAAAATCGCCTGGATCGGCAGCGCCTCTTTTAAGAGCTCAAAAATATGAAACAACTCACCCTCAATAATGAGTCATATAAAATTATTCATTCGCTATTTAAATATGTCTTGACCATGGGAACTTCGCAGCGTGATAGTAAGCGTCGCCTATCGAAATATTAATCTCTATATTCCCGTCATCGAGTCTTAAAAGGATTGAAAGAGTAAGCGTAGAAAGCTCACGGAGGATTTCCTGATGGCAATTATTGTCAATGATCGACTATCGACACGTGCTGCCCTACCACCTCCCGAGCAACTCAGTGTGCTTGATATTCTCACCGGTCACTACTGTTTTTCCGGCGTATATTATTTGCGGAAAAAACCGAACGTAGAATTAATAAAGGCATCACTTCAATCAGCGCTCGATCAAAATCCTGCAGTCTCCTCTTCACTAAAGCGCGGCGGCAACAGTTTTTGGTTAAATTGTGAAAATGTCGGCGTGTCATTCACGGTTGTTTACAGCGACGCAGACAGCGCGCCATCGCCTGATAGCGCTGCTATAACAGAAGGCTCAGAACTTATTGACCCAGAGCCTCAGCTATCAGATGTGCTTTATCACGCTCAGCCGTTGCATTATTTCCGGCTAACGCTGTTCAAGCAGGCAGGCGCCACGCTCGGCGTGAAACACGTTCACAGCTTTGCAGATGGACGCTGCATGGCCAAGTTCATGGAACAATGGGCCGCGATTTATAACGGCACTTCGATTTGGACTGAAAATTCATCAGTTTCACGTGCAGACATCACGGCGCTCGGCTCTCAGCTCTGCAAATACCCTAGTACGCGATTCAGCCATGCGCCTGCGGATTTTGATGTTCTTTCGGCGCTCAAAAAACAGGCTCCGCTTTTTGGATCGGTGCGCAAATCGTTACCGAAGGAATATTTAACAATTTTACTGGAGCGCTGTCGTCATCAGTCCGATATTAACGTCAGCAGCTCCGATGTCATTCATGCTTTGCTATGGAAAGCTTTCGCTCAGTGTTCGGACCATAGAGATGATGAATCGTGCTCTATCTTCAGCATTTTTGATCTGCGTGGTGCATCTAATTTAAATATTCCAGTGGATTTTTTTGGAAACGCCGTAATAGAACGATATGCAGAATTACCATTTTCACAAGTACGGAGGGAACCTATATACCGCTTAGCAGAAATTTACCGCACGGCCATCAAGCCAATTCTCGAAAATGAAATACGCCAGGATATTGGTTATCTTAATGAAGAACTGAAAAACGGCCATATCGATTCCAGCTCAGGCACATTCAGTCATTTTTCAAGAAGATCCCTGCGCGCTTGTACGGAAGGAACTGGAATCTATCTCAACGATATGCGGTTCCTGGGAACAAATAATATAGAGTTCGATGGAGAACCGGCCGTCTATGATTTGCGGGTGCATATGGGCTATCACCACGCGGCTGTTCACGCTCTTGACGATTCTCACATTGCCATTCGGTATACAGGTCTCAGCAAAACTCTAAGCCATTTTTTCGACGAGCTTTCTGCGTATTAACGATCGAATGTAGTTAGCCGAAAACCCACCGCACACTATCCAGATGCTCGCGCATAGATGGCTAAGACCCTACGCTCACCATATGGGAACATCAATATTTTTTGCCCACTGGTACTATCCGGATATTGAGCGGGTAAGGAAATTAATATGGGTGAAACAATTATTCTCACCGGTGCAAATGGCGCTATCGGTAAAGCCATCGCATGCACTCTGCACGCCATGGGCTGGAAAGTTATCGGTATTGATTTAACTTTTTCCCGAGCCACACCCGAACTTTTTTGCCGCGAAGAATTCGACATCAGCGAACAGGCCGTGTTTCGATCAGCACTACAAGCACTGCTAAAAACCAACTCCCTTTCTGGCCTCGTCAATTGTGCGGGCGTCAGCCACGTAGAGCCATTCCTTGACCAGGACTTCGCTGAATGGTCAAGGCTGGTCAACATAAATTATTTGGCTGCGCTGACAGCATGTCAGACTGTGCTACCCGCTCTGATCGAAAACCAGGGCGCCATCGTTAATATCACCTCTGATTCCAGCCGCGTTGGGGCAGCTAACGAAGCCGTATATGCCGGCACTAAAGGCGCGCTGGCGTCATTCAGCAAAAGCCTCGCACAAGAGGTCGGCGGTTTTGGAGTGAGAGTAAATTGTGTATCACCCGGCGTCATTGATTCGCCGATGTCGCAAGGTAATGCGGAACTGGTTGTCAAGTTGACGAGGAAGATTCCTTTGAAGCGGATCGGCAAACCCGAAGACATTGCAGCGGCCACGGCGTTTTTACTCGGCCCCAACTCGACTTATATTACCGGCCAAGTCCTTAGCGTTGACGGTGGGTTAACCATGATTGGATGACCGTCCCAGCGGCCAGGCCGATAGCGGCGAGTCTCATCACGTGGGAACGATGAAATCCGTCGGGATGAAGAGTCGTAGGTTTCGTATTGCAAAACCTCTTTATATTCAAATTTTAAAACTTTCGATATTCCGCGGTTATTTCAAAAATAATTCCTGCTCATCCTCAAACACCGTGCAGCAAATTCAGGGTATTAATGAAATAAATGATCTACGGACTGACCAGGCTTGAATTAAGGCTCTATTGAACCGGTTAACTACGAATTTTTAGATTCCTGTTTTAATTTAAGCATGCGTCATGCCATCGGATCCCCCCGCTAACAGCCGATTAAAAGTTCCAATAAGTTTCCGTATGGGAATTCAGCTGTGCTAACTCACCCAATATAGTCACCGAAAACCAGCTGCCGTCCTGCATCGATGGGCAGATGTGTACGCTCATTTAATCCCTTTCGCGGCTAGTGCGGCTTTTAAATTTCGAAGAGGAAAACATCAGAGTGACGGCGCATCGCTTCTCTCCTCAACCAACTCCCTCGCTATCCAAAACGAGCGAACCGTCATTGGGTCATCCCGACACATTGCGCACAACGCAATGCGGCCAGATCATCGGAAAATTGCATCGTGACAAATGTCATGTCTGGCAGGGCGTCCCTTACGCTCAACCGCCAGTCGGTGCTTTGCGTTGGCGTGCACCGCAACCGCCGCTAGCTTGGTCAGGAATTTATCCAGCGTTCGAAGCCGGCTCACCATGTGCTCAACGAAATGTTTATACGGCGAGTAATCCCGACACCATCGCGATTATTGGTAATGAGGATTGCCTTTACCTCAATATTTGGGCGCCACCATTTCGTGCCGACTCCATTCCGACCGGTGATGAACGATTGCCAGTGATGGTTTGGGTTCACGGCGGCTCCAACATTCGCGGCCAGGGCGGTACCTATCTCGGCGGCACACTGGCGAAGGCACATAACGTGATCGTGGTGACATTTAATTATCGACTCGGGCCGCTCGGATGGTTTCGACACCGCGCGTTGCGCGCATTAACTAACGATGTCGAAGATCATTCCGGTAATTTTGGCACGCTCGATATCATCGCGGCATTGCGCTGGGTGCGCACCAATATTGAGGCATTTGGCGGCGATGCAGAAAAGGTCACGCTATTCGGACAATCGGCCGGCGGCTGGAATGTATGCTCGCTTCTGGCGTCACCTTTAGCTAGCGGATTATTTCAACGGGCAATTGTGCAGAGCGGCAGCTCGATTAGCTTCGACCCAGTCGTTTCTGAAAATTATGTCGACGACAATATTGCGGGTAATGCGCAAAGCTCAGGCGAAATTCTGTTGCAATTGCTGATTGATGACGAACGCGCAAAAAATCGCAGCGATGCAAAGGAGCTGGTCATGCGAATGAGCGATCCGCACATCGCAGACTACTTGCATAAAAAATCGCTCGAGGATTTCGAGCGTGCTTATAAACATATTCGCGCCCGCACTGGGCTTTCAGCGCTCGAATTTCCGGCCTTGTTCCGCGACGGCGCCGTGTTGCCTGCGGAGGGCCTCGAACAGGCATTTGCGAGTGGCACTTATTGCAACAAAGTGCCGGTCATTATCGGCGCAAATAAAGACGAATATACGGTGCTAATGACGCTGCTGCCGGACTCACCGTTTTCACTGCACGTACCAGAGTCACCTCGCGTGCGTATCGCGGATAAACATCAGTTTTATCGCGCGGCGGATTACCTGAGCAGATTGGTGAATGCGTTTACCGTGGATGAGTTGGCCCATCGTCTGGCGTACTGGCAACCAAATACGGTTTTTGCCTACCGGCTCGAGTGGGACTATCTGCTGCCCGCACCGTATCTCGACAATATTTTGTTGGGTGCGACACATGGATTGGATGTCGTCTTCGTATTCGGTCGCGACAATCTCGGGCCCGAGTTTCTCCATATCCCGTTGATCAGTGAAAAACATCTTCGCAGTTATCAGCAATTATCGGACGCCATGATGGCGTACTGGGCGCAGTTCGCTGCCACCGGCAATCCTGCCGACTCAACGAACAGCATGCGCCCGCACTGGAGGCCATGGTCAGTCGCAGAGGGCAATACGTATTTCGTCCTCGACGACATAACGAAAGGTGGTTTACGCATGAATACATCAATGCTAACTAAGCCCCATATTCTTCAAGAATTAAGTGTTGATAGCGACATAATCTCTAATGATGAACGTTGCCAGTTTTTACGCGATCTTTATCGTATTGCCGGCCGGTTTTCGTTATTTCACCGACCCGATTACGAAAATTTTTGTGATGGATATTGCGCCGAAAAGTTTCCCCTTTAATCAGACGCCGTGCTTCAAGTGACTTGCGCAGCACGAATGTTCAATTAACGAATGTTGAATAATGATTCCACGATGATGCCGGATTACAGCAGCCCTTCTATTCTTCACTGCAGCAGTTCAATAACCCGCGTGGCAAACCCGGCTAGCTTGCGTACCGCAAGCTGCGGTCAATTAATCGGCTTATCGGTCTCGGACTCCGTTCATCTATGGCAAGGAATACCGTACGCGCAACCACCGCTCGGCCCGCTGCGCTGGAGGGCACCACAACCCATGAAGCCCTGGCAGGGAATCTACTTTGCTCTGCAGCCCGGACCGGCTTGTACGCAGCGAGATGTTTATGCGGCAAGCAGCAATACGGTAAAGGTTATCGGCAGTGAGGACTGTCTTTACCTCAATATTTGGGCACCTGCTTTTCAACCTGAATCCATTCCTCAGCAAGACCGCCAACTCCCAGTGATGGTTTGGATTCACGGCGGTTCGAACATCCGCGGAGAAGGCTCTACGTTCCGCGCTGAAACATTCGTTTTAAGCCAAAAAGTCATCGTCGTAACCGTAAATTATCGGTTGGGCGCTTTTGGCTGGTTTCGACATCCGTCATTGCGATCCATCGCGAACAATGATGAAGACCGTTCAGGCAATTACGGCACGCTGGATATTATTACCGCGCTGGAGTGGGTGAAAAAAAACATAGCCGCTTTTGGCGGGGATCCAGAGAGGATTACCCTTTTTGGCGAATCCGCAGGTGGCTGGAATGTCTGCACTCTACTGGCGTCACCGAAAGCCGCTGGTCTCTTTCAGCGTGCGATTGTGCAAAGCGGCAGTCCCTCGACATTCGATCCGCAAATATCCGAAAACTATGCCGATGATTTCATCGCGGGCGACCCGCAGAGTAGCGGCGAAGTGTTGCTGCAACTGCTTCTCGATGATGGACTAGCTGATAATCGGGACGCTGCTAAGGCAACCGTCGCCGCTATGGGAAACTGCGCGGTCGCAACTTATTTACACAATAAATCGGCCGCAGATTTCGAAACCGCGTATAAAAAAATTCGCACTGAAAAAAAACAATCGGTTCTAGAGCTTCCCATGCTTTTCAGGGATGGAAGCGTATTACCTGCTGACGGTGTTGAAACCGCGTTGGCCGAAGGACGGTTTAACAAAGTGCCCGTGATATTTGGCGCTACACAGGATGAGTACACGCTACTTCTAACACTTTTTCCTGACACCCCTTTCGTGCAACAAGATCCATCCACTGGCATTCGCATCAAAAATCACGATCATTTTTATCGAGCAGCCTATTATCTGAGCCGTTTATTAACAGTGGCGACGGTCAATAAGCCCATCACTCAAATTGCGCAGCATTTAGCCGCTCAAACATTTTCCTATACGTTCAACTGGAATTTCCTGCTGCCCGCTCCCATAGTCGACAATATTCAATTGGGAGCCACGCACGGGTTAGATGTGGTATTTCTTTTTGGTATGGAAAACCTGGGGCCAGAATTTCTGCAAATTCCGTTGATCGATCAACGTTACGCAAACAGCTACAGATTTTTATCGGACGCGATGATGTCGTACTGGGCCGAGTTTGCGTATTCGGGAAACCCCGCTCGCGGACGCTGCGGCAAATTACCCTTATGGGAGAGCTGGTGTCCTGAAAAATCCACGACGTCGTTCGTTCTTGATGACCCTCACAAGGGTGGCTTACGTATGCAGCAAACCTGCCTGCGTAAAGTAGACATTCTTGATGAGCTGAAAAATGATTTGTTTTTTTCCTCAGCCGCTGCACGTTGCGTCTTTCTGCACGCGCTCTACTCGATCGGAAGACGCTTCGCTCTTTTAAACGAATTCGATTACGGCGATTTTTGCCACGACCTCTGCACTTCAGGTGCCAACCGGCAAGCGCCGACCACGCTGGTCGAAGATCATTCATCACACGAATGCAAAACATTCAATAAATAAATTCGGCTAATGTCTTCATCCACCGTACCTTGCCTAAACCACTCAGCAAGGAGATATTGCGATGCAGCCCAAACCGATTAACGAGCCCTGCCATTTTCAATCCGAAATTCATCGGATAGCGGAGGATTGGAAAAACAATCCACGGTGGCGAAATACCACGCGCCCTTATGGCGCCGCTGATGTTGTGCGTTTACGTGGTTCACTGCTGCGTGAAAATACCCTCGCCCGACGCAGTGCAGAAAAATTATGGCAACTCGTGAGTTGCGGCGCGCACCCGCGTTTCCGTCCCGAAAAAGATTTCGTGAACGCGATGGGCGCGTTAACCGGTGGCCAGGCAGTACAGCAAATAAAAGCGGGAATTCAGGCCATCTATTTATCGGGCTGGCAGGTCGCTGCCGACGGTAATACGTCGGAGACGATGTATCCCGACCAATCGTTGTATGCGGTCGACTCCGTGCCGACGATGGTGCGTCGCATCAATAATGCATTCGAGCGCGCCGATCAGATTCAATGGATGAGCGGTAAAAGAACCGACAGCGCTGACTACATCGATTACTTCGCACCGATTATTGCCGATGCGGAAGCAGGATTTGGCGGCGTGCTAAACGCCTACGAGCTGATGAAAAATATGATTCGCGCGGGCGCCGCCGGCGTCCATTTCGAAGATCAGCTTGCCTCGGCGAAAAAATGCGGTCACATGGGCGGAAAAGTGTTGGTACCCACGCAAGAGGCCGTTCAGAAATTAATTGCGGCGCGCTTAGCGGCCGATGTGGAAGGCATACCGACATTAATTCTCGCACGCACCGATGCTAACGCAGCCAGCTTAATCACATCGGACTGCGATGCTTACGATCATCCATTTATTACCGGCGAGCGCACCGTCGAAGGATTTTTTGAGGTACGCGCCGGCATCGATCAAGCGATCGCGCGAGGCTTGGCTTATGCGCCTTACGCCGATCTGCTGTGGTGCGAAACTGCGACGCCCGATCTCGATGAAGCCAAACGTTTTGCCGAAGCGATTCGCCGCGAATATCCGGACCAGCTGCTGGCGTACAACTGTTCACCATCCTTCAACTGGAAAAAGAAACTCGATGACGTAACGATCGCGAAGTTTCAGCGCGAATTATCAGCGATGGGATATAAATTCCAGTTCATCACCCTCGCGGGTATTCATAGCATGTGGAATAGCATGTTTAACCTCGCGTATGAGTATGCGCGCGAAGATATGGCGGCGTATGTGCGTTTGCAGGAAAAAGAATTTGCCGACGCCGAGCGTGGCTATACGTTCGTTGCGCACCAGCAAGAAGTCGGTGTGGGCTATTTCGACGATATCACGATGGTCATTCAAGGCGGAAAATCGTCGACCACCGCATTCAGTGGCTCGACCGAAGAGGTGCAGTTCCAGCAGCGGCGCGCTTAAATCGCAGCGGTGGTCGGAATAGTTGCACTGGCCTCGATAGTCGCCGCGATGGCTTGTATATGTCGCCGCAGCCAAATATGCGCTGCGTTATGTTGTAGCAGCGCGCTCCACGCCATTTTTAATTCGATCGGCACGATGGGGAATGGCGGACGTTTTATCGCGAGCCGGGGATTGTTCTTATGCAACAGCGCAGCCTGGGTAGGCAGTGTGGCGATCAGATCGGGCTGCTGCGCCAGCAATGCAGCGATCTGATAATGGCGGGTAAACACGCGTATCTGACGCTCATGGCCGAGCTCGGCCAGTGCCTCATCCACCCAGCCCAGCTTCAATGTATCGCGCGGCGTCATGCCGGTGCCTATGCCCATGCCGGTTTTGCTCACCCATATATGCGCTGCCGCAAGATAAGCATCGAGTGTGAATTCGGCGCACGCTGGGTGTTCGACGTTGAGCAAACAAGAAAATGAATCGCGCCACAATGTGAGTTGATGCAGCGATTTAGGTAAATGGTCAAAGCGGTTTATCGCTAAATCGATTTTCCCTTTTTCCAGATCCTGAAACGTAATATCCGATGGCGTAAGAATATCGATCACGATACCGGGGGCCTGCGTGCGAATGAGCTCAAGCAGCGGCGGTATCACCGTTGCTTCAGCGTAATCGCTGGCCATGATTCGAAACAGATGTTGACTTTTCAGCGGATCGAAATCGGTGATTTGAATGACGGATTCAAGGGCACTTAACACTTCACGCAGTTGTTCCTGCAGCTCCAGCGCACGTGCGGTTGGGCGCATGCCTTCGCTGGTTCGAATCAGTAATGGATCGGAAAACAGCTCGCGCAAACGCCGCAAGCTATTGCTCATCGCAGGCTGTGTGATATTCAACTTTTCCGCGGCGCGCGTAACGCTGCCCTCGCGCAGCAGAACATCGAGGTAGACCAGTAAATTGAGATCAATACGCGTCAGATTCATTCTGTTGGCTCTTTGGGTGTTCGAACGGAGAGGTGATGCAAACATCAGGCTTTACTGTGATCCGTCGGCGGCAACATGACAAGTAGCGCATTAAACGAAGGCATACCGATCGCACGCCGTTTTGCGCGCGCTATTCTCAATGGCTTCGACAGCATGTTTGCCGAATGGCAGAACCTGACGCTGGGTGCGCAATCGCGATTTGAAACAGCGCAGTGGCAGGCAGTGCAACAAGCGTCTATCGACCGACTCGGCATTTATCGCGAAAAAATAATTATTACGGCGCGGGCAATCAGTGTGATTGCGCAGTTGCAGATTCATGATCGCACGCTGTGGCGTGATGCAAAAACGATTTACGCCGAATTGTTGTTGTCGCACAGCAATCCGGAAATTGCACAGACTTTTTTTAATTCCTGTTACTGCTACGTCTTCGGGTACGAAAAAGTCAGCGGGCTGAATGCGTTTGCGCTCGAACCACCGCTATCGACACCGGCCAGCCACGCGCCGGTATTACGTAGCTATTCACAGACAGATGACTTAAAAGCGCTATTACGCAAAATATTGCTCGATTTCCAATTCAATATTCCTTTTGAAAATCTCGATCGCGATGTAGCGTCGATCTGCCTCGCGGCTCGTAAAAATACCGAGGTCGCGGCATTGCTCGTCAACGGCCCCGTGCAAATCGACATGTTGGATTCGGCATTTTACCGCAATAAGGCCGCCTATCTGATTGGCCAAATCAGCAACGGCAATCGGTCACTCCCGTTTGTCATGGCGTTGCTTAACAATCAGCATGACGCTGTCTATGCGGATACCGCGCTGTTTGATGCTGACAATCTCAGTATTTTATTCAGCTTCACCCGCGCCTATTTCATGGTGGACATTCCGATCCCATCGCAATATGTGCGCTTTTTAAAAACGCTAATGCCGCAAAAGGAAGTATTCGAACTTTATGCGGCGCTCGGCTTTGCCAAGCATGCGAAAAGCGAGTTCTATCGCACGGCTGTGATGCATACCGCCGCGTCAAACGATCGGTATTCCGTTACACCCGGCGTCAAGGGTATGGTGATGGAAGTCTTCACCCTTCCCTCCTTCGATTACGTCTACAAAATCATTAAAGACCGTTTTGCGCCGCCGAAAGAAACGACCCGCGAGCTGGTGATGGAAAAATATGCGTTCGTGAAAAAATCAGAACGCGCGGGCCGTATGGCGGACATGTATGAATTTCGCAATCTGGCTTTTCCATTACAGCGGTTTTCACCGCCGCTTCTGGAAGCGTTGCAGCACGAGTGTGCGTCGCAAATACGGCTTCGCGGCAACGCACTGATCGTCAAGCACGTGTATGTCGAGCGACGCATGGTGCCGCTGAATCTTTATGTGCAAACCGCCACCGAGGATGAGCTGCGTCGCGTCATGGACGACTATGGCACCGCGATCAAGCAGTTGGCCGCGGCGAATATTTTTCCGGGCGATATGCTGCTAAAGAACTTTGGCGTGACGCGTCACGGCCGCGTGGTTTTTTACGATTACGACGAATTATTACCATTGATCGATTGTCGCTTTCGTTCGCTGCCGAAAAATGCCGATCCTGACCATTCTGATAACGGCTATTACGCCGTCGAACCCAACGATGTCTTTCCGGAAGAGTTTCGACATTTTTTGGCTGGACATCGTCGTGCGCGCGAAATTCTCGACGATTTACACCCGGAAATTTATAGCGTCGATTTTTGGCGAGCGATGCAGGACCAGATCAGAGCGGGCGTTGTGCACGACGTGTTTCCGTACGCCCAGTCCCTGCGGTTTTCAGCCAACGATACCGTAAGAAAATCTGACGAATTCGTGGAGAGAGATCTGTGAGCAAACGAATCAGCATCAATCGATTACAGGTCGCGCAGCCGATTTACGAATTGGTAGAAGATGTGACTGCACACCTCGACATCGACACCAACCAATTCTGGAAACGGTTCGCCGTTTTGTTGTCGCAATTTACGCCGCGAAATATTGCACTGCTAAATGAGCGCCTCGTATTGCAGCAGCGTATTGATCGCTGGCATCGCGAGCACGCGTTTGATATGTCGGCCTATGAAACCTTTCTGCGCGAGATTGGTTACCTGCTACCCGAAGGCAATGCCTTTGAAATTTCGACGCGCCATGTTGATGCAGAAATTGCCGATATCGCCGGACCGCAGCTGGTCGTGCCCATCACGAATGCCCGCTATGCACTGAATGCCGCCAACGCGCGTTGGGGCAGTTTATATGATGCGTTATATGGCACCGATGCCATTGCGCCCATTACCAATGACACCGTTACTTCCCACTATGATCCGATGCGCGGGCAGCAGGTCATCCGATATTGCCGCGACTTTCTGGACGCGGCAGTTCCGCTGAATAACGCGAGCCATCGCGATGTTGTTCATTACCTCATCGAAAATGGGAATCTCATTGCGCATCTTGCGATTGGAGATACCGCTGTTTTAAAACGCGCGGGCGATTTCGCGGGATTTCGCGGCAATGCCGAAGCGCCAAACAGCATTCTGCTGTGCCATCATGGTTTACATATCGAGATTCAGATCGACCGCACGCACGCTGTCGGCAGCACAGATGCTGCAGGTATTAAGGACATTGTGTTAGAAGCTGCCTTAACGACGATTCAGGATCTTGAGGACTCGGTCGCTACTGTCGATGCGGAAGATAAGGCCAATGCGTATCGTCACTGGTTTGGTTTGATGAAAGGCGATCTTCATGCCGATTTCGACAAACACGGTACATTGCAACAACGGCATTTAAACAAAGATCGCGAATTCATCGGCATCGACGGCAACCCGATGACATTGCCGGGCCGCAGTTTATTACTTATCCGCAATGTCGGTTTGCATATGTTTACTGACGCCGTGCTCGATCCCGACGGCAGAGAAATTCCCGAAGGTATTCTCGACGCGGCGATTACCATGTTGATTGCCGTACACGATATCAACGGCAATGGGCGCTTGCGTAATTCGCGTTGCGGTTCGATCTATATCGTCAAACCAAAAATGCATGGGCCACGTGAAGTCGAATTCACCTGCGATTTATTTTCGGCCGTGGAAGATATGCTCAGTCTGACTCGCGATACGATTAAGCTGGGCATCATGGATGAAGAACGGCGTACGACCGTCAATTTAAAAGAATGCATTCGCGCTGCGCAATCGCGTATTGTTTTTATCAACACTGGGTTTCTCGATCGCACTGGCGACGAGATTCATACGAGCATGGAGGCCGGCCCGATGGTTCCCAAAACCGCGATGAAGCAACAGCGATGGATAAATGCTTACGAGCAATCGAATGTCGCTATTGGTCTTGCCTGCGGTTTGCGCGGGCGGGCACAGATCGGTAAAGGAATGTGGGCTATGCCGGATCGTATGGCCGATATGCTGCAACAAAAAATTTCACATCCACAGGCTGGTGCAAATACCGCGTGGGTTCCCTCTCCGACTGCCGCGGTGCTGCACGCATTGCATTATCATCAAATCAATGTCGCGCAAAAACAGCACGAGCTGCGCGATCAACCGCCCGCCCCAATGCGGGATTTATTAACCATACCTTTGCTCGGCGCACAGCCGCTCACGCCAGACAATATTCAGCTCGAACTCGACAACAATGCGCAAGGGATCCTGGGTTACGTGGTGCGCTGGATCGATCAGGGCATCGGCTGTTCAAAAGTGCCTGATATTCACGATATCGGTTTGATGGAAGATCGCGCGACATTGCGCATTTCCAGCCAGCACATGGCGAACTGGTTGCGTCATGGCATTTGCACGCGCGCGCAAGTTTTCGAAACTCTGCAGCGGATGGCCGTTATCGTCGACGCGCAAAACAGCCATGATCCTCACTATCAGAGCATGGCGCCGCATTTCAGCGATAGCTTAGCGTTTCAAACAGCGTCGGATTTGATATTCAACGGTTGTGTGCAGCCGAACGGCTATACCGAATATCTATTGCAAGCCCGCCGCCGTGAACGCAAACAGCAGTGTGGAAATTAATATGGCCGCTTTCACATTAAAAATACCGATGGGCAGCGAACCGATCCGCGTTAATGCCGATCAGTCGCTGAATGTTCCCGACTGCCCCATCGTGCCCTTTATTGAAGGCGATGGCATTGGCCCGCAGATCATTGCGGCAATGCGCGACGTCGTGGACGCTGCAGTCAATAAGGCCTATGACAAACGTCGAAAAATCGGCTGGCTGGAAATTTATAGCGGTGAAAAAGCCGCTCAGCTGTATGACGGCGAGTGGTACCCTACCGCCACTCTCAACGCGATCAAGGAATTTGGTGTGGTCATCAAAGGACCTGAAATTATTCCGATCGGTGAAGGCTTTCGCTCTTTGAATATTGCATTGCGTCATGCGTTCGAGCTGTATGCCGTGCAGCGATCTATTCGCTGCCTAAAAGGCATGACGTCACCAGTGACAGCGCCCGAAAAAATCGACGTGGTGATTTTCAGGGAAAATTCCGAAGATTGTTATTCAGGCATCGAATGGAAACCCAATTCACCGCAAGCAGAAAAACTGATTCACTTTCTTCAAGACGAGATGGGCGTTAAGAAAATCGGTTTTACGGATGATTGCGCGATAGGTATCAAGCATGTGTCATCCGAAGCATCGAAACGGTTGGTACGCCGCGCCATTCGTTATGCGATCGATCACAACCGAACGTCCGTGACATTGGCGCATAAAGCCGATCTGATGAAATGTACTGAAGGCGCATTCCGTCGCTGGGGCTGTGAAGTTGCCGAAAAAGAATTTGGCGCAAAGTCCATTGATGAAATCGCAGGGATGTCACTGATCAATCCACACAACGGCGCAACTATCGTTATCAACGACATACTTGCCGATAGGCTGCTGCAGAAATTATTAACGCACCCCGAAAATTTTAGCGTCATCGCTGCGCTGAACATGAACGGGGATTACCTCGCAGATATGGTGACCGCACAAGTGGGTGGTATTGGCATGATGCCTTCGGCCAATATCGGCGATAGTGTCGCAGTGTTTGAAGTGACGCACGGCCCCTTACCCACCTTCGCCGATAAAACTAAAGCTAATCCAACAGCGATGATCCTGGCCGGAGAAATGCTGTTGCGTTACATCGGCTGGGACGAAGCGGCTGATATCATCATTGGAGAATTAGGCGTGGGAGCCTTTTGAGTCCTCTCAAAATGAGGCTTCTATTTGCGGCTTAACGTGTAAGTAGCCCAGGCATGCAAATCGCGATTTCGACAAAAGTAATGTCTGCTTTGGGGAAAGTAATCAATAGTGGGGGAATGACTACTTCTGTCGAACTATCGATGTGCAAAATTAGTTTTTAACTTCCGCACTTCGGCCAATGCAGGCATTCGACAAAACCAAACCGGTAGGCCGCCGTGTGCCAATTGCGGACGGTCAGTTAATTGAAAACACAGACATGGACCATTCGACTCAGAATCGGCAGGTCCTGGGTTCAAGTCCCGGAAGGCCCTCCATTAAAATCAATAGATTACGGAAAAAATCAAAGAATAGCCGCCCAAAACTCACTTTCGTTGATCCACATTTAATCCAAGCAGCAAGATAAAGCCCCCTAAGTACAAGAGCAGCCATTCGATATAGGTAACTCTCGATTCTCGGCAATGTTCTAATGTTGCCTGCCGAGCGAATATCCTGCAAAGTGCGTGAAAAACATGCAATTAGTGTGTGGGACGAAAAATTAAAAAGCGCGCAGCTAGGGGAGCGAATGGAACGAATGGAAGGTGAGGAGGAAAGCGGATGGAGATGGGGACGGACGGACTTTGTAATACAGGATCAAATCTTTAACCCCGAAACAAACGAATTTAGCTTCTCCATGGCTCCGGACCCGCGTCGATACATCCGAGTCAAAGAGGGCCCGGATAAGGGATACCTGGACAAATATCTTCGTGTACTTATTCCCGAAGATCTTATGATGAAGCAGCTCGCTGAGCAGATGAAAAACCTGTCAGTATATTCTCTGACCCCAACGATAAAATCCGCTTCTGGATACGCAGCCTCGCGAAACAATGCTATCCGCTCTGAGTTAAATACCGGAACATATTTAAG
>Ga0207680_10000192_pt1 | contig 29474 bp, 31 predicted proteins | sample KBSS23metaG_FD_184321 | JGI IMG/M metagenome (GOLD analysis project Ga0207680, IMG submission 184321) | Switchgrass rhizosphere microbial communities from Kellogg Biological Station, Michigan, USA - KBS S2-3 metaG (SPAdes) (version 2) | ecosystem: Host-associated > Plants > Roots > Rhizosphere...
GCCCGCCGGCAGGCCGAGTGTCGTGTCTCTCCACGCGCCATGCGGCCCGGGGCGGAAGATGTGGGCCGAAGCCGTCACGTCGCGGAATATCCCGGCATAGACGCCATCGCGTCCGACCGCGACGCTCTCGGCCGTCGCATGTTCGTCCGGCGCCCACAACTGCGTGAACGTGGGCAGCATCTTCATCATCACGAAGGGCTTCACCGGGAAGGCAATGATCGCCCCTTGCGGGAACGGCGCGCTCGCACCCGGCGGCGTCCAGGCGTCGCGCAAGGTGAAGATCAGATTGCCCTGCGCGACGCCCTTGACGTCGGCGCCGGGCGGCAGCGGCAGTTTCATCGGCTGGCCGTTGGGCAGCACGTAGTAATACTCGGCACTGAAGAACGTCAGGCCGTGCACGATCAGCGGCACGGTGCCGTAGGGACCGCGATAGACCTGCGCCCGCACCGAGATGTCGTTGATGTCGCCTTCCATGACCGTCTTGGCGGTCGCCAGCGGCGTGCCGCGCTTCCACAGCTTGAGGATTCGCGCGTAGCTCGACTTGGTCATGGTGCCAGGACCGAAATCGGTCGCCACCAGCACGGTGTCGTCGTCGAGATACGCCGCGCCCTGCTTGGCCAACGGCAGCGTGAAACCGTCTGCCACGAACGTCTTCGTCTTCAGATCGAACTCGCGCACGACATGCGCGTCGCCGCCGCCGGGCGACAACCGCACCAAGCAGTGCTTGCTCTTGGGCGCACAATCGGCGCCTTCCCAGACGAATTGCTGATGCTCGTCGGCATCCAGCTTGTCGATATCGAGCAGCGTCTCCCACTTGGGCGCCTTGGCGCGGAAGCCCGCGATGGTCGTCTTGCGCCACAGCCCGCGCGGATGCGCCGCGTCCTGCCAGAAATTATAGACATCGCCATGATCGAGTTCGACCGACGGAATGCGGTCCTTGATGTCGAGCGACTTCAGCAGCGTGTCGTAGTTCTGCCGGTAACGCGGATCGGATTTCAGCGTCTTCTCGCTGATCGCATCCTGCGCCTTCACCCAGGCGATGGCCTTGTCGCCATGGATGTCGGCGAGCCAGCCATAAGGATCGTCTTCGATGATCGCGGCCGACGCGGCAGCGACCGCCGCAAACAGCGCGGCACCGGCAACCAGGCGCAAGCGCATCAGTGCAATCCCAGCTTCTGCCGCAGGAACACGAAGCTCAGCGCCCACATCTCGGCCGATTGCTTGTGGTTGGCGGCGGCGCCGTGGCCGCCGTCGGTGTTCTCGAAGAACAGGACGTCGTGCCCCTGCTCCTCCATCCGCGCCGCCATCTTGCGCGCATGCACCGGCGTGACGCGGTCGTCCGACGTCGCGGTGGTGAACAGCACCGGCGGATAGGCCGTGCCCTTGTGCACGTTCTGGTACGGCGAATATTTCAGGATGTAGGCACGCTCATCGGGCTTCGCCGGATCGCCATACTCGGCCTCCCACGACGCGCCCGCGCCGATATGCGTGTAGGCGATCATGTCGATCAGCGGCACCTGGCACACCACGGCGCCCAGCAACTCTGGATGCTGCGTCATCACCGTCGAGACCAGCAGGCCGCCATTCGAGCCGCCCATGATGCCGAGCTGCTTGGGCGTGGTGATGCCGCGCTTTTCGATATCCGCCGCGACGGCCGCGAAGTCGTCGAACGCCTTCTGCCGGTTTTCCTTCAACGCGGCCTGATGCCACGCGGGACCGTACTCGCCGCCGCCGCGGATATTGGCGACCACGAACACGCCGCCCTTCTCCAGCCACAGCTTGCCGAAATTGGTGGAATAGCCCGGCACCTGGCTGAGCTCGAACCCGCCATAGCCATACAGAACCGCCGGCGCCGGGCCGGTCAGGCCCTTCGGCCGCGTCACGAAGTACGGCACCTTGGTCCCGTCCGCCGAGGTCGCGAAGAACTGCTCGGTCTGGAGGTTTGAGGCGTCGAACCGCGCCGGCAGCGACTTGATCGGCTTGGGTGCGCTGTCGCCGCTCACCGCGAACAGCGTCGGCGGCATCGTGTAGTTCTGGAACAGGAAATAGGCGTTCGGCGACCAGTCGTCGGAACCGATGATCGTCACCGTGCCGTTCGGCGGCATCGGCAAGGTCGTGTCGCTCCACTTGCCGTCCGCGGCCGGTCGGAAGGCATGCACCGAGCTGATGACATCGCGCATCTGCGTGACGTAGATCGCGTCCTGGCCTGTGGCCACCTCGCCGATCGAGCTGTGCACGTCGGGCGTGGTCAGCACCGTGTAGCGCGCGGCCGCCTGCTTCAGCACGAACTCACGCAGATTGAACACGATCAGCGACCCGCGCGGCAGCAGCGTGCCGCCCTTGGGTGTCCAGTCGTCGCGCAAGGTCAGCACCAGGTTGCCGTCATGCTCGCCCTTCATATCCGCGCCCTCCGGCAGCGGCAGCGGCACGGTCTTTCCGTCCTCGCCGACGAAATCGTAGGACGTCGTGAAGAAGGTGATGTTGCGCACGATCAGCGGCAGCGCGCCGTCGCGCGTGTGATAAACGAACGGCGACACGCCAACGTCGTCCATCTTGCCTTCGTAGATCGTTTTGGCGTCCGCCATCGGCGTGCCGCGCTTCCAGATCTTGACGATGCGGGTGTAGCCCGAGGTCGTCATCGACCCCGGCCCAAAATCGGTACCGAACAGCACCGTGTCGTGGTTCAGCCAGGTGATCGACGACTTGGCCTCCGCCAGGTCGAACCCGCCCTTCACGAACGTCCGGCTCTTGAGATCGAACTCGCGCACCACCACGGCATCACCGCCGCCGCGCGACAGGTTCAGCAGGCAACGGTCCAGCGTCGGCAAGCAGTCCGCGCCCTTCCAGACCCAGTTCTCCTTCTCGTCCGCCGACAGCTTGTCGACGTCGATCAGCACCTCCCAATGCGGCGTCGGCGTCGCGTAGTCGGCGACGGTCGTCTTGCGCCACACGCCCTTGGGGTTGGCCGCGTCCTGCCAGAAGTTGAACACCACGCCGTGATCGACCGTGGGATAGGGAATGCGGTCGGTCGCATCCATGATCTTCAGGACCGCGTCATAGTCCTTCTGGTACGACGGATCGGCCTTCAGGGCGCCGGTCGCGCGCGCATTCTGCTCCGCCACCCAGGCGAGCGGTTTCGCGCCATGCACATCTTCCAGCCATGCATAGGGATCGTCCACGCTGTCCGCTCCTTTGGCCGCCGCTGCGAGCAGTACTGCCGCGCACACTGCGATCCATGTTCCCCGTTTCATTCCCGTCCCCCGCAGCCTATATACCGGCCCATGACGCCGTTCCTGAAAATGCACGGGCTGGGCAACGATTTCGTCGTCTTCGACGCGCGAAAGCAAGCCTTTGCGCTCGATGATGACACCGCGCGCGCGGTGGCGGATCGCCGCTTCGGCATCGGCTGCGATCAAGTCATCGTCATCGAGAACGGCCGCGGCGATTTCGACGCTGTGATGAAGATCAAGAACGCCGACGGCGGCGAAGTGGAAAGTTGCGGCAACGCCGCGCGCTGCGTCGCGAAATTGCTCATGGCCGAGACCGGCAAGGCCGCCGTGAAGATCGACACGCTGGGCGGCCCGCTGTTCTGCACCGATGCGGGCGGCGGCAGCGTCACAGTCGACTGGGGCGAGGCGCGCACCAACTGGGACCAGGTCCCGCTGGCGCAGCCGGCCGACACCAATTTATTTGAGTTGAACGTCGACGGCACGCGGCACGAGGCCAGCGCCGTGTCGATGGGCAATCCGCATGTCGTGCTGTTCGTGGACGACGCAGACACCGCGCCGGTCGACACGCTGGGCCCGGTGATCGAGAGGCATCCGATGTTCCCGGCGCGGACAAACGTCGAGTTCGTGTCCCTGCGCCGCGACGACAGGCTGCGCATGCGGGTGTGGGAGCGCGGCGTCGGCATCACGCAGGCATGCGGCTCGGGCGCGTGCGCGGTGGCCGTGGCGGCGTTCCGGCGCGGCCTCGCCGGCCGCAAGATGCAGATCGTGCTCGACGGCGGCGAACTAGACCTCGAAATCCGCGAGGGCGACGACCACGTGTTGATGACCGGCCCCGCGACGCTCGCGTTCAAGGGCGAGACCGATCTGAAAGCGCTCGGCCGGTGAGCACGGACATTGTCACCTTCGGTTGCAGGCTCAACGCCTATGAGTCCGAGGCCATTCGCGCCCGCGCGACGGAAGCCGGACTGGACGACGCCGTGATCGTGAACACCTGCGCCGTGACCGCCGAAGCCGTGCGCCAGTCGCGCCAGACCATCCGGCGCCTGCGCCGCGAACGCCCCGGCACGAAGATCGTCGTGACCGGCTGCGCCGCGCAGGCCGAACCGCAGACCTATGCCGCGATGGCGGAAGTCGATCTGGTGCTGGGCAACCAGGAGAAGCTGCGCGCAGCATCGTTCATCGAATCCGGCGAACGCATCCGCGTGAACGACATCATGTCGGTGCGCGAGACCGCCGGCCAGATGGTCGACAGCTTTGAGGGCCACACCCGCGCCTTCCTGGAAGTCCAGAATGGGTGTGACCACCGCTGCACCTTCTGCATCATCCCTTATGCGCGCGGAAATTCGCGCAGCGTGCCGATGGGCGCGGTCATCGCCGAAGCCCGCCGCCTGACCGATGCCGGTTTCCCGGAGCTGGTACTGACCGGCGTAGACCTCACCGCTTATGGCGCCGACCTGCCGGGCGCGCCGACGCTGGGCGCGTTGGTGCGCAAGATCCTGAAGCTGGTGCCCGCGGTGAAGCGCCTGCGCCTCTCCTCCATCGACTCCATCGAGGCCGATGCCGAACTGCTGCGTGCCATCGCGGAGGAAGAGCGGCTGATGCCGCACTTCCATCTCTCCGTGCAGTCCGGCGACGACATGATCCTCAAGCGCATGAAGCGCCGCCACACCCGCGCCGACACCATCGCCTTTTGCGAGACGGTGCGCCGCGTCCGGCCCAACGCGGCCTTCGGCGCCGATCTGATCGCGGGATTTCCGACAGAGACCGATGCGATGTTCAACAACACACTGAACCTCGTCGACGAGGCCGGCCTCTCCGTCCTGCACGTCTTCCCGTTCAGTCCGCGCACCGGCACCCCCGCCGCGCGCATGCCGCAAGTCCCAAAGGCCGTCGCGAAAGACCGCGCAGCCGCTCTGCGCGCACGCGGCGACGCCGCCATGACCGCGCGCCTGGCTGCACTGCGCAATACCACCCAGGGCCTGCTGGTCGAACGCGGCGGCATCGGCCGCACCGAGTGCTTCGCGCCAGCACGGATCGATGCCACACCCGGCACGTTTATCACTGCGCGCATCACGGGCGCTGCGCACAACCAACTCCTGGCGGAAGCGGCATGAGAGATTTCGGCGAGGCCCCTCCGCCACCAACCTTCTTCGAAAGGCTGAAGGCCGGCCTGTCGCGCTCGACCGGCGGGCTCACCGACTCCATTGGCAAGGTCGTCGCACATCGCAAGCTCGATGCGATGACCATCAGCGAGCTGGAAGAAGCGCTTATCAAGGGTGACCTCGGCCCCGCCGTCGCCGCGCGCCTAGCCAAAGCTGTCAGCGACAAGGGCTTCGGCGCCGACGTCAGCGACTACGACATCCGCGAGACCCTGCGCGCCGAACTGCTGAAGGTCCTCAAGCCCATCGAGCAGCCGCTGCACGTCACCGACGATCACAAGCCGTTCGTGATCCTGGTCGCGGGCGTGAACGGCGGCGGCAAGACCACCACCATCGGCAAGCTCGCCAAGAAATTCGCCGCCAATGGCGCCAAGGTCATGATGGCCGCCGGCGACACCTTCCGCGCCGCCGCGATCGAGCAGCTCACCGTCTGGGGCCAGCGTACCGGGGCCGAAGTCGTCGCCAAGGCGACCGGCGCCGACGCCGCCGGCCTGGCGTTCGAGGCGCTGGAGAAGGCCAAGGCGTCGGGCACGGACGTGCTCCTGATCGACACCGCCGGCCGGCTCCAGAACAAGGCCGGCCTGATGGCGGAGCTGGAGAAGATCGTCCGGGTGATCCGCAAGCTCGACCCCACCGCGCCCCACGCCACCCTGCTGGTACTGGACGCCACCACCGGCCAGAACGCCATCGGCCAGGTCGAGGCGTTCAAGGGCGTCGTGCCCCTGACCGGGCTCGTCATGACCAAGTTGGACGGCACCGCCAAGGGCGGCATCCTGGCCGCGCTGGCGCAGAAATTCGCCCTGCCCGTACACTACATCGGCGTCGGTGAAGGGGTAGACGACCTTCAGCCATTCAACGCCGACAATTTCGCCAAGGCGCTCACGGGGACCCGATGAATCCGCAACTGCGCCGCCTGCTGCTGGACCTTGGTCCGCTGGTCATCTTCTTTGGCGCGTTCCAGTTTTTTGGAATCTTCGTCGCGACCGCCGTGTTCATCCCCGCGATCCTCATCGCACTGGCGGCCGGATACTATTTCGAGCGCAAGCTTTCGCCGATGGCGATCGTCACGGCGCTGATTGTCGTCGTGTTCGGCGGGCTCACGCTCTACTTCAAGAACGACACCTTCCTGAAGATGAAACCGACCGTGATCTACCTGATGTTCGCCGCCGCGCTGCTCGGCGGGCTGATGTTCAACAGGTTGTTCATAAAGTACGCACTCTCGTTCGAATTCGAACTGCCGGAAGCGACATGGCGGAGCCTGACCTGGCGTTGGGGTGTCTTCTTCCTGGGACTGGCCGCGCTCAACGAGGCCGTGTGGAGGAATTTCTCGACGGCCAATTGGGTGATCTTCAAGGTCTGGATCATTTTGCCGCTGATCTTCCTCTTCGGCGCTGCACAAGCGCCGTTGCTGCTCAAGCACATGAAGTCGGACGACGCGCCAGCGGCGTGAAACCGATCACACCAAATGCATGGTTGTCCTCGGAGGACACTCACCGCGGCGGGAAATTCCCGTTCTCGCCCGGTGGGTTGGAGAAGGGCGCGAAGACCGGACGGCCTTTCGTTTCAAGCCAGTGTTTTAAGGCCCAATGCACGCTGGGGAAGGCAATCTCCGTCCACGGAATATCGTCCCACGAAAACAGCGCCACTTCGAGACTTTCCGCACCCGCACCAAATTTTTCTTTTTCCAGATGAGCACGATACATGAGTTGCACCTGGCTCAATCGCGGTATGGAATAGACGGCAAGCAACGCATCAAGAACGATCTCGCACTCCGCTTCCTCACGCGCTTCACGGCGCGCCCCCTCCTCCGGCGTTTCGTGTTCTTCCAAATAACCTGCCGGTAATGTCCAGAACCCTTTGCGTGGCTCGATGGCGCGGCGGCACATCAATATCTTGTCGCGCCACGTAACGACTGATCCCACAACGATTTTCGGATTTGCGTAGACGATGTGTCCGCAGTCGCCGCAGACATCGCGTTCCATCGTGTCTCCCTCCGGCACACGGCGCACGAAACGTGCGTTGGGTGGCGGAGGAATTGGTCTCTTGGTTTCGCTCATGCGGAAGAAGCTTGGCGCGAGCGCAACGGAAAAAAAAGAGCAATCCGATTCTTTGCGTTGCCAACGCGCATCAAAACGCGATAGAGAAACTATCGACGGGACCGGGGACGTCTAGTCTAATCACTAGCGAGCAAGCCCGTAGTAGGGCGCAGGCAATCGAACAGCGGGGAACAACCACGCGATTGTCATGCAGGGGTGTTGAATGAGCAAAGGTCAGCGCAAGGCGAATGGGAGCTTCGATCTGTCGGAGTCTCCGTCGCACCTGCTCAAGCGCTGCACCCAGTTCTTCGGCGATCTCTACGCGCACGAGATCGGCACCAGCGAACTGACCAAGCAGCAGTTCACGCTCCTCGCCGCGCTCGAGCACAATGACGGCGCGAGCCAGACCGCGCTGGTGGAGATCACCGGCATCGATCGCTCGACACTCGCCGAGATGGTGCGGCGCATGCTCGAGAAAGGTCTGCTCGGCCGCGAACGCACCGAGGAAGATCAGCGCGCGAACTCCGTCGTGATCTCGCCGAACGGACGCAAGGCGTTGCGCACCGCGCGCACGGCGTCGGAGCGTGCCGAGAAAGCGATGCTGGATTCCTTGCCGCCGGCCGAACGCCAGCGCTTCGTGAAGCTGCTCGCCGCCGTCGCGAGCGCCGGTGAAGCCTGGGCCGCCAACGGCCATGCTGCGCCGCGCGGCCGGACGCGCCGCAAACGGGTCTAACCCGTTCCAATCACACGCGAATGTCGATGTTTCCGCCGAGCGATCCGGCGGTGCTGTAGCCCGTGGCCGGCACGAGCGCCGGGGCGGCGGAGGCGGTGGCCTTGGGCGGCGCGGGCGCCGCCTTGAAATCGATGGCTTCGAAGGCGTTCGTTTCCTTCACGCCCTGCTCTTTCGCCAAAGCCTGGGCGAACTGACCGTCAGCCGCCGGCTTGGCGACGCCACGCGCGAGCTGCTGCGAGGCGATGATCAGGTTGGCGGCGCTGAGCTGCATGGCGGCCAGCCTGCCAAAACATGGTTTCGGAAGTCTTACTTCTGCACCGCGCGGATCGCGGGCAACACCTTGGCGTCGACATCGTCGGCGCCGAGCGGCCCGAAGCGCGCGCGGATCACGCCATCCGCATCGATCAGGAAGGTCTCCGGAACTTTGGAGATACCCCACCAGATTCCCGCGCGCCCATCGGCATCGAGTCCGATGCGTTCGAACGGATTGCCGTAGTCGTCGAGAAAGGCCCGCGCCGTATCCGGCTTGTCCTTGTAGACGAGGCCGACGAGGCGGACATGGTGCTGGTGCGCCAGCTGTGCCAGCACCGGCGCCTCCTCGCGGCAGGGAATGCACCAGGACGCAAACACATTGACCAATGTGACCTGTCCCTTGAGGTCCGCGGGACCAAAGCCCCGGGCGCGGCCGTCGAGCGGCGGCAGTGTCACATTCGGCGCGGGCCCGCCGTTCAGGACGGTCGGGATCTCGTCGCCGCTGCCGTGGCGGATGCCGATGTAGAGGACGGCGGCAAGCGCAACGAACAGGACCGCCGGCACGATATACCGAACACGGCTCACGGCTTTTCCAGCACCGCGAGCTGCGCCCGCGCCTTGCGATACGCCCGCACCGTGACTGCGACGGTGGCGCCCAACAGCAGCGCGCTGACGCCGTAGGCCGGCCAGATGAAGGCGCCGTAGCCACCCATCGCGAAGAATTGGCTCATGCCGCACCGCCGAGCAGGATCGACCGCGCCCGCCGCTCCAGGATTTCCGTGCGTATACGGACAGTCCACAGGGTGAAGAACAACAGGGTGTAGCCCAATGCTGACAGCGCCAGCGGCCACAGGAACACGGCCGAAATCCGCGGCCCGCCGGCGCGCGCGATGCTCTCCCCCTGGTGCAGCGTATTCCACCAGTCGACCGAGAATTCGATCACCGGCAAGTTCACCGCGCCCAGCAGTGCCAGGATCGCGGCGGCGCGTGCGGCGCGCACCTCGTCCTCGACCGCACTCCAAAGGGCGATGTAACCCAGATAGATGAACAGCAGCAGCAGGAACGACGTCAGGCGTGCGTCCCATACCCAATACGCGCCCCACATCGGCCGGCCCCACAGCGCGCCGGTGATCAGGCCGAGGACCGTGAACATCGCACCAAGCGGCGCCGCCGCCTTCGCCGCGACATCCGACAACGGATGCCGCCACACCAGGCTGAACAGCGAGGTCAGCGCCAGGAGGCCGTACACCATCATCGCGCTCCACGCCGCCGGCACGTGCAGGAACATGAGCTTGACGGTGTCGCCCTGCTGGTAATCCGGCGGCGCCAGGAAGCCGAGCACCACGCCCGCGCCTAGCGTGAGCACCGTTGCTACCACCAGCCACGGCAGGAAGGCCGAACTCGCATCCATGAAGCGTTTGGGATTGGCGAAAGCGAACATCGGGCGTCTCTAGGCCGGGAGCGGCGCGTTGTGAAGCATGTGCCGGTCAGCCTGCGAGATTGAGCCGCACGGCGGCGCCCGCGGCGAACGGTGACAGCAGGGTGGTTGCAACCGCGAAAGCTGCGAGGAACAGCAGCGCCCCGCTGCTCAGGCCGTCAAGCGCTGCCTGCACGGCGCCCGCGCCGAAGATCACTGCCGGTGCCAGCAGCGGCAGCACCAGCAACGGCAGGATAAGCCCACCCCGCCGGATGGACATGGTCAGTCCCGCACCGATCGCGCCCAGCGCGCTCACCGCCGGCGTGCCGATGGCGAGCGACAAGGTCAGGACAGCTATCGCACGCGGCGGGAGGCCGAACATCACACCCAGCAGCGGCGAAAGCAGAGTGAGCGGCAGCCCTGTGGTCAGCCAATGCGCCGCGATCTTCGTGGCCGCGACCGTCTCCAACGACAACGGCGCCAGCGCGATCACGTCCAGCGAACCGTCCTCGAAATCGGCCTGGAACAGGCGGTCGAGCGACAACAGGGCGGCGAGCACCGCGGCGACCCACAAAACGCCGGACGCGATGCGCATCAACAAGCGGAGATCGGCACCGACGCCCAACGGCACCAGCGTCGCCACCGCGGCGAAGAACGCGAGCGCCAGCGCCGCGCTGCCGCCGGCGCGCGTCGCAAGGCGCATGTCGCGCAACAGCAGCGCGCCGATCATGCGGGTGCTCCCAACGAGAGGCGCTGGCTCGCGACGCCAAGCGCCTCATGCGTCGCGGCGACGACGATGCCGCCGAACATGATGTGCGCGTTGATCAGGTCCAGTGCCCGCTTGCGGCCATCGGCATCGAGCGACGACAACGGCTCGTCGAGCAGCCAGACCGGGCGCTCGGCGACTTTCAGTCGGGCCAGCGCAAGCCGCTTCTTCTGTCCGGCCGACAGATAACCGCACGCCAGGTCCGCGAGCTTGGCCAAACCCACCGCGCCCAGTGCCGCATCGACGTCGGCGCGCGTCCCGTAGAGGCGCGCGAAGAACGCCAGCATCTCGCGCGGCGTCAGCTGCGGCTTGGCGGCATCGTTGTGCCCGAGCCAGGCGACCTTGCGCGCCCGCTCGTCGGCATCGGTTTCGCTCTCGCTGCCAAAGACCAGCGCGACCGTGCCTCCGGCCGCCGGCAACAGGCCCGCCAGCACACGCAGCAGCGACGTCTTGCCCGCGCCGTTGGGTCCTTCGAGGCTCAGCACCTGCCCCGCATCGACGCGAAAGCCCAGGTCGCGAAACAGCACCCGCTGCCCGCGGATGCAGGTGAGCTTCTGGACGTCGAGATACTGAAGCTGCCCCACCACATCACCGTGGCCGGCCACCGAGCCGGCCATCCAGAGTCGTTTGCACGACTTCCGTCGCGCGGGCTGGGTGGCGGGTCAAGCCCGGCCATGGTGAAATTGCGTTTTAGCCCGCGATGTATTGCGCGCCGTTCACCGTCATGGTGGCGCCGGTGATGAAGGCCGCGTCGTCGCCCGCCAGGAAGCAGGTCATCTTGGCGATCTCATCCGCCTTGCCCAGGCGCCCGACCGGGATGGTGGCGATGATGCCCTGCAGCACCTTCTCCGGCACCGCCTGCACCATCTCGGTGTCGATGTAGCCCGGGCAGATCACGTTGACCGTGATGCCCTTCTTGGCCGTCTCCTGCGCCAGCGCCTTGGTAAAGCCGATGATGCCCGCCTTGGCGGCGGAATAGTTGGTCTGCCCCATCTGGCCCTTCTGGCCGTTGATCGAGCTAATGTTGATGATGCGTCCGAAATTGCGCTCGCGCATGCCGTCGATCAGCGGGCGGCACATGTAGAACATCGAGCTGAGGTCGATGCGCACCACGTCGTCCCACTGCTCATGGGTCATCTTGTGCAGCATGGCGTCCTTGGTGACGCCGGCGTTGTTCACCAGGATGTCGATAGGCCCAAGTGTGCCCTCGGCGTCCTTCAAGCCGGCGGCGCAGGCGGCGGAGTTGCCGACGTCCCACTTGAAGACTGCGATACCGGTCTCGGCCTTGAACCTGGCGGCGGCTTCGTCATTGCCGGCGTAATTGGCGCCGACCTTGTAGCCGCAATTCTTGAGCGCGACCGAGATCGCGGCGCCGATGCCGCGCGTTCCGCCGGTGACCAATGCTACCCGTGACATGTCCTTGAGACTCCCCGTGAGCGACCGATGTGTTTTTCTTGTATTTAGAACACATAGCCCGCCCCCACGGCAGCGCGCAATATTCTACCTCTGCGACAGAACGGCTTGTTATTTTCATACCCGACAAGAGGCAAACGGCGGGGGTCACCCCGCCGCCCAAAAACTCCAAAACTTGAATTCAATTCGGCCTAAGCCCTTACCGCTCCAAGCACATCGCGATACCCATGCCGCCGCCGATGCACAGCGTGGCGAGGCCCTTCTTGGCGTCGCGGCGCTTCATCTCGTGCAGCAGCGTCACCAGCACGCGCGCACCCGACGCACCAATCGGATGACCGATGGCGATGGCCCCGCCGTTCACGTTCACCTTGTTGGTGTCCCAACCCATGTCCTTGTTCACCGCGCAGGCCTGCGCGGCGAACGCCTCGTTGGCTTCCACCAGGTCGAGGTCGGAGGCCTTCCAGCCCGCCTTCTCCAGCGCCTTGCGCGAGGCCGGGATGGGCCCCGAGCCCATCACCTTGGGATCCACGCCGGCCTGCGCCCATGACTTGATCGTGGCCAGCGGCGTCAGTCCGCGCTTCTTCGCTTCGCTCGCGCTCATCAGCACCAGCGCCGCGGCGCCGTCGTTGATGCCCGACGCATTCGCCGCCGTGACCGTGCCGTCCTTCTGGAAGGCGGGCTTGAGGCCGGCCATCGCTTCGATGGTCGCGCCGTCGCGGATGTATTCATCGGTGTCGATCACCTTCTCGCCCTTGCGCTCCTTCACAGTGACGGGCGCAATCTCGTCCTTGAACCTGCCGGCTTTCTTGGCGGCCTCGGCCTTGTTCTGCGAGGCCGTGGCGAACGCATCCTGCTGCTCGCGCGTGATCTGCCATTCGCGCGCCACGTTCTCGGCCGTGACGCCCATGTGATAGCCGTTGAAGGCATCCCACAGGCCGTCCTTGATCATCGTGTCGATGAATTCGAGGTTGCCCATCTTCTGCCCAGCGCGCAGATAGGCGGCGTGTGTCGACTGGCTCATCGACTCCTGTCCACCCGCCACCACGATGGCGCTGTCACCCTGGGCAATCGCCTGGGCGCCGAGCGCCACGGCGCGCAAGCCAGAGCCGCACACCATGTTTACCGACCATGCCGGTGAACCCTGCGGCACGCCCGCTGCCATCGACGCCTGACGCGCCGGATTCTGCCCCTGGGCCGCCTGCAGCACCTGGCCGAGGATCACTTCCGATACGTCTTCGGGCTTCACCTGGGCACGCTCCAGCGCCGCCTTGATCGCGACCTTGCCGAGATCGGCGGCAGAGACGTTGGCGAACGAACCGTTGAAGGCTCCGACAGGGGTGCGTGCACCCGAAACGATGACGACTTCTTCCACCAGAACCTCCCAGGATTTTTCGGAATTATGTGTGCAGGCGAAGAAAATGCCGCGAATGCGAGCATCGGTAAACAGGCCGAAATCCCTGATAAATTACAAAGGCTTATCGAACCGCGACGTTGCAACTTGTTGTTGCGGATGCTCAAGAGGGCTGGACAGCACATAACAGGTAATGTTGTTTAGTCGTCCATCGAGCGCCCCATAGAGGCGCGAAACGCCCTCGAATCAAAGAGATAACCGTGGTGTCCGAAGACAATACCAAGGCGGAAGCGCCAGTCGTTATCAAGAAGTACGCGAACCGGCGTCTCTACAATACGCAGACGTCCAGCTACGTGACGCTCGATCATCTGGCGCAGATGGTGAAGGACGGCACCGAATTCGAAGTGCGCGATGCGCGCACCAGCGAGGACATCACCCGCTCGGTCCTGACGCAGATCATCTTCGAGGAAGAGGCCAAGGGCCAATCGCTGCTGCCGATCAAGTTTTTGCGACAGCTTATCCGCTTCTATGGCGACAGCCTTCAATCCTTCGTGCCCGGCTATCTCGACATGAGCATGGACGGCTTCACCAAGAACCAGGAGCAGATGCGCACCCGCCTCCAGGAAGCCTTCGGCGGCTCCAGCCAGGTTATCGAGAACATGACGCGCCAGAACATGGCGATGTTCGAGCGCGCGATGCAGATGTTCTCGCCCTTCGCGGCACAGGCCCGCCGTGGCGACGACGATCACAAAGCCAACGGCACCAGCGAAGCCAAGGCGCGGCCGTCGGAAGAAATCAGCGAGCTCAAAAGCGAGATCGAGGCGATGCGCAAGCAACTCGCCGAGCTCAGCCAGCGGAAATAGGCCTCAGAGCCTCTCTTTGTGATATAGCACGGAGAGCCGCCGCGCCTCTGTCTGCGTTAAGCGAATCGCGGCCGCCCACGCCTTGCAGTCATCGTAATCGCGCGACTGCATGCAGAGCGAGCGAATCCAGTCGGTGTGTCGCTCCCCGTCGATCTGAAGCGCCTTCATGCTCGGCGGCATCCGTCCGTGGCGGTAATAGTAGTCGACGCAATCCATCGCATCGCGGCGTTGAAGCGGGCTCGCTTGCATGAAATCGGTTTCGGTGAGCATTCCGTGCGCTGCGTTGCACTGATTGGCGACCTGCTGCCAGTCGAGCTTTTCAGCATGCGCACCGGTGGTGGAGACCACGAGGAGCAACAGTGCCAAGACGCGAAGCCGCATGCGGTTAGCGCTTCATCCAGTCGGGCGCGATCTCGGGCTCGCCGAAGAAGAAGCCCTGGAAGTAGTCGACGCCCATCCCTTCGAGAAGCTGCGCGTCTTCTTCGGAGCCGACCCACTCGGCCACGACCTTCAGGTTGAAGCTCTTGGCGAGGCCGACCAGCGTGCGGACGAACACCTGGTTGTCGGGCGAGTCCGACAGACCCTTGATGTACGCACCGTCGATCTTGACCATGTCGACGTGCAACATCTGCAGGTTGCGGAACGACGTGTAACCGGCACCGAAATCGTCGATCGCCACGGTGGTGCCGAGTTCGCGCAATTGGCTGACGAACTGCGCGTTTTCCTCGAAATGATTGAGCGCCGCCGTTTCGGTCAATTCGACATCCAGACGGCAGGCGATCTGCTGGTTGGCGCGGACATAGTCGACGAAGCTGTTGAGCCAGGACGGATTGCCGGCCGCGGTCCCCGACACGTTGACGCCGACGCGGACGTCCGGATTGGCCTTGAGCGTGGCCACGACCATTTCCAGCGCGCGGCGGTCGACCAGGCTGATGATGCCCAACTGCTCGGCCGCCGGCACGAACTGGCCCGCGGTGGCGACGGTGCCGTCAAGGCGCTGCATGCGCAGCAGAGCCTCATACTTGAACACTTCGCGGGTCTTGGCGTCGATGATCGGCTGATAGGCAAGGCGCAGGCGGTCGTCGTTCAAGGCTTGCATCACATCGTCGGCGATCGCCATCAGGCGAAGACGCGCGCCCTCACGCAACGGCGACTTCTCATAAGCGGCGAAACCGTCACGGCCGGCGCTGCGCGCCTTGTCGAGCGCTTCTTCGGCGCGGAGCATCGCTTCCTGGCTGGTCGCCGCGCCGGTCGGCAGCCAGACCGCGCCGACCGAGCTGGTCGCGGAGACCTGGCCGCAGCGCGTATCGATCACGCTGCTACGCACGGAGCGGCGCAGGCGTTCCGCCACGACCGAGATTTCCCGTTCGGAGCAGTTCTTCAGGAGGACGCCAAACTTGTTGCCGGCGGTGCGGCCAATGATGTCTGTCGCGCGCAGCGTGCGAGCCAGCCGTTCGCCCGCCGCGACGATCACCTCGTCGCCGACGTCGAAACCGTAACCGTCATTGATCATCGCAAGGCGATCGATCGACGCCACGAGGAAGGCGCAGTGGCGGTCCTCGGCGCGCGCCTTGTCGATCGCCTGCGCGAGTTCGGTGCGCAGCGCGTTGCGGTTCAGGTGACCGGTGAGTTCGTCGCGTGTTGCAAGATAGGTCAGGCGCTGGATCTCGCGCTGACGTTCGGTCGTCACGCGCAGGACGCCGGTGATGCGTTCGGTCGTGCCCATGACGGTCGGCAATCGTACGCCGATCATGGTGAGCCAGAGTGAACCCATGGCTGAGGACGCTTCGAGCGCAAGCTCGAAATTCGAATCCTGGCCGGAGCGTGTCTCGATCAGCTGCGTCAGGCGCGCACGCGATTCCGGGCTGAGCCAGGAATGAAAAGCGGTGCCGCGCGTCAGGCGCTTGCGGTCGTGGTGATAGGGAAGGATGTCGAGAGTGCCGTTCCATTCGACATGGTCGTCGGTGATCGTCCAATCGAAGCTCGCGACACCGGCCGCCAGCAAGGACAGGCGTACGCGTTCGGCTTGCTCCGATGCGTTCAACGCATCGAGACCGTCCGCAGGCTTCTTTTGAAGCGGCTGACTCACCAGATCACCATTTCCCACCAGCCGGTTTTCCGGCTTTGTTGACGGTCACAATGCGGTAGGGGGACTTAAAAAACAGGAAATTCCCCGGGGTGGGTATCCAGTCCCGACGGCGCGGCGCGCAGCTTGCCTAAGAAGCGGTTATGAGCGTCCCGCCGATCCTCATTCCCGTCTCGAGCGCCAACGCGGTTCGCGTCGTGGCGCCGGTGTGCGCGGCCGCGAATACCGCGTCGAACGGCCCTTTCGATGGTGAATCAGTCTACGATGATCGCGTAGCGCAGCGCCGCGCCGCTGATCGCCGGAAGTCCGCGATGTCCCAGAACGGCACGTCCGATTTCGCACCGCTTTGGCACGGACCGATGCTTTCGCCGACCTTTGTGGCGCAGGTGCTAGGACAAGTCCTTATGGATAATCGCGTGTCAGCCCAGCCGCCGTCCGCCTATCGCCGTCCCGCGCAGATCGGCAGCGGCCTTCTGCTCAGCCGCAAGGTCTGAGCGCGACAGCGCGAGCATCACGCCGAGCATGCCGGCGGACAGGAACAGCAGAAACGCCAAGCTCACGCGTTCGGTCACGAAGAGCGACTGCGCGGCAAGGAGACAAAGCGCCGCGAGCGCGCCTTGCAACGCCGGCAAGCGCGCGATCTTGACGCGCCGCAGACTGACGACAAGCAGCACAAAGGTCCCAAGCATCGACGGCGCCAACGTCAACAGAGCCAAGCCGGTGCCCGCACCGCCGATGCCGCACACACTCGCCAGGGCTAGCGTGAGCGACGACAGCGGCGTTGCCAGCGGACGCTCGAACCCGGCCAGCGCCGCGAGCGCCAGAACCGAGGCGGCGATGGGCAGGACGAGAAGCACGACAGCCGACGCCGCAATCGGCGTGGCGATTGCAGCCGCAGCGATCGCGGCCAACAGAACCGCCGCGAAGCGAAGCTGCACGCGCGCCGGGGGACGCGCTGCCGCGGCGATGAACCAGCCGGCGACCGCCGAAGCAAGCAACAGCAATGCTGCGATGAACGGCATCATCATGGCGTCCTGGCTCTGAGATCGAGGACCAACGCCTTGATCTCGGCCAGCGCGCGTTCGACACGCGTCAGGCGCTCATTGACCTCGGCGAGATCTTGCGATGGCGCGGTCCTCGGAACCGGCGTGGACACGCCGGCGCGGGAGGCGATTTCCTCCGGCGGGACTGCCAGCAGCATCGCGAGCATGCGCACGTCGTTGGCGGACAGTTCGCGCTGATCCTTCCACACCTCCGCGACCTGCTCGGTGTTGAGGCCGAGCGCGGCGGCAATGGCGGCGCGATCGACACCCATCGCCGCGAGCCGCGCATCGAACCACTGCGAATCGAAAAACAGCGCCATGAGGCGCGGAGTTTACCGGTTCTGCGAGAGTCGCGCGATCAGCGCGGCGGATAATAGGCCGGGTGGCTCAGATAGCTCGCGCCGATGACGTGGCCATAGCCGCCCTGCTGGACGACAATCGCGACGGCATCATGCGGAAGGCCGGCCATGGCGGCGCGCGGCAGGGTGAGCGTGAGCGGCTGGCCCTTGAACACGCCCACGGCGCGCAGATCGCCGACCACGTTGCGATAGGTGATCGTGTGCCCGGCGTTCTCGCCGGCACCGACGCTGACAGTGACCTGCGAGCGCAGATGGAACATCCAGACGGTGGCGTTGTGCTGGCCGGGCGCACCGCCGATATCGATGCGCATCTCGCCGGGCTTCTGCACCACGTTGACCGGCACGTTCACATCGACCGGCATCGGGGGGGCGCCGGGGGTGAGCGGCGCAACGGTGGCGACGGGCATCGGCGCGGCCGCGGCCTGGGCGCGCGCGGCGGCTGCCGCCGCGGCCGCGGCGTGGACCCCGCCACCGTCCGCAGACGCGAGTTCGGCGGCGCGCGCCGCGTCGGCAAGCGCGCGCTGCGTGCTGGCGTTCGCCACGGCGATCGCCGAAGCCTGGCCAATGGCGGCTTCGCGCTGCGCGATCGCAAGTTCGACATTCGTGGCCCGGCTGCCGACGATGTCCATCACGCCGTCGACGATGATCTGCGGGGTATACACGCCGCCATGTCCCATCGCGGCGGCATAGGACTTCTGGCGGCGCGTATTGGCGTCGGTGGCGAGCGTGTCCTTCCAGCCGAGCATGTCCCAGTAGGTGATCGGCAGGCTGAGCGCAATCACGCCGGGCCGCTGTGCGAGCTTGCCCAGCAAAGCGTCCGCAGGCGGACACGTGTTGCAGCCCTGGCTGGTGTACAGCTCAACGACGACCGGGCGCAGTGTGCTGCCGCCGGCGAAGGCCGACGGTGAAGACAACGCGAAAACGCCCGCCAGCCCGAGGGCGAGAACGCGGAACAGCAAATTCATGGCCCGACCATAAGGTTTCAGCCCCCGCCCCTCCAGTCACTTCAACTTGAAAGCCGGAACAAGCACTTGGGCGCACGAAAGCGTGAAAAATTGGCGGCTTGAGGCGCAAAATCCGAACAATTCGTGGCCTTGCCGCGACCGAATCCTGTGTCGCCAAAGCCGCACCGCAGGGCGATCTGCATCGCGACTCTCGCGCTGCAATTGACCGTCACCGAGGCCACACATAGCTTTCGCGCCCAATTTGGCAGGCCGAACGGTGGCGGGAGATTCCCGTCCGCCGCGTTGGCGTTTTGTACGGAGCGATGCGATGGCGCAAATCACCGTTGAAAACCTTGGCAAAATTTATCGCATAGCGGCGCGCGACCCCGGACTGGCCGGGGCATTCCGCGGACTTTTCCGCCGCCGGCACCGGGAAATCGTGGCGCTCGACCAGGTCAGCTTCTCGCTCGAGAAGGGCGAACTGCTCGGCTTCATCGGCCCCAATGGGGCGGGCAAATCGACCACCATCAAGATCCTCTCCGGCATCCTGCGCCCCAGTTCGGGGCGGTGCGAGGTCGGCGGTCTGGTGCCGTGGGAGCAGCGGGTCCAGCACGTCGCCCGCATCGGTGTGGTGTTCGGCCAGCGCACGCAGCTGTGGTGGGACCTGCCGGTGGTCGAGAGTTTCGAACTGTTGCGCGACATCTATCGCGTCGATGCGGTGCGCTTCGCCAAGACACTGGAGCGGCTGGTCGACATGCTGAAGATCGCGCCGATCCTGGATACGCCGCTGCGCCAGTTGTCGCTGGGCCAGCGCATGCGCGCGGAAATCGCTGCGGCGCTGCTGCATCAGCCGCAAGTCCTTTTCCTGGACGAACCGACGATCGGGCTGGATGCGGTGTCAAAGCTGGCGCTCCGCGAGTTCGTGAAGGAGCTCAACCGCAACGAGGGCGTGACGGTGCTGCTGACCACGCACGACATGCACGACATCGAGGCACTGGCGAAACGCGTGATCATCATCGGACACGGCAAAGTGCTGCGCGACTCGTCGTTCGAGGCGATGCGCAATGAGGTGCTGGGCGAGCGCAGGTTGATCGTGGACTTCGCAGGGGATGTCGGCGATGTGGCTGTCGAGGGCGCGCAGGTGCGGGCGCGCGACGGCCGCACGGTGGAATTCGCCTTCGATCGCGCCAGCACAGCCGTGCACGCGCTGATCGCGCGCATCGCGGCGGCGCATGAGGTGGAAGACATGCGGGTCGAGGATCCCAAGATCGAAGAAGTGATCGCGCGGTTCTATGCGATGCACGGCGCGGTGGACGCATGAGCACGCTCGCCCTCCCCTATCTTGCGATTCTGCGGGCGCGCTTCGTCCTGATGCTGCAATACCGCGCGGCGGCGTTTGCCGGCTTCGTCACGCAGTGCTGGTGGGGTGTGATCAAGGTCATGGTGCTGGCGGCGTTCTATGCCGGCCATCCGCATCAACCGATCACGCTGGCGCAGGCGATCACTTACACCTGGCTGGGTCAGGGCCTGCTCGGCCTCCTGCCGTGGAATGCCGACCCCGAGATTTCGGAGGCGGTGGAAAGCGGCAACATCGCCTATGAACGGCTGCGGCCGGTCGATACGCATTCATTGTGGTTCGCCCGCGCGATCGCGCAGAAAGCCGGCGGCACGGCACTTCGGATCCTGCCGATGTTCATCGCGGCGGCGGTCGTCCTGCCGCTGATCGGGCTTGGTGAGTGGTCATGGCGGATGCCCGCAACGGCCGATGCGGCAGCGCTTTTCGCGGTGTCGATCACACTGGCGCTGCTGCTGTCTTCCGCCTTCGTGGTCTTGCTCAACGTGGCGGTGACGGCACTGAAGACGCGGCGCGCCGCGAACATCGCCGCGACCCTCGTCAATCCGCTGTCGGGCATGATCATCCCGCTCGCGCTGGCGCCCACATGGGCGCAGGGATTCCTGTTCTGGCAGCCTTTCGCCGGATTGGTCGACATTCCGTACCGCATCTATTTCGGCAACCTGGCCGGAGCGGCGGCGCTGGAAGGGATCGCGGCGCAAGTGCTGTGGGTGGCGCTTTTCATGCTCGCGGGCCGTTGGTGGCTGGCCGATGTGTGGGCCCGCGTCGACACACAGGGGAGCTGAACCATGGGCGAATTCGCATTGATCCTTCGCTATGTCCGCAACTGTCTGCGGGCGCAGATGCTGTACCCCACCGCGTTCATGATCCGGCTGGTAACCCAGTTCACCGTGACCATCGTGGAGTTCGGCGGGCTGTGGGCCCTATTCGCGCGCTTTGGCCATGTGCGCGGCTGGACCTTTCCGGAAATCGCGTTGTTCTACGGTGTCGTCAGCACCGCGTTCTCGCTGGTCGATATGTCGACGCGCGGCTTCGACATGTTCGGGCCGCAGTTTGTGAAGACCGGCGATTTCGACCGTGTCCTGCTACGGCCCCGCCCGGCAACGACGCAGCTCGTGGGCTTCGAGTTCGGTTTCACCTCGATCGGCCGGCTGGCGCAGGGGCTGGTTGCCGTGGTTGTCGCAATTGCGCTGCTCGACATCGATTGGACGGCGGCAAAGGTCGCGCTGCTGCTGTGGTCGGTGGCAGGCGGTGCGGCTCTGTTCGCCGGCATCCTCATCCTTCAGGCAACGCTTGCGTTCTGGACGGTGGAAAGCCTCGAAATCGTGAACGCAATCACCTATGGCGGCGTAGAGGCGGCGCAGTATCCGCTCGACATCTATGCCAGCTGGTTCCGGAAGTTCTTGATCTATGTCGTGCCACTGGGGTGCGTGGTGTACTTCCCGGTAGCCGCCGTGCTGGGACGCAGCGACATGACCGGCATGGGCGCGTGGTTCGGCACTGTGTCGCCGCTGGCGGGATTTGCTTTTCTGGCGTTGGCCTTCTTCGCATGGGGTCGGGGCATCGGGCACTACACCTCGACGGGCAGCTAGAGGCAGCCAAGACCGCGCAGCGTGGTGCGCACGGCGTCGTCGACCGGCGTGTGGGATTCGGGACCGATCAGGGCTTCGAGCTTCGTGTTGTCGAGTTGCAGCGGTTCCCGCCAGAGGTAGCGCATCTCGAGCATCTCGCGGAACAACGCGACGAAGGGTGAGACGGCGCCAACCGCAAGCCAGGGCATGCGCCTCACCGGCACCTTCTTGCCGACGACGCGACGGATGCTGTCGACCAGTTCTCCGCCCTGCGCGAACCAGTGCCCGCGCATGTGGAAGCGATCGAAGTGCGCGAGGCGGTCTTCGCGTTCAATGACGCGCATCATGGTCTCGGCGACATCGGGCAGATAGCCCCAGGCGTGACCGATCGCGAGCGAACCGGGATATAGGATACGTGTCACCGGCTTGCCGGGCGTGACCATGCCCTGGCTGAGCCAGTTGTTCGCCGCGTTCGGCCCGAAGAAATCGCCGATGCGTATGATCACCGAGCGTACGCCGTCCTTCGCGGCGTCTTCGAGGCGCCTCTCCATCGCGACGCGCAGCTTGCCTTTTCGCGTATGCGGATGTTGCGGCGAATCCTCGTGCAGGATTGGGAAGGCGCCGGGTCCGTAGTTGTAGATTGTGCCCGGGAACAGGATGCGCGCGCCGCTTGTCCGCGCGGCAGCAATCGTCGCGTCGAGCATCGGTACCACAGTGCCGGGCCAGTTCCGGTAGCCCGGTGGATTGGCACCGTGGAAGATCAGGCCGGCGCCCTGGGCCGCGGCGATGACGTCGGCCGGGCGCATCGCGTCACCGGCGATCCATTCCACCGCAAGGTTCGACCGCTTCTTGGCGGCGGAAACCGGGTTGCGGTTGAGCGCCTTCACACGCCAGCCGCGCCGGAGCAACGCCGCCGCAGCTTCGCCGCCTACGCCACCGCTCGCGCCAATCACCAGAGCCGTTTTCATGATCCGTCCTCGAGCACACGCACCGGAGATGCGCCCACACACGCTATCCAACAATTGCGCAGGGATGAACCCTTGCTATACAAATCCGTATATGCGCCACGAACCCAAATGGGAGACCTACCGCTCGTTCCTCGCGGTGATGACCGAAGGAAGCCTGTCGGGGGCGGCGCGCAAGCTCGACCTTACCCAACCGACGCTGGGACGCCACATCGATGAACTTGAAGGCGCGCTGGGGCAGTCGCTGTTCACGCGGTCCCAGGCTGGGCTGATCCCGACACAGGCGGCGCGCGAATTGCTGCCGCACGCGCAAGCGATGGCGAGCGCGGCGGATGCCTTGGTCCGCACGGCATCGGGCACCGAGCGCGAGGAGCGCGGTACGGTGCGCGTGACCGCCAGCGTGTTCATCGGCGCCGAGGTGATGCCCGAGCTGCTGACGCGCTTTCGCGAGAAGCATCCGGCGATCGCCGTCGAGTTGATCCTGTCCGACATCTCGCAAGACCTGTTGCGGCGCGAAGCCGACATCGCGGTGCGCATGGTGCAGCCGAAGCAGGAAGCCTTGATCGCGAAGAAGATCGGATCGACCGCGCTCGGCTTGTTTGGCCGCCGCGACTATCTCGAGCGTTACGGAACGCCACAAACGCTGGAAGACGTGGCCGGCCATGCCTTGATCGGCTTCGACAAGGAAACCGCCTTCGAGCGCGGACTGAAAGAGATGGGCCTGCCGCTGACGCGTGAGATGTTCTCGTTGCGGGTCGACAACGACCCGGCCCGCGCCAACGCTCTGCGCGCGGGTTACGGCCTTGGGCTCTGCCAGATTGGCGTGGCGCGCCGCAGCCCGGATCTTGTCCACCTGCTGCCCAGGGCGATCCGGATCGATCTGCCGCTATGGCTGGTGATGCACAAGGACCAGAAGGACACGCGCCGCGTGCGACTACTGTTCGATCATCTGGTGGAGGGCCTTACCGCCTTCGCCGCGACGTCGAAGGTGCGCGGATGACAGACATCCTGATCACGGCGCTCACGCCGGATGCCACCGACAAGGTTCTGTCGCTCTATCGCGCGGTCGCGGCCCGCGGCGGCGGACTGGCCCGCGCCGCGGATGAGATCGACGCGGAATATGTTCGTGGCTTTCTCACCAAGGCGCAGAAGGACGGCGTGAGCCGTGCAGTGTGGCTGCCGGACGGATCGCTGGCGGCGGAAATCCATGCCAACCGTATGCATCCGCGACAGTTCGGCCATGTGCTGACCGATCTGACGGCGGCCGTGCATCCCGACTGGCAGGGCAAAGGTCTGGGCGGGATGCTGTTCGAGGCGCTCATCGAGGCCGCCCGGCAGATGCAGCCGCCGATTGCGCGCATAGAATTGATGGTGCGCGAGGGCAACACGGGCGCGGTCGGCCTCTACCAACGCCTCGGCTTCGCCGTCGAGGGCCGTTTTGCCAAGCGCGTGCGCTTGCCGGACGGCACCATCGAAGACGATTTCGCGATGGGTCTTCTGCTCTAGGCCGCCACCAGGTTGCGCAGGACGTATTGCAGAATGCCGCCGTTCTTGAAGTACGACACCTCGTCCGCGGTCAGGATCATCAGGAACAGCGGCATCGCCGCCGTCTTGCCGTCGGGATAGTGCACCGTGGCGGTGACCCTCATCTGCGGCTTGATCTCGCCCGACAGCCCCGGAATGTCGATCGCCTCGCGGCCCGTCAGCGCGTAGTCGCGGCGCGTTTTGCCTTCCGCGAACACGAACGGCGCCACGCCCATGCCGATCAGGTTCGAGCGGTGGATGCGCTCGAAGCTTTCAGTGATGACGGCGCGCACGCCCAGCAGCTTCGGCCCCTTCGCCGCCCAGTCGCGCGACGAGCCGGTGCCGTATTCCTTGCCGCCCACGATCACTGTGTCGATGCCATCGGCCTTGTACTTGGCGGCCGCGTCGAAGATCGACATCTCGGTCCCGGACGGCGAGCCTTCCGAGTAGTAGATCGTGTTGCCGCCTTCCTTGCCGCCCATCATCTCGTTGCGGATCCGGATGTTGGCGAAGGTGCCGCGTTCCATCAACTCGAAATTGCCGCGACGCGCGCCGTAGGAGTTGAAGTCCTGCTGGCGCACCTGGTGTTCCTGCAGATAGACGCCGGCCGGCGCCGTGGCGCGGATGTTGCCTGCGGGCGAGATATGGTCGGTGGTGATGCTGTCGCCGAACAGCGCGAGGATGCGCGCGTTCTTGATCTCTTTCACCGGCTGCGGCTCGATCGTCATGCCTTCGAAGAACGGCGGGTTCTTCACATAGGTCGAGCCCATCGGCCAATTGTAGGTCTGGGTCTTGGGTGCCTTGACCTTGCGCCAGTTGGCGTCGCCCAGGAACACGTCGCCATAGCGCTTCTTGAAGCTCGACGTCTTGATGCCTTTGCGCATCGCGGCCGAAATTTCCTTGGCGCTCGGCCAGATGTCCTTCAGATACACCGGCTCCTGATCCTTGTCGTAGCCGACGGGCTCCTTCGTCAGGTCGATGTTGATCGAACCCGCGAGCGCGTAGGCCACCACCAGCATCGGTGAGGCAAGATAGTTGGCGCGTACCAGCGGATGGACGCGGCCCTCGAAATTGCGGTTGCCCGACAGTACCGCGGCGGTGACCAGATCCGCGCTGGTGATCGCGTCCGAGATGTTCTCGTTCAGCGGCCCAGAATTGCCGATGCAGGTCGTGCAGCCATAACCCACGAGCTGGAAGCCCAGCTTGTCGAGCGACTTGTTCAGCCCGGCTTTCTCCAGGTAATCGGTGACGATCTGGCTGCCCGGGGCGAGCGAGGTCTTCACCCACGGACGCACCTTGAGTCCACGCGCCACGGCCTTTTGTGCAACGAGGCCGGCGCCGATCATCACGCTGGGGTTCGACGTGTTGGTACAGGACGTGATCGCCGCGATCACGACATCGCCATGGCCGATCGAGTGCTCGGTGCCTTCGATCTTGCCGCGCTTGTTGGCTTCGGCTTCCTTCTTGTAGGTGTTAATGAGCGCGCTGGCGAATTCGTCGGCGGCCTTGTCCAGCGGCACGCGATCCTGCGGGCGCGCGGGACCGGCGAGGCTCGGCTCTACCGTCGACAGGTCCAACTCCAGCGTGTCGGTGAAGACCGGATCTTCGCTCCTCCTGGTGCGGAACAGGCCTTGGGCCTTGGCGTACTTCTCCACCAGGGCGACGCGTGCCGGCTTACGCGCGGTGTCCTTCAGGTAGCGCAACGTCTCGGCGTCGATCGGGAAGAAGCCGCAGGTCGCGCCGTATTCCGGCGCCATATTCGCGATCGTGGCGCGATCTTCGAGCGACATGTCGTCGAGGCCGGGACCGAAATACTCGACGAACTTTCCGACCACGCCCTTCTTGCGCAGCATCTGGGTGGCGGTGAGCACCAGGTCGGTGGCGGTGACGCCTTCGCGCAGCTTGCCGGTCACCTTGAAGCCGATGACTTCGGGAATGAGCATGGAGATCGGCTGGCCGAGCATCGCGGCCTCCGCCTCGATGCCGCCGACGCCCCAGCCGAGAACCGAAAGGCCATTGACCATGGTGGTGTGGCTGTCGGTGCCGACCAGCGTGTCGGGGAACGCGACTTCGCAGGCTTTGCCCTTGGCGTCCACATCCTTGCGCGTCCACACGGTCTGCGCGAGGTATTCCAGGTTGACCTGGTGGCAGATGCCGGTGCCGGGCGGCACGACGCGGAAGTTCGCGAAGGCCTGCTGGCCCCAGCGCAGGAACTGATAGCGCTCCTGGTTGCGTTCATACTCGATGACGACGTTCTTCTTGAACGAATCCTTGCCGCCGAAATTGTCGACCATCACCGAGTGGTCGATGACAAGATCCACTTCGGCGAGCGGATTGATCTTCTCCGGGTTGCCGCCGAGGTTCTTCATCGCGTCGCGCATCGCGGCCAGGTCGACCACGGCCGGCACGCCGGTCAGATCCTGCATCAGCACGCGCGCCGGACGGAAGGCGATCTCGCGGTCGGAAGACTTCTTGTCCAGCCAGCCCACCACGGCCTTGATGTCGTCGGCGGTAACCGTCTTGCCGTCTTCGTAGCGCAGCAGGTTCTCAAGGAGAACCTTGAGCGAATAGGGAAGCTTCGACGCGCCCTTGAGCCCGTTCTTCTCCGCCGCCGTCAAACTGAAATAGACGTAGGTCTTGCCACCCACAGTCAGCGTTTTGCGGGACTTGAAGCTGTCGAGACTGGCCACGGAGGGTACCCTTCGCAAGGGATGGATAAGTGGGGCCGGGTTTAGTCCGACTCCCCTTAAAATCCAAGGTCTCCCAACGTCACGGTGGCCCACGGCGGGCGGTCGTGACAAACTGCGGAAAACGTTGGGGGAAACGGCATGGGCGCCGAACACGTTCGAGTCGAACGCAAGGGTGGAATCACGACCGTCATCCTGGACCGGCCGCAGGCCCGCAACGCGGTGGATCGGCCCACGGCGGATGCGCTGGTACAGGCATTCCTCGCCTTCGAGCACGACAACAACCAGAAGGTCGCGGTGCTGTGGGGCGCAGGCGGCAACTTCTCCGCCGGCGCGGATCTGAAGGGAATCAGCGAGGGACGCGGCAACCGCATCATCGCGCCCGGCCAGCACTACGACCCGCACGCCGGCGATGCGCCGATGGGGCCGACTCGCATGCGGTTGCTCAAGCCGGTGATCGCCGCCGTGGCCGGGCATGCGGTGGCGGGTGGGCTGGAGCTTGCCTGCTGGGCCGACCTGCGGGTGACGGAAGAAGATGCGGTGTTCGGCGTCTATTGCCGCCGCTGGGGCGTGCCGCTGATCGACGGCGGCACCGTGCGCCTGCCGCGCCTGATCGGGCAGTCACGCGCGATGGATATGATCCTGACCGGACGCGGCGTGGGCGCGGAGGAGGCTTATCTGTGGGGCCTTGCGAACCGGATCGTGCCGAAAGGCGAAAGCCGCCGGGTGGCGGAGGACATGGCGCTGGAAATCTCGCGCTTCCCGGAGATCTGCATGAAGGGCGATCGGCAGTCGGTGTACGACCAATGGGACATGCCGCACCACAAGGCGATGATCAACGAGTTCAAGCTGGGCACCGCAACGCTGCAAACCGGCGAGTCGCGCGCGGGCGCGAGTCGCTTCGCGAGCGGGCGCGGCCGCGGCGGCCGCTTCGACGATCTGTAGACGGACGAACTAACCCAGCCGGCCAAGCGCTTGAAGCACCTGGTCCGGCTTCTCGATGGTCACCATGTGGCCCGCTTCCGGGATCGAGACGAGTTCGCTGCCTGCGATCCCCTTCTTGAAGCCGTGCGCATAGGCCGGCGGGATGAGCTTGTCGCTGTCGCCCCACACCAGGACCGTCTTCGCCTTGATGCGGTAGAGCCGCTCCGAAAGCCCACGCTCCGGCACCGGGAACAGGATCTTGCCCGCCATGCCGAGCTGGCGCGCATTGTTCACCAGATAGGTCTGGAGGAATTTGGGATCGCTGAGCGTCATGCCGGCGGTCAGGATTTTCGTGCCGGCTTCCACGTCGTGGAAGAGAAGCTTGGGCATCTCGAACGGCATGGTCGCGAACAGGTCGGGGATCGGATGATCGTCCAGCCACAGGCCCGCGGGGCAGATGAGGCCCAGCCGCGTCACGTCGTTGTGCGCGATCGCCGCCATCTCGGCCGCGATCATGCCGCCCATCGAGTGCCCGACCAGGATCGGGTCCTTCAGGCCCAGCGCCTCGACCACGTCCCAGGTGTGGAGCGTGAAGTCGAGCATGTCGCGGATCTCGCCGCACTCCTCGCTGTCGCCGTAACCGGGCAGCAGCGGGGCGTAGACGTGATATTTCTCCGCGAGCTTGTTGACGAACGGATCAACGAGGGTGACGCCGCCCGCGCCGTGCAGGAATACCAGCGGCTGTCCCTTGCCACCTTCGATATAGCGGACGGGCGCCTTGTGCGTTTTGACGGTCTTGAGTTCGAGAGACATTTCTTTCTCCACTTCTCCCTCTCCCCTTCGAAGGGGAGAGGGCCGGGGTGAGGGGGCGGTGCAGAACGATCTGCGCTGCCTTCACCTCACCGCCCTAATTTCGATTGCATACAGGCGGCACTGCCCCCTCACCCTGCCCTCTCCCCCGCTGAAGCGAGGGCGAGGGTAAGTGGGGTTCAGCGCGCCGCTCCCACCACTTCCATCGCGCGGGCTTCGGTCGGCAGATTGCCCGCCTTCACCTGCTTGATGGGATGACACCAGAAGCGGTCGTCGTTCTCATATTCCGGGAACACGTTGCGCAGCTTGGGCATCACCTTCTCGGCAAACAGCTTGGTCGAGTACATGCACTTCTCTTTCGGCATGTTGCCGACATGCATGAGGCAGAACAGGTTGCCGACGTGGAGCGTCTTGGCCAGCTCTTCCAGCTTCTGCCGCACCGTTTCCGGTGAACCGGCGATGACGTGGCCCTGCTCCGTCAGGTCCTTCCACGACAGTGTGGAATAGCCGCCGGTCGGCGGCGCGTACTGGCTGAGCGCGCCGGTCTGGATGGTCTTGATCGTGCGATAGCCCGGCGCATCCGCGAAGCCCGGATAGACGTGCAGGCAGCGGTTATAGAAATAGTCGATGTGCTCCTTGTAGAGCTTCTCGGCTTCCGCATCGGTGTCGGCAACGCAGATCGTCTGTGCGAAACCGGCGCGATAGGGCGACTTGTCGGGCGCACCGCGTTCTTCGACACGCTTCCAGTAGCCGTCCATCAGCGCCTTGGCGCGGATGTAGCCGCTGAACGACAGGTACGAATACGAGTAGGTGTTGTCGATGCAGAAGTCGTAGGTCTCGACGCTGCCGCCGCCGGGAATGTGGATCGGCGGATGCGGCTGCTGGATCGGACGCGGCCAGATGTTCACATGGCGCAGCTTGTTGTAGCGGCCGTTGAACGCGAACGGCTCGCGCGTCGTCCACGCCTTGATGCTGAGGTCGTGCGCC
>Ga0207680_10000194_pt1 | contig 29275 bp, 21 predicted proteins | sample KBSS23metaG_FD_184321 | JGI IMG/M metagenome (GOLD analysis project Ga0207680, IMG submission 184321) | Switchgrass rhizosphere microbial communities from Kellogg Biological Station, Michigan, USA - KBS S2-3 metaG (SPAdes) (version 2) | ecosystem: Host-associated > Plants > Roots > Rhizosphere...
CCTCTCCGGACTGGATGGCGGCGGCTTTGCAGGCGGCGGGCGTGAGGTCTATTAGCCCGGTGGTCGATGTGACCAACTACGTTAACCTGGAGCTGGGCCAGCCGCTGCACGCTTATGATGCTGCCAAGGTCAAGCTGCCGCTAGAGGCTCGATTTGCCCGTGACGGCGAAACCATCGTGACGCTTGATGGTGTTAAGCGTCAGCTAAGCCACCTAGACCTGGTGATTGCTGACGCCGATGGCCCGGTGGGCCTGGCTGGACTTATGGGGGGCGCCCGGACCGAGGTGAGCGACAAAACAACCGAAATTTTGCTTGAAGCAGCCACTTTTGACGGTGCTACGATTCGTAAAATGGCCAAGCGACATGGTCTGCGAACAGAGGCCAGCGCCCGGTTTGAACGAGGCTTACCGGTGCAGCTGGCGCCGATTGCCCTAGCCCGGGCGACCCAGCTCCTGGAGGATGTGGCGGCGGCGAAGTTCCAAGATTGGACTCATCAGCTGAACGTTTGGCCATGGGAGCAGCGCATTGGATTACGTCATAGCCTATTGACTCGGCTCCTCGGCTTTGAGGTGAGCGTGAAGGAAGCTATTGAGACGCTTGGTCGCCTGGAAGTTGAGGCGCGGCTGTTTGATATTGTGGCTGAGGCTCGGACGTTTGTGGGCCGCCCTTACAAGTTGGGCGCGTCGTATAAAACCGATGGCACCAACGCGTTTGACTGCTCGTACCTGACCGACTACCTCTATTCCCTGATTGGCTTGTCTATTGGTCATACGGCGCACCAACAGTATAAGGCCGGCCGACCGCTGGAACTTGATGAACTGCAGCCCGGTGATTTGCTGTTCTGCGGCGGTGAGTGGAGCCAGCTGGACGCCAAGGAACGTGAGGGCGTTGCGCATGTGGCGCTCTACATTGGTGACGGTAAGATAATCCAAGCAGCCTCGAAAGCGGGCAAAATAACTGAGGAGCCGGCCACGGTCATTACGGAGCATTCAGAGTATCTGGGGGCTCGTCGGTATGCTGACGACTTGGCAGATTTTTTGACGGTGCCGGCCGTGCCGTGGTGGCGGCCAGATCTGAAAGAGGCTCAGGACCTGGTGGAGGAGGTGGTTCGCGTGGTGGGTTATGACCGGGTGCCGGCTAAAATTCCAGCTTGGGCTCCGCGTGAGGTGACATTTGACGCTTTCCGCCCTAAGCTGCGCCAGCTGCAGCGTCTCCTGTATGGCGCGGGTTTATTTGAGGTGATGACGTACTCATTTGTGAGTGAAGATCAGCTTGCGGATACGGGTCTGGTGGCTAAAGCGCATCTTAAACTCAAGAACCCCCTTTCGAGTGAGCAAGCGTATTTGCGCTCGACTCTGCTATCGAGCCACCTGGGTGTGCTGGCCCGCAACCGCATGTATGCCAAGTCGGTGGCGTTTTATGAGCTGAGCAAGGTGTTTGGTAAGCGCGGAGCCGGCGAACAGCCCGATGAGCCGCTCAAGCTAGGCATAACGCTGCGTCGTCCTGAGGAAGCCTACCGCTACCTTAAGGGTATTTTAGATGTGCTGGGTGAAGAGCTGCAGCTCGATGTGCAGGTGGTTCCGGCGGAAGCAGCAGGTGTAGTTTACGCGCCGGGTCGAGCCGGCGTCGTTAAGATGGGTCGCACCGAGCTGGGCTGGATTGGCCAGCTCGATCCGGACTTACTGATGGGCTCTAAGCTCACCGGTGAAGTAGCCTACCTGGAGCTGGATGCCGGCCTGCTGCTGGAGCAGGCTAAGCCCCGCGTCTTTACTGCCCTGGAGCGGTTCCCTAGCATGCGGCGTGATGTGGCGGTGGTGCTGCCCGAGACGGTAACCTGGCACGAGGTAGCCTCGGCCCTGGCCAATATTTCCAGGACCCGGATTACGTTTGTGAGTGATTATTATGGCGACGACTTGCCCGCCGGCCACAAGAGCCTGGCGCTGCGTTTAACGATTTCTCACGCCGATCGCACGCCGGCCGAGGCAGAAGCGGCCGATGTGGAGCGCAAAGTTCTGGCTATTTTGAATCGTAAGTTTAAAGCAGTGGCTCGTAGTTAGAAAAACACTGGCGCTCACCTAACCATTAGCGCTATAATCTTGACTATGGTGAGCCGGAGACTTAATCCGGAACGACACGGTTCCGATGGCTTTACTACGATCCCTCGGGTCGTGGGTATTGCCGCGCTGGTCATAGCTAGCGCGATTAGTTTTCATTTGGCTCTTTCCTCGTGGTATGACGGTCGCATCATGCCGGGCGTGGTGGCGGCTGGCCAAAATATTGGCGGCCTCACGCTAGCTGAGGCGCGGGACGTAGTCCGCAAACAGTCGGCCGCCTACCAGCTACGGCTAACGGTGACGGGCCAGAAGTATCAGGTCTCGGCGGCCGAGTTAGGCGTGAAATTCGATCCGGATATGACGCTGTCTCAGGCTTACGCAGCGGGTCGGAGCGGGTGGCTGCCGGCGTTTCATACTGATCCCGTGCCGTTGGCGTATCATGTGGATCGGCGAATTTTAAGTAGTTTTGCCGCCAGTGTGTCGTCACAGGTGGGCGTTCAGCCGGTGGATGCGTCACTCGTATTTAAGGACGGGCAGCTGCAAACGGTGCCCGACAAGAGCGGCGTCACGGTGGATAAACTGGCGCTGCAGCGGCTGATTGAGCGAGACTTGCAGTTCCCCACAGATACAACGCTCCGCCTAACCCCACGGCCGCAGTTAGCCGATATTCAGGCTGGTGCGCTGGCGCCGACTATTAGTGCGGCCAAGCAGCTTATGGCTACGCCAATTGTGCTGAGCTATCAGGACCAGACTTTTACGCCCACCACCAACGACATTGGTCAGTGGTTGGCGTTTGAGAAAAAACAGGATGAGACCTCGGCCAAACTAGTGCCCAAGATCGACTCAGGCAAGCTCAAGAGCTATGTGCAGCAGATTGCAAATAAACTTGATGTGGCGCCGGTGGCCAAGAAAGTAACCGTAGAAAACGGCGTTAGCAAGGTTACTCAGGAGGGCGCGGACGGACTGGCGGTAGATCAAGACCCGGCGGTGGCGGCGGTGGCCGAGGCAGTGATTCAGAACAAGCCGCTGACATACGCAATCACAACTCACTCGGTGGGATTTAAGACGATTTCGACTACCGTAGTGACGCTTGATTATGGTCGCTACATTGAGATTAACCTGAGTCGCCAGCATTTGTGGGTGTGGCAGGACCACAATGTGATCTACGAATCGCCAGTTACCTCGGGCGCTACCGGAGCCGGCTTCCCTACGGTGACGGGTTTGTTTAGTATTTACTACAAGACCACGAATACACACCTAGTCGGCTATCAATATGGACCGCGCTATAATTACGACGTGGCAGTAAAATATTGGATGCCGTTCTATCAGGGCTTTGGCTTGCATGACGCGTCGTGGCGCAGCAGCTTTGGCGGCTCCGATTATTATTACGGTGGCTCGCATGGTTGCGTGAATCTGCCTGATGTGACAGCGGCATTTATTTACAACTGGGCGGATATCGGTACGCCAGTGTGGGTGCATAACTAGCTCACAGCGCCTGCGGCTAGGGATGTTGCCGCCATGCAATTGGTTTGCTAAGGTATTTGGGGCTAAATGACCAAGACGAGCCACAGAAGTAGTTAGGAGAAGCATGCATGACGAGTCCTGATGATGTCGTTCCCGAGGGGGAGAGCTTCTCAACACCCCAGGAAGCTGCCGTTGATGCGGCTAACAAGGGTCAGGTCGGCCGAGAGATCATCGCCGAGGTGGAAGAGCACCCGGAGCGAAGCAGAGGCCAGCAGCGCGGCTGCTAGGCAGACGGTCAGAGTTTTACGGATTGTTTAGGAGCAACGGTGTTTGACGATGCTGGTTTTTTCGTGAAAACCCCGGCAGGTGGTCGGCGCTTTTCCAGCCCCCAGGCAGCCGCCAACGACGCGGCCGGTATGGGTCTCACAAATCAGGCGTACCTGGACAGCTGCCTCAGCAGTTCCGGCGGTATGATCATCCGCAACGAGACGACCAAGGGCCAACGTAGGTCCCGGCCGCCGGAGGATGGCGAAGAAAGCATCGAGCCGAACATGGAGCCAGCTGAATCCGAATAACCATCTTGGATGGCGAGTTTTACGGCCCGGCTACATTGCAGTGTAGCCGGGCTTTTCCACGGTTAAAACACAAGCGGAATACGGATAGAAATGATATACTAATGCTAACTATGGATACTCAAGGCAACCCTACCCCTAACCCAGAACGCTCGGCTACCGGCGGCGCTGAACAGCTTAAGAATTTAAACCCCCAGGAGCTCGGCCAGCCCGGCACGGCAGAGGCTGCGCCGGCACCACGAGCCGAGACGGCGCAGCCTTCCCCTGGCGTGCAGCAGCAAAACGCCGGTCAGCCGCCGGCTCAGGCGCCAAGGCTGACGGCTGACGATGTAGCTAAGGCAATTGCGGCCGCGCCTATGCCCAAGGCGCCTGTGGTAGCCACTCCCCAGATTGCGGCCGACCAGGACGTAGTGGAGCCGGAATGGGTAGATGCCGCCGAGCAGGTCATCACCCAGACCGCCGGTAACCCTCATGCCGAGGAAGAAGCGGTGGAAAACCTCCAGATCGATTATCTGAAAAAGCGCTACGGTCACGAGGTCAAAAAGCCCGAGGAGAAATAACATGCTGCGGAGGGTGAGAAGCTGAACGGCATTGGTATTGTCGTAATTATTTTCCTGATCCTGGCTGGTGGGCTGGGCACTGTGGCCTACTTTGTGTATCAAGGCAAGCTGCGTCGCGCCAAAGCGATCGAGCGTGGCCTCAAGATGGTGCCAGTACTAATTCACCTCCCCCCACCCAGCGCCGACACCGAGTCTGGCAGCCGCGATATCCGTGAGGTTATGCGCGAGAAGACGGCCCAGGCAGAGGTGCTCTATAACTTGATTGCCGGCACGGCCACTGAAGGGTTTAAGAGTAAGTTTTATGGCCAGCGTCACATTGCCCTGGAGCTCATCGCAGCCGATGGCTTAGTGCACTTTTATGCCGCTGTGCCAGTAGCCCTGATGAGTACTATCGAAAAAGCCATTCAAACGGCTTACCCAGGCGCGCGCATGGAAGAGGTGGAGGACCACAATATCTTCAGCCAGCAGGGCCGACTAGCCGCCACTATGGGCGGCGAGATGGTGCTTCGCACCGACAGCGCGTATCCAGTGGCGACGTATGCCAGCATCGAGCGCGATCCCATGGAAGCCATCATCACTACACTGTCGGCGTTGCCTAAGGGCGACGGTGCGGCTATTCAGATAATGTTGCGCCCGGCCAGCACCAACTGGGTCAAGCATTCCACCATGCTTTCAACCAAGCTGCGCAAGGGCCGGGCCAACATGACAATCACACCGATGGACGTGGCGAAAGCGGCCTTTAAGTCGCCGGTGCAGGAACGCGCCGAAAATCGCGAATATCAGCCTGAGTCGGTACAGCTCTCAAACCTAGAGCTCAACACCATCGAGGCGGTGGAAGACAAGACTAAGCACCCTGGATTTGAGGTGCTGATTCGCGTTTTGGTGTCAACCGAAAATGTGGCCAAGAGCCAGCAGCTACTGCGTGATGTGGCTACGGCTTTTGCGCTGTTTGAGCGGCCCGGCCTCAATGGCTTTAAGTTTTTGCCGGCAATGGATGTGCAGGGTCTCGTGACGGCGTTTATCTTCCGATTCTTCCCGCCTGAGCTTAGGTCCAACATCTTAAACTCCGGGGAGTTAGCAACGCTATTCCACTTGCCCGACTCGCAGTTTGTGCCCACGTCTAGCGTGGAACGTCAGCGGAGCAAGGAGGTTGACGGCCCTGTTCAGCTACCTACCGAGGGCCTACTGTTTGGCTATAACGAGTTCCGGGGAGTTAAGAAGGAGATTCGGCTCTCACCCGATGATCGCCGGCGTCACACCTACATTCTGGGTCAGACTGGTACTGGTAAATCGACCTTGCTCGAGAACTTGGCCGTGCAGGACATGCTGGCCGGTGGTGGCTTTGCGTTTATTGACCCACATGGCGACACGGCCGAAAAGCTTTTGGCCATGGTGCCCAAGAACCGCTCCGAAGATGTGATTTACTTCAATCCGGCCGACACCGAGTTCCCGCTTGGTTTAAACTTATTTGAGTTTAGTGACCCGGCACAGAAGGATTTCCTCATCCAGGAAACCATCGGCATGTTGTACAAGCTGTACGACCCGGGTCACACCGGCATCATCGGTCCACGCTACGAGCACTGGTACCGCAACGCCGCGCTCACACTTATGAGCGATCCTAATGGCTCTACTTTCATTGAAATTCCAAAGGTTTTCACCGACACCGAGTATCTTAAGCAGAAATTCCGTCACCTCAAAGATCCCACGGTGATTGACTTCTGGACCAAGGAAATGGGTCAGACCAGCGATTACCACAAGAGTGAAATGCTCGGTTGGTTCGTGAGTAAGTTTGGCGCCTTCCAGAACAACGAGATGATGCGCAACATCATCGGCCAGACGAAGAGCGCATTCAACTTGCGTGACGTCATGGACAACAAGAAGATCCTGATTGTAAACCTGAGTAAGGGGCGCATTGGTGAGCTCAACTCGCAGCTCTTGGGTATGATCTTCGTCATCAAATTCCAGGCGGCCGCTATGAGCCGCGCTGACATGACCGAAGCCGAGCGGAGTGACTTCTCGCTGTACGTGGATGAGTTTCAGAACTTCTCCACTGATTCGTTTGCAAGCATCTTGAGTGAGGCGCGAAAGTACCGGCTTAACCTCATCGTGGCCAACCAGTTTATTGGCCAGCTGAGTAATGAAATCCGTGACGCGGTGTTTGGTAACATTGGTACGATTATTGCTCACCGCATGGGACCGGAAGACGCCGAGTTTATGGTGAAGCAGTTCGCGCCCGTGTTTGACGCCTCTGATCTTTTGAATATTCCTAACTACCATGCGGCGATGCGGTTGATGATTGGCGGACTGCCGAGTCAACCCTTTACGGTGCACAACTTGGCGCCACTGGGTGTGGCTAACCCAGAGCTGGGCCTGGCCATTAAGCAGCTGAGCGCGGCCAAGTTTGGCCTGGCCAAGGAGGTGGTTGAAGCTGATATTACTCGTCGGCTGACAGGCCACGGTTCGGCGGCAGGGACGACACCAGCGGCGCCAGAGCTTGAACCTAAGGCAGCTGCACCGGCCGCGGCTGCGACTCCTGAGCCGGCTGCTTCGCCTGCGGTTAGCCCGGCGTCTGCTCCGGCACCGGCTCCGGTTGGAGCTGTTGGCCCGGCGCCAGAGCCTGCTCCTGTCCCGGCTCCTCTCCCTGTTCAACCTGCACCGGCAGCTCCAGTTCCGCTGGCTCCGCCTGCTCCTCCTGCTCCGCCCGCCTCTCCGGAGCTCGTTAAGCCCGCTCCCACTCCCGTTCCTGTGCCTGCGCCGCCAGCCGCGACACCAACCCCAGCCCCAGCTCCAGCCCCGGTACCGAGCCCACAGCTTGCACCTCCGGCTGCTTCCGCTCCTGCGCCAGCGCCAAAGCCGCCGGCTTTCTTGCCCAACTCCGCAGCGGAATCCTTGGCAGCGGTTACACCGCCGATTGGCGCACCGCCAGTGAGCCTTTCGCAGTCTGGTCCAGTGTCGGGGCCTGTTTCAGTGGCTAGCCCGAGTGGTAACGCGGCGGAGCCGCTCGTGCCGCCAGCTGCTCCACCGACGGCGCCGTCAATGTTGAACTCAGATGCGCCCAGCCCCTTGCCTGGCCTGGCGCATATGCCCCCACCAATTGGTGCGCCGCCTGTAGATGTGGGTGGTGCTGCTGAAGCTTCATCGGGCGAAATTCCTGTGGTCAATACGGCTGGCCAGGCAATGAAGCCGGTTGATCCTATTATTCCTGAAGAAAATGAGGATAGAGTCGCGCGGGCGATAGCTAATCCTGGGTCACTCAATATTACTGATATCACTGGTGGACGCCGCCCCGCGCCGGTCCCAGCCGCACCCCTCAATGACGCCATGATGAACGTGCCACTGATTCCGGCGGGTGCAGAGCCGATGGTTGCTGCGCCAGCGGCCGCGACTCCGCCGCCGGTGCTCGCTCAGCCAATTGCGCCACCCTACGATCCGGCGCAGGACCCCATGGCCGCAGTGCCCCTGCTCGCGCCGCCGCCTGAACCCGAGCCAGAGCCCAAGGCCGAGCTCGTCTCTCAGCCGGCAGCTAAAGCCGAGCCCAAGCCCGAGCCAACCGCTGGACCAATTGTTTTGCCGCAGCCGGCAGACCTTATAGCGACTGCGGCTCCTGCTGCACCCTCGGCGCCGATGCCCGTTGCTACTCCTCAAGCTGCTCCAGCCGCGGCAACTTCAACAACTCCGCTTCCGGCTCAGGTTCCGGCGCCGAGCCCACAGCCTTCGTCAACCCCAGCTCCAGCTCCGGCTCCGGCGGCTGCTCCCGCCCAGCAGCCCGTGCTCGCGCCAGCACCCCAGCCATTAGCTGCCTCCGCGCCGGTGCTACCATCTGCGCCTCCGGCACCAAGTGCGGCGCCTATGCCTGAACCGGAGCCACGTTTTGCAGCTTCTCCGGCTACCACTAAGCTTGAGCCGGCTCCGTCAGCAGCACCTACGCCATCCGCGCCGCCAGAGATTGTAGCTGAGCCTATCGTGCCTGATTCGGACAATGTGGACGAGCTCATGTCCGATTCACTGATCCACTTTGTAGATCCGCGCCTCGAAACCGTTTTGGAGCGGCCGCTTGAAGATGTAAAGCCTCCGGTTGCCGCCTCATCTCCCTCTGTGCCTGCCGTTCTGCCGCCGGTGCCCGCCCCTGCTCCTGCTTCCGTTCCTACTCCAAAGCCAGCGCCGCCCGCTCCCACGCCTTCAAGCGCAGTAGCTCCAATTGCCCCACCGGCAGCAACTGCACCGGCTCCGCCGCCGCCCCCAGCGGGCATGGCCACACTGCCGCCGCCAATTGGTGCGCCACCAGTTGACGTTAATCAGCCGAACCAGTCTCAGACTGAGACCAAAAACCAACCTGCCTTGCCGCCAGCTCCAGCTCCGGTCTCAAACCCGGCTCCATCTCCGGCGCCGAACCTACAGGCTGCACCTCCGCTCGCACCCGCGCTAAAGCCGTCTACTCCTAAGCCCCCGCTTGTGGCTGCTCCGTCGGCGACTGCCCCAACCCCGGCCCCAACTCCTGCCCCGGCTAAGCCCGTCTCGCCAGTATCCGTTGCCCCGGTGGCGCCACCCACCAAATCAATGATGGAGACTGATCGTGAAGAAGCTGCCGCCGAGGACAATACTCCAGTTCCGGTCGGTCTTGAGGCTCCAGGGGCGCATTATGAGGAGCAAGTGGCCGCCCAGAAGCAGGCCAAAGTAGCCCCGGCTGAGACGCCCGCTCCTGCTCAGATTCCAGCCTCCGCGCCGACTCCTGCTGCCATCGCGGAGACGAAAGCACCTGCGGCTCCGCCCAAGTCTGAAGCTGCAACGCCGGCCAAGTCAGCGAGTACCGGCGGACGAAGCACCGAAGAGGCACTGGCTGCAGTGATGGCTGCGGCGGCCAAGAAGCGTGATCAGGGCGCCTCCGCCAAGTCTGCCGTGCCCGTTGCCGCCAAGCCGGCCGAATCCAAGCCGGCTTCTGCTAAGCCTGCGCCGGCTCAGCCGGTCAAACCGGCCGCCGCTTCTGATGCTCCAGTTAAGCCCAAGTTGATCTTGCCGCAGCCCAAGGTTGATGCCAATGATGTAGTGGCCGAGACTGAGCATCAAATTGATGAGCTAATGGGTCAAGCGTTGATTAAGCTGGATAAGCATGGTCCTGAGCTCAAGCACAAGCCGTCGGGCCGGCCTGCTGAGACCGACAATAAGTCTGAGGACGAGTCTGAGCGCCATTGGGTTGGCTCAGCCTTGCCGAAAGAGCCAGGGAATGAGGCCGAGGAAAGCGCTGCCGACCCCACGGTTACCGAAGCTCCTCGTCACGAGACACACACTTTAACCCACGCTCACCAAAAAGTGATCCAGCCCCTAGAGCCAATAGTGCCTCGCCGAGAGGAGATCCAGCGAGAGCTTGAAGAGGAGCTCAAAGCTGAAGAGGCAAAGGGGGGTGAGACAGCGCCCGGAGCTGCGGGCAAAGCTGACAAGTCTCAGGCGCAATCGGCTCCAGCGCCTAAGCCACCGACGCCGCCCCAGTCGCCCGCCCCCAAGCCGAGCCCCGTACCGGCGGACTCTGCCAAGCCGGTGCCATCTGAGAAGCCAGCTGCGCCCGCCCCTGCTATTCCAGTGTCGGCTCCAGTAAAGCCGCCAACTCCCACTCCGCCTGCTCCAGCTGCAGATGTAACCCTGCCTCCAGCGGAATCATTGGTCAAGTCTACGCCTGGACCACAACCTGAGATAGCCAAGTCATCGACGGGTGACAAGTCTCAGCCTGATTCGGCGGCGCAGGCGGTGCCAGAACCGGCCGCGAGTGGCGTGAAGATCTTCCGTCATGGCCAACACTCCCGTCTGCCTGACGAGGCTCCCGAGGGGGCACCACAGTCAGATGCTCCGGCTGCTTCTGCCGATCAACCGTCCAAGAAAGCCGCCGAGGCAAAGCCGGCTCACCGTGATGGCGCCAATGAGCCAACCCAGGCTCAGTCTGACGCTGCGCCGCTAACAGGCAAGCTGATCATGCCTTCGGCCGACCAATCGAGCCAGCAGCCGGAAGCGTCAGCGGCCCCCTCTCAAAAGCCGCCCAAGCTGAGCCGAGGTGAAGTCTACGTGGACGAGCGAGGTAATGTGATCGTCGGCGAATAATAAAAAACCTCCGAAAGTTTCGGAGGTTTTTTATTATGAAGTCGGCTGATCTATGATCGACGTCGTCGGATGGTTCGTAGCACGCCCTCAATAAGAATACCCAGGAGACCGCCGCCGATGAGCGCGGCCAGCATTTCTGTGCCCGACAACGTGAAGCCGTAGGCTCGCGCCACCATATAAAATGTTAAACCAGTAATGAATGCCGTCCAGGTGGCGCCGGCCACGATGGATGGCCGCATTACGGCGCTCTCGAGCACTTCACTGGTCTTTTCAATTGCCGGTGCGTGGATAACTTTACTAAACGACCGACTCGCCGGACTCAGCTTGCGCTGAACGCTTGCCATTGTCTGAGTGTAGTTGAGCATGTGGTCAAGGCGAGCAGTAAATGTGGCTGGCGGCGGCGGGGCTTCTTGCTCGGCTACGGCAGCAGGCTCGGGCTGCTCCGTTTGGTTTTTGATGACCTCACGAGCCTCACGAGCGGCTTCAGCGCTCTTCTCAGCATGCTCAGCGGCGTTTTCTGGTGTGGTTTTGAGCTGCTCTTTGGCCATTGCCTCCAGCTCGCCCTGCGAGCGCTCATTGGTCTCAGACGGCCGCGGCTGGTGTTCGACACTCATTAGGATACCCCTCCGTGATAATCATTGCGTAGCAATCGGACTTCGGCGGCCAGCTGGCGATTACGAAGGTAGAAGTAAATAGTGAGACTTGCTACAAGGAGTACGACAAATGTACCAGCGCCGGGACCGGTTGCGGGTAGACTGGCAGAGGCCACCTCAACCTGCTTGGGCAGCGGGGGAGCGAGCTTAATCTGGACCGCATTGCCGTAAACATTGTCCATCCTGAGATCATAGGAAAACTTATCGGATACACCTACGGGGGTGGCTGGAATTGGATCTTTTACCTTCACAGTAAACGTTTTTGTCAGGGTTGCTCCGGGCGCAATACTGACGGCTGGCCAGGTGAGTACGCCCTGATCCTGGACGGCACCGGTGGGGTCGGTCACGTCGGCGTATTCAAGAATGTCTGTAATGTGCTCCACCACGCTATACTTCTCGGTCGTGCCGCCGATGTTCTTAGTGGTGAGGGTATAGCGGATCGTGTCACCTGGGTTGGCTGGTTGAGTGGTGGCATCGACGTTCTGAGTGATATTGAGCGCTGACTTAGCTTTTTGGAAGTCGGCCGGCGGAGTGGTGGGCCGCACTGTAAAGGAGCAAGCCGGTGCTGGCGCCGAGATGGTACCGGCCGAGCCTTTAATCTTGAGCGTGGCTATATATGTGCCGGCTTTATCGTAGACATGAGTGACAAGGGCGGTGGGCTGGACTGCGGTTTTGCCGTCGCCAAAGTCAAACTGGTATTCCGTGATAGTCTGACCACTGGCCATGCCTTTGCCGGTGAATTTGACAGTTAACGGTATCTGGCCCGCCGCTACATCGCCCGTGAGATTATCGCAGATCATCGACTTAACTGGCGTGGGCGTAGGCTTGGGAGTTGGCGGTGGCGTGGGAGTAGGGGTCGGGGTTGGCTTAATGGGCGGAAGATTCTTAAACACAATATTGCCACAGCGGAACATGACCGCGAAGTAGCCGCCGTCGCCTGAGCGAGTACCGGCGAGTACCTGGTAAGTGGAGCCGCGTTGTACGTTGGCGCCGGTGTCGAACTGGTACAGGTAACGCGCCCAGTAGGTAGTGCCGCCAATGGCAATCGGCTGGTCGTCGGCAGCATGTTGTACCCGGCCGATTGAGTTGAGGCTGTGGTCGGTAGAATTGATATTCGTCACATTGGCGTTCACCATATCTTGACGGGTAATGCCAAATCGTGCATACAGTGCCTTAAGCTCGGCACTGGCGTCGTATTTATTAAGGAGATCATCTTTGCTGACAACGCCGCCATAAATAATGTCGCCGGGCGAGGCGGCGTTGGAGGCGGTGGGCGGCGCGAGAATAGTGGCGAACTGGAGACCCACAATCAACACCGCAGCCACGGCCGAAAACGACCGGGTGATCCGCTCCTGCTTCAGGCGCTTGGCATAGAAAGTCAGCTGCGATACGGCAGAAGGGGAGAGCGACAGCTGCGATACAATCTTTTTAAACATTAGCGTTATTTTACGAGGTCGAACCGGATAAGGCAATGTCGACTGGTCTAAATAATGAAGTGCCGCTCGTAGATTTCTTATGATGAAATGAGAAATCTAGGAGCGGCAGGGCTTGCTTAAGCCCGGGATCAGTTGTCGCGGCCGTCGTACATGGTGCCGCCTCCTGACCGGATTACTTGGTCGTCACTTCATCTACAGTCTTCTTGCAGGCCGCGCACATCTCAGTCTTGGTGCAAGCGCACATGCTGTGAGCCTCCTTGTGGGTTGTGCTTCCTTATTGTATTGAGGATGATCCCACTTAAGCTCCACCGTGGCATTGTGTCAACTGTCATAACGCATACTCAGATACATTCTGAGTCATTCTGAGCATCCCAGAGCTCCCTTAATGGCCCCATTGGCAAAAAGTTGCTCCGCATCAGGTGAAAGCGCTATAATACCCTTCAGAAGAGCTCATAGCTCCTTTTTGTTGGTTAAAGTGACAGGCGGTATGGCAAAGAATGGCTGAGAAACAGCAATATGGCGCCGAGCAAATCCAGGTCCTCGAAGGCCTGGATCCGGTTCGTAAGCGTCCAGGAATGTACATTGGGGGCACTGGCATTGAAGGTCTCCACCATTTAGTTTGGGAAATCGTCAACAACTCTGTCGACGAGGTTATGGCTGGCCGCGCCACCACTGTGGAGCTAACCATGCTGGCTGACGGCGGTATTCGCGTGGCGGATGACGGCGCCGGTATCCCAATCGCCAAGAATAAGACTACCGGAAAGAGCTCACTTGAGACGGTGCTTACCGTGCTGCACGCCGGTGGTAAGTTTGGTGGCGGCGGTTATAAGGTTTCGGGTGGCCTACACGGCGTGGGCTCAAGTGTAGTTAACGCACTGTCGACGCGGCTCCTGGCCGAGGTATACCGCGAAGGCAAGGCCTGGTCCCAGGAATACGCCGTGGGTAAGCCCAAGGCCGAGGTCAAAAGCACCGGCCCAAGCGACCAAACTGGCACAACTATTTCGTTTTGGCCCGATGCCTCAATCTTTGAAAGCACGGAGTTCGACGCTGATAAAATTCTCGAATACCTCCGGCGCCAAGCGTATTTGACCCGTGGTTTGAGGGTAAAATTCCATGATGAGCGCACTGATACTCGCTACGGCTTCTACTTTGAGGGCGGTATTCGCTCATATGTTCAGCACCTCAACCATGACAAGGACGTTATTAATGAGCCGCCTTTCTACGTCCAGAAAACAGTGGGGGACAACGAGATCGAGATCGCTGTTCAGTATGCTGACACCTACACTGAGACGGCTAAGCTTTTTGCCAACAACATCCCCACCAATGGCGGGGGTACGCATGAGGCGGGTTTCCGTCGGGCACTAACTCGGGTTATTAATGACTACGCCCGCAAGAATGGTCTTATTAAGGAGAACGAGGAAAATCTCACTGGTGACGACGTGCGTGAAGGGATGTCGCTCGTCTTAAGCGTCAAGCTGCCGGATCCGCAGTTTGAAGGTCAAACCAAAGACAAGCTCAATAACCCAGAGCTGCGAAGCGCGGTCGAAGGGGTGTTCGCCGAATACTTTGCCTACTATCTTGAAGAAAACCCCAACGAAGCCAAGAAAATTATCGGCAAGGCGGCGCTGAGCGCCCGGGCTCGATTGGCTGCCCGTGCGGCCCGCGATACGGTGATTCGCAAGGGGGCACTTGAAGGCATGACGCTGCCAGGTAAGCTGGCCGACTGCCGCACCAAGGATTCGAGCCGCAGCGAGATCTACATTGTAGAGGGTGACTCGGCCGGCGGCAGCGCCAAGGGCGGCCGTGATTCTGAGTTCCAGGCTATCTTGCCTTTGCGCGGTAAGATTCTCAATGTGGAGCGGGCCCGTCTCGACAAGATGCTGGCCAATAACGAGGTTAAGAATATTATTATCGCCCTTGGCACTGGTATTGCGGAGCAGTTTGACGTGTCCAAGTTACGTTACGGCCGCATCATCATCATGACTGACGCTGATGTTGATGGCGCCCATATCCGCACGCTCCTGCTGACATTCTTTTACCGCCATATGCCTCAGATTATCGAGAACGGCCACCTATACATTGCGCAGCCACCGCTGTATGGCATTCCAGTTGGCCGCAAGAAAATCTATGCCTTCGATGAGGCTGACCGCGATATCATTATCGATCGACTGATCGAGGCTAAAACTGGTAAAAAGTCTGCCACTGATGAAGACGCAGCTGAAGCCGTAACGGCCGATGAGGCAATTGTAGCCACCGAGGAAACTCCCACCGAAGAAGCACCCGTTGACGCTACGGAGGTAGATGAAGAAGAGGCGGCCATGACCTCGGACGAGGACAAGACTCGCCTCAAGACGGCTGGCGTGACCGGTGCTATCCAGCGCTACAAGGGTCTTGGCGAAATGAACGCCGATCAGCTATGGGAAACCACTATGGATCCGGCCAACCGCGTTTTGCTGAAGGTGCGGGTGGAAGATGCTGAGCGGGCTGATGCCATCTTTAACAAGTTGATGGGCGAGGAAGTATTGCTGCGTAAGAACTTTATCTCCAGCAAGGCTAAAGAGCTCGATGAAGCTGCTTTGGATATCTAAGGAAAAACTATGGACGAGCAAGAACTGAACAATCTAGAAAACCCGGCCGAAGAGCCGCTCGAACAAAAGACCGAGTTTGGCACCATCCGGCTGCAAAAGCTGGAGCACGAGATGGAGACCAGCTACCTGAGCTACGCCATGTCGGTAATTATCTCCCGCGCCCTGCCGGATGTACGCGATGGCTTGAAGCCAGTCCACCGCCGCATTTTGCACGTTATGAATGCTCAAGGACTGCGGCACAATGCCAAGTATCGCAAGAGCGCATCCGTAGTGGGTGACGTGATGGGTAACTATCATCCCCATGGGGACTCGGCAATTTATGAGGCCATGGTGCGTTTGGCCCAAGACTGGAGCATGCGCTATCCGCTGGTGGACGGCCAAGGTAACTTCGGTTCCATGGACGGCGACTCGCCAGCCGCCATGCGCTATACCGAAGCCCGCATGCAGAACATCACCGAAGAGATGTTGATGGACATCGAAAAGGAAACGGTCGACTTTAAGCCCAACTACGACCAGTCCAAGAAAGAGCCAGTGGTGCTGCCGGCTAAGCTGCCCAACCTGCTCTTAAACGGCCAAATGGGTATTGCCGTGGGCATGGCGACCAATATTCCGCCGCACAACCTGACCGAGCTCGTAGACGCCATTGTTGAAATGATCGACAATCCCGAAGCCACCCTCGACGACCTGATGAAGCACGTGAAGGGTCCCGACTTCCCAACGGGCGGCATTATCTTCGGCAATGATTCGATTCGCCAGGCCTATGGTACGGGTAAGGGCAGTATTGTGGTGCGGGCCAAGGTTGAGATTGAAGAGACCAAGAAGGGCATGGAGCAGATTATCATCACTGAGATCCCCTTCGCCGTTAACAAGTCGACCATGGTAGAGAAGATTGCCGAGCTGGTGCATGACAAGCGCATTACCGGCATCGCTGATCTGCGTGATGAAAGCTCCAGGGCTGGCGTGCGGGTGGTAGTGGATGTAAAACGCGATGGTTATGCCAAGAAGATTCTCAACCAGCTCTACAAGATGACGCCGTTGCAGTCATCATTCCACTTCAACATGCTGGCGCTGGTGGACCAGGGCCGTCAGCCGCGGGTTCTAAGCCTGGAAATGATGCTGCGGGAGTATCTAGCTCACCGGCAGATTGTGGTGCGCCGTCGTACCGAGTTTGAGCTCCGCAAAGCCAAAGAGCGCGCCCATATCCTAGAGGGCTACAAGATTGCGCTCGATCACATCGATGAAGTCATTAAGACCATCCGCGCCTCACAGACGAGCGATGAAGCCTGCCAGAACTTAATGAAGCAGTTTGGCTTGAGTGAAATCCAGGCCAAGGCCATCTTGGCCATGCAGCTACGCCGCTTAACGGGGCTGGAGCGAGACGCTATCGAAAATGAGCTGGCCGAACTCAAAAAGTTCATTGCTGAGCTTGAAAAAATTCTGGCGAGCGAATCAGAGATTTTGCGCGTTATTCGCGAAGAGCTTGAGGAACTCAAGGCCAAGTATGGTGATGAGCGCCGGACTCAGATTGTGGGCTCCGAGATTGGCAAATTCTCCGAAGAAGAGCTGGTGCCAAATGAGCAGGTGATCGTCACGCTTACGTCTGGGGGCTACATTAAGCGGATTGCGGCTAATACGTATAAGAGCCAGGGCCGTGGAGGCAAGGGCATTATGGGCATGACCACCAAGGAAGAAGATGTGGTCCAGCATTTAGTGCTAACCCAAAACCACGACTACATGCTGTTCTTTACGAACAAAGGCCGGGTGTTCCGCCAGAAGGTTTATGAAATTCCGGCGGCTTCCCGGACGGCCAAAGGCCAAGCGGTACCAAACTTGCTCCAGCTAGCGCCCGAAGAGACCATTACCTCGCTGGTGAGCTTTGATGCCAAGGCCGACCATGACTACCTGTTTATGGCCACGCGTCAGGGCACGGTTAAGAAGACTCCGCTCAGCGACTATGCTAACGTGCGCGCTAACGGGCTTATTGCTATCAAGCTGGACGCCGGCGATGAGCTGGGCTGGGTTAAGATGACGAGCGGCAAGGATGAGATTATTATCTCCACCGCCCTCGCCCAGGCTATCCGGTTCAAGGAGGGCGAAGTGCGACCCATGGGCCGAGCTACTCGAGGCGTTCGCGGTATTCGCTTGCGACCCAAGGATAAGGTAGTGGGCATGGATGTGGTCCGCCCCGGCGGGATTATGCTTGTTATCATGGAGAATGGCTATGGCAAGCGTACTAAGGTCGATCAGTTCGTAACGCATGCTCGCGGCGGTGTGGGTATTAAGGCCGGTGTGGTGACGAGTAAGACCGGTCAGACAGTGGACGTACGTGCCATGGGCGATCCCACTGATGATCTCGTGATTGTGTCGACCCAGGGACAGGTTATTCGCCTGGCACTAGCCGACATCTCGCTCATTGGGCGCGCCACGCAAGGCGTCCGGATTATGCGCATGAAGGAAGACGACAAGGTCGCCTCCGTGGCGCTCATTGGAGAAGCCCGTCTGGAAGGCGAAATTACAGAGCAGACAACTTCAGCCGAGTAAAATCTGAACCCTATCTGGGAATAAAAAGAGCCGCGAAATTCGCGGCTCTTTTTATGGTTAAAATGCTGATAATTATGTCACATCGCATTGATACTTTCGTATGAATTGCTGGTGTTGGTGAACGTTACAAGGACTAAGGTTAAATCGTACATATGTTTGGTTTAGCTGATTCTTAAGCGATTTCGAGGGACTAGTGTTCGTGTCCAGGCAACATCTACCCACTATTGTGAGGCTTTTGCTGGGGACCATCATTGCTGGTGGTGCGGCTCTTTGTGTGGGCGGCCAAGCACTGGCGGCTGAGCGTAGCACGGGTTCAATTGGACAGTATTCTAGCTCAAGCGTAACCGAATCCACCAGTAGCGAGGTAACCATTACGACCAGTAGCTTGGTAACGGTCTCTGTTGGCGGCAGCGACTCTAATGACGGCAGTGGCACTGGCACTTATACAACATCCGATAGCACTACAACGACAACTACTGACGGTGGCAATACTACAACGACCGATACCAGATCTTCGCTCCGGCATGCGGTGGCGCTGACTGGCGCAAACGATGACAGTAGCACGACCCTGAGCGACCATGCTGCTGCATTGACCGGGTCTACCAGTCCCGGAACGTCCGATGACCGAGTGGCCACGCTGTCGGCGCCTCACGAAGCCTCGGGCTCGCAGGGGGCAGCCACTCGATTGGCCGGATCAGTCCAGGTTGGTCATCAATTCTTGCCAATACGGCCAGTCATTATGGCCCAAAGTGAATTTTCGAGTGACCCACTTATGGTGCTGCCGATTGCTCCCAGCCATGATCCAGGCAAGGCGCCAGCCCACCCCAACGGTCTTCTGACTGAACTCACCACGCTTCTGGCGAGTACGGTTGTGCCCGGATTCGCCACCCTTGTAAGCGGACTGGCTCACACCGATGTCGCTCTGGATATGGCCCTTCTGGCCCTGATTGTGCTACTTGCGGACACGTTTGTGTCGAGCTATGGATTCTGGCTGCGCCGAACAGGCTATACCCACGCGGCCAGGAGCGATATGGCGTCCGGATTTAATGTTGCTACACCCCTTATGACGAGCTACGACCTAAGCCTTTCCCGGCGGCGGACGTAGCTTATTTTAATGGGTGTCAGAGAGAAACAGGATCAGAGATTAATAACTAACAGGATAGAAAGGAGGTAAGTAGCATGATCATTCGACACTATGTTGCGCGAGCGTCGGTAGCCGGAGCAGTGGCTTTGGCGCTAGCGGGTACGGCTTCGGCTGATACGATAACCGTTACCAATACGGGTCCCGGCTCAAGTCAGACGATTACTGACACCAACACGGCCACGTCCACAACCACCAATACGAATGTGGTATCGGTGACCAATACGAATGTTCAGACTGCCACAAGCGGCAGTGTCACGGCTTCCAGCAACACAAGTGTCAGCGGTGCGGCTTCGGGCCTGGCATCCAATAACAGTACCCAGACGACCGCTGTGACCATTGGTAGTCCAAGTGGTGGCATGGGTAACGGCGGCAACAACGGCGGCAATGGCGGCTCCGGCAATGGCGGTAGTACTGGTGGCGGCCAGAACACCGGCGGCTTGAGTGGCGGTGTTGGTCGTGGCGGTAGCGTCCTTGGTGCCAGCACATCGCCCACTGGTGGTGGTTATGGCGGTGGAGGCAGTGCGCTTGGGGCGGCTGCAACCCTGCCCATGACTGGTCCGTCGATGCCCATAGACGTGTCTGCGCTGCGGGCACTTTACCAACCCCGGTCTGATGCTCCTACCACTAAGCTTGCCAAGCAGGGAAATGGCATTTCTGCACTCTTCTTGCTGGCGGCTTCAGGTTTGAGCTTGCTTGGTGCAGCCGGTAGCGCAGTCTACGCACAACGTAAGCAACAGCGAACTAAGTTCTAGGAGGTAGAAGTGAAAACCGCACGTTTTGCAAAGCATATTGTGCCGGCCCTCTCTTTTACACTCGGTCTCGCGGTTATTGCGGCCTGTTATGGCAGCATTGCTCCTTCCCAGTCTCATATGTCAGATAAGACTGCCGTTACGACATCCTCTACTCCAGCACCTGAGCCCTCGGCTATGTCTCAGCCTCGGGTGGTTGTTAACGGCCAGCTTGTAACGCCCGGTCCGGCCGGCTCTACTCATGTCTCGCTCCCCTCAGGTGAGGCAACGGTAGAATCGTCCAACGGGCAAACCACCGTTACGACGAATCAAGGCACCTCGACTAACTCCTTGGGCGGTGGCGATGTAAATGTCTCGATTCAGTCTAGCGCAGACGGCAACACTAGCTGGAGCCAGTCTCAGGTGAGTGGATCGGCTACCGGCTCAAGCTGGAGCCAGACCTCTTCGTTTACTGGCGTATTTGGGGCGGGAACAGCGGATATCAATATCCACTAAATAATTGCCTTGCGAGGCAACCGGGGCTTCGGCCCCGGAACTAAGACACATCAAACATTTAAGAAAGGATCTACACGATGATTAAAGCATCTGTACTTCGATACGCGGCCATTGGTATGGCTTCTCTGAGCCTGGCCGGTTTTGCCGCCGCCAGCACCGTAACAGTTGGTACGACCGGCCCTGGCTCGCTCAACAGCGTTGGCCTAAGCAACACCAGCAACACCACCCACACGAACACCAACGCAGTGGGCGTGGGTAACTTTAACGGCCAGTTCTCGGGTAGCGGTAGCGTTCTTGCTGCTAACAACACCACCACTGGCGGTGCGGCTTCGGGCGCGGCCAGCAACAGCAGCAGCCAGAGCACTGGCGTTGGCGTGACCAACACTGCTTCGGCCGCGGCCAATCTACCAATGACCTTGGGTATGGACACCGTCAGCCTCAACCTGACCGGCCCGAACTCGACCAACACCGTTGGTATTACCAACACCAACACGTCTACGACCACCAACACGAACCTGGTACAAGTTAGCAATAACAACTTCCAGGGTGCCGTGAGCGGTAACGTAGGTGTGGTTGGTAACACCACCGCTGGTAGCGCCGTTTCTGGCAGCGCTTCGAACACCAGCAGCCAGAGCACAACCGTTACTATCGGTAACTAGTCGCTTCTGACCAGATGGGGGCCTCGCCGCCTCCATCCGCAATTATCCTATCAGGGCTTTCGCCTGTTCGCATCATTAATGTCCGCAAGTAGTCACAGCAGCCTAACGGAAAAGGGGAGACAGCACCGATGAAACGAAGACTATTTTCCAGCTTATGTATCAGTTTAATGTTAGCCACCCAGACCATGGTGTCTGGTGTGGTCTTGGCGGCGCCCCCGCCAACCCCTGCGCCGCCGGCTACTCCAGCGCCTCCAGCTACGCCCAATCCTAGTGCGCCGCCAACTCCCACGCCGCCGGCTACTCCGTCTCCTTCGGCTGCCCCAACCCCGGCCCCACCGGCTACGCCGAAACCCAATCCAGATGGCAATGGTACTGTGTCGGCGGCCAGCGCTGACGGCACTCAGACCACGGGTCCGGCGGGCGCCACCGGACCAACCCAGGCTACGGGGCCTACGACCCCAACCGGGCCTTCGCAGCCTACAGGGGTAATTCCTGATTGGGTATTCGACACCACGACCCAAACATGGGTTGCGGCTGACAAGAGCTCATTTATGTATGACCGCGGCGGCACGGGTTACTGGCTATCCCCTAAGTACTACTTTGACACTCGGGTAGGTTGGTATGAAATTATCCCAGCCTCCGTCCCGAAGCCGGCGTACTTTATTACGGCTCCTCGGACGGTGCACACGGCATTTGGTGATATTGTGGTGGGGTCCAACGATTGGCGGCTAGCCAAACTCATGGGGCTTCTCAACGATGAAGGTCAGCCCACCGGCCGAGCAGCATTGGGCGCGGGTTCAGGTTCAGCCAACGCAGTGGGTATTAGTAACACTAACCAGGATTGGTTTGATCTTACCAGCCTCGTGAACGTCATTAATACACTCGAAAGTGTGGCAAAGTCGGGTGATGTGACGGCTGCGGGCAACACTGCGGCTGGCACGCTGAGTAGCGGGACGGCTTCGGTTATCGCTAACATTATTAACTTACTAGCCTCAGTGTGGTCGTGGTCCAATGGTGATTTGAGCTTCTTTATGCAGAACTTCTTCGGTGACCAGACCGGTGATATTATGCTTCAGCCTACGGCTTCAGTGACCGGAGGTGGGCAGCTTGGGGTGACCAATACCAACGGCGTGAATGTGCATGCTAGCAATGGCGCAAATATTACCAACAACGTTGATCTATCTGCTCAATCAGGTAATGTGACGGCCAGCGGCAACGGCCAGGTGGGTGATATTCAGAGTGGTGACGCCTATGCTCAAGTTAACATCGTTAACCTCATTCGGTCGTTCATTACCTCAGGTAGTTCATTCTTTGGCATCCTGAATATTTTTGGCAACTTAAGCGGCGATATTTTGTTCCCGGCTGGATTCCTGGATGGACTTGTGGCTAACAGTAGCAATTCCAATCAGGCAACGAGCAACAATACTGCGAGTTACGGCATCAATAACAATGTTACTACAACCGCCACCAGTGGTTCGGCCAGTGTAGGCTCAAACACTTCGGCCGGGAATGCCGCTACAGGCGCTGCGGCCACTGAGAATGGCGTTTACAACTTGGTCAACAGCCGCATTGTTGGTAGCAATGCGGTGCTCGTGATTGTGAACGTCGCCGGCCACTGGGTTGGTCGCATTATGGACTTGCCGGAGACCGGAAGCACATCCTCGGCTCTCCTCACCGGCGGGGCGCAGGTTACCGCCAATGGTGCGGGGTCGGGGCAGATAGGCAGCTCAAATACCAATACCGCCAACTCCGACACTCAGTCGACGGGCACTATTACTAATAATGTGAATGTGGGGGCCCAGTCGGGTGACGCTACCGCCACAAATAATACTCAAACTGGCAACGCCACGACGGGGGCAGCCAAAGCGGTTTCCAGCGCGGCCAATATTGTTGATTCGGCTATTAATGTGAAAAACTGGTTCGGAGTTCTGGTTATCAACGTCTTTGGTGACTGGTTTGGGAGCGTCAATGCCAACACTACTGCTGGCACCAAGCCCACCTCGGGACAGGCGACGGCTGCTGGCTCGGCTATAGCCCCTAGCGTGCCGGCCGCAATAGCCACGGTCATTGCGAATCCCGTTGGCGGGCTCGCTGGTGCGGTGGCCGGAACTCAGCCATCGGTTGCCCAGGCAGCGGCTAACATTGCTGCGGCGACGGGCGCTACCGGTGCAGTGCTGGCGGCAGCGCACCAGGCGATGCCACTGGCTGCCGCGGCAGCTTCCAAGACCAAGGACATGGGATTTGTTTTCCTCGGTTCGGCACTTTTGCTGCTCTTGGCCGGGGCTACGCTTTCGGTGGAGAAGCGTCTCAAGAGGGTCAAATAGCTCCTGGTTTTAAGGGGTTGCAAGAAGCGACAGGCTCAAAGCCTGTCGCTTCTTGCTGAAAACCGCTACAATAGGCGCAGAATTTTTGAAGGAGTTTTCCGGTGGCTTATAACCCATATATTGTGATTCCGCTTGCCACGTGGGCCGTTGCTCAAGTGGCTAAGTTCACTCTGGCTGCGCTCAAGGGGCGCATTGATTTTCGATACCTTTATGCCTCCGGCGGCATGCCCAGTGTCCATTCGGCCGTAGTGTGTTCATTGGCGGTAACAGCACTGCTGGTGGGCGGGACTGGGAGCGCTGTCTTTGGTCTAGCCGTAATCTTGGCAGCTATTGTCATGTATGACTCGTTTGGGGTGCGTCGTTCAGCCGGAGAACAGGCTGCAGCTATCAACATGCTCATAGATAGCCTAGGTCATGATCGCGTCAAGCTGGCCCAGCCAGAACTGCGACTGCGCGAGATCCTAGGCCACCAGCCAAGCGAAGTTACCGCTGGGGCTGTAGTCGGTGTAGCGTTGGGAGGGCTATTTAACTACCAGCACCTTGGACCATTGTTTGATGCTGTCCAAGTCACACCGTCGAGCACGGAGATGTGGGCGTATGCGGCCGTATTTGCCATCATCATCATTGGTGGCGTGGCGCAGAAGGTGATACTGAAGTCTCGTTATGGCAAGTCGCCGATTATTCGAAGCCTTAGCCGCCGAATCCTGGCCGCTACCCAGACAGTTGGTTGGATTGGCTTAGCTGCCACACTTCTGCAGTACGAGCGCGCAAGTTACGCGGGCTGGCGTGTCTGGTCGTGGCTGATGTTGGCAGTTGGCCTGCTCTGGGGCGCCACCATTTTCTTTAGCACTTACAAAACTATTCCGGCAGCATTGGCCACCGAGGTTAATCAAGCTCGCAAGGCCAAGTGGCTTGGCATGGGCTCCAGGCGCAAGAGTAAGCGCGCCTAGTACTCTTTTCGCAAGCTCTTTTGGCTGTCGGTTCTTGTTCCTTGCTAGTCACAAATATTCCTAAAAAGACGCTAAGCAGCTTCCCTGAACGAAGCACTATGAGCATAAGTAGTTTGCGCTATAATGGTAGCAATGGCGCATTCTACTTTGCCACATTTTGAACATCACAAACGCGAAATGCTGCGGACCAGGCGGCGATTTGGCGGCTTGTTACTCGTCCTTATGGTGGGTCTATCAGTGGCCTTGGGGTTGCAATTTCGAAGCAGCCAAGCCGCGGGTCGCATTGTGTCTGGCCGAGTGTACGATAGTCGCACCGGCGCCGGATTGGCCAACGTGCAGCTCATTCTGTGTCTCGGTCAAACTGCGGTGACGAACGGCTCTGGGAGCTGGTCATCATCGCTTACCACGAGCGATGATGAGTTTTGTGTCCGTTATAACACTGGGGCTCCCGGCGGCTGGAGTGGCCCGGTGGCAGTAAATAACCGGTCCAATATTGGTCAAACTGCCTCCTACGAGTTCCAGAAAGCCGGCGTGTATTGCGGCGCCACACCCACACCTAGCGGCTGCATAACCCAGCAGCCGCAGTACGACCGGTCGGTAGACACCGGCTATGATCTCGTGTTTACCTCACCGGCCACGCCTGCGCCCACACCGCCGCCACCACCGCCAGCCACCCCAGTTCCAGCTACGCCCAAGCCTGCTACACCTAGACCGGCCACTCCCAAGCCGGCAGCTACGCCCACGCCGGCTAAAGTAGCTACAAATACCAATCCGGCCCCGGCGGCGACTCCGGCTCCGGCGGCCTCAACTCCAGCTACGCCTGGTGCGCCTACGAGTTTCCAGGCGTTGGCGGCGAGCGATAACGCCCTCGTATCACTGTCGTGGACCCCGCCCACCGATTCAAGTGGTGTCACGGCCTATAAGCTCGAGCGGTCCGTGGATCAAATTACCTGGACCACCCTAGCTGATAGCCTGACTGAGTCTAGTTATCAAGATAACGGCGCGGCTTTTGGTGTCCACTATTACTATCGGGTCCGGTCGGTTAACAGCGTGGGTGCGACTTCCGAGGTAGTACTGGCCGATGCCGTGACGCCAAATTTCCAGGGCAACATTAGCGCTGACACCTCCACGTCCTTCTCGAGCGACGATAATTTATCCATTGCCACCCTGGATAACGACACCGTGGATGGTGCAGCCAACTGCAGCATCACGGCTGACCAGCATAAGCTCACGGTGGCGGCCTCCCGCAAGGTATTGGCCGGACCGTATTTACTCGTGTGTAAAGACGCGAGCGGCAGCATTATTACCAGCTACAAAAAGCCAATTAAGTGGGCCTACAATCTTAAAGATAAACTCAAAGGCTACACAAGTCCGGAAGCCGTAGCCGTGGACGGATCAGGCAAAATGGTGACCATTAAGGGTGGATTGCTGGACGAGAAGACCTTTATTTTTAAATTTACCTCAGCTCAGGCGGGGGCTACAGCAGTGCTGGGATCGGCCCAGTCGGGCTTCCCATTTGGCATTATCCTAACGGTCGTTGTGCTTCTTGCCTTGGTAATCGGTGTGGTAGTCTTCCTGCTTCGACGCAGGCAAACTCGCAGTTATGATGATTACCTACGGAGCAAATATTACAACCTATAGCCAGCCTGGTTGATGAGGTCTTCAGATTATGGTAAGGTAGACGATCGTGAAAATGCTTCGTCTAACTCACCAGCTGCTTGGTCCGGCCCGAATCAGCCTGCTTTTAGCCGGGATTTTGTTGTCGGTCGTAGCTCCGCTCGTGCCGCGAGCAGCTTTGGCTGCCGATACTGTTACGCTTTCAGGCCGTGCCTATAATGCCGATACTGGCTCGGGTTATGCGGGTGTTACGGTGACATTGTGTGGAGCGGGTAGTGCGGTAACAACCTCTAGCGGCAACTGGCAGCTGACGGTGGCTGCTGGCACGCCCTACTGTGCTCGTATTGCTGGTGGCGGCCCAGTGGGCATTAACGGTCCGATTACGCGCAACAACCCCGAGGCCGGCGTGTCGACCACCTATGAAAACCAGGTTGCTGGTACAAATTGTTATCATAACACCGGCTGTGCGGCCGACCAGCAGGTGTGGGACCGGGTAGTGGACGGTGGTCTCGACTTTGTTTACACTGTTCAGCCGGTGCCACCCGTGAGCACTCCGGCGCCAACTCCAGCGACCGCCACGCCTGCGGCTTCGCCGGCAGTTTTTGGCGGTGCGCCTACAAACTTTAAGGCAACCGTACCTGATGGTAGCCATCAGGTAGACTTGGCTTGGCAGCCGGCCGGCGATCCGGCCGCAATTAAGGCCTACAAGCTTGAACGCTCCGTAGATAATGTTACCTGGGAGACGCTAAGTGACACGTTAACCGAAGCCTCATACCGGGATCAGACCGCTGCTCCGGGTGTGCACTACTACTACCGCCTGAGCGCCGTAAGTCAGTCAGGAGCGGTATCCGAGTACGCACTGGCCGATGCCTCCACTGGTGATGTGCTAGCGGCCGATACATCACATGACCGCGTGTTTGATGCCTCAGACAAGCTTGCTCAGGTAAGCGTACCGGCCGGCGCCGTGCCGGATGATGCCGGTTGTACGGTGGAAGACTCTAGCCGCGATGTTAATCCTGGCGCCGACCGGGCACTCATTGTGGGGCCATATGCCCTTATTTGTAAGTCCACCGATGGCAGCCGCATCACTGATTTTAAATCTCCTGTTACCTGGAAATTCAAGCTGGCAGCCAAGATTGCCGGTTACCACTCGCCGCAAGCTGCTAGCAAGAGCACATCGGGCGAACTGCAAATGCTCTCAGGTGGGGTTTATGATGCCAAGGCTCAGACATTAACGGTGAAGGCGCCAGGGGATAAGCAGGTGCTCGTGCTGGCTTCAGCCACAAACTATGCCTGGGTCAACTATGCCGTGCTGGGCGGATTGATACTCGTAGTCGGGCTTATTGTGGCTTTCTTGCCGTTTAGGGCGCGTAAAAAAGTCAATTACCAAGAGTACCTGCGGGCCAAGTACTACAACCTGTAGAAAAGGGAAGTGCCCCGAGCGGAAAGCTCGGGGCACTTGGTGCCTGCATGGGCAGGAGTTACGGACCAGTGTGCTCGTTGTATCTGATGAGCATGATCACGATCGCGGCGATGTGCAGAACGGCTGCACTACCTCCGACGATCATAACCACCAGTCCAGGTGTCTCCAGCCAGGTCGGGCGACCGTGGTTGTGCCCGATACTGAAGACAACAAAGCCGATTGCGGCGACGGCCACGAGAGCCGCAAGAGTTCTCCAGATGTTCCGCTCGTACCAGCCCTCGGGCCGGTCCCAGTGGTTTTGGGCGCTGGTCATCGAATCAGTCGTCGCACATGACGACGAGGAACAGGAGGCCCCACAGCCCGAACGCCGACCAGCTGCCAATCTGTAGCCCCTGGTTGTCGCCTGCGAGGCTGATGAAGCCCGGCACGATGCTGAGCCAGCCGAAGCAGAGGTAGGCGAAGATCACGTTCCATACCGCCGTGACGGCGGTCTCGCGCCAGTCTGCGGCGGTTCTTCGGGTGGTGGCGACGGGAGCGGTCATAGCGCGGTCCAATCTTGTCTTGTTGGTTCCAAGGAGCGGTGTTGCAAACACTGTACTATATTATGTTTCTTACGTCAATACTTGGCCACCTTACGGGGTGGCCAAGTAAGGCTGCTTAGGGTTGGTTATTTTGCAAGAAATTCGCAAAAATAACCAACCCTCACGCCACATGCACACCTCAAACCGCCCCTATCGCCGTTTTCCCCAAGAATCTCCCTCATTTATGCCCAAAAGTTATTGACATGGCCTATCTGGTGCGCTACCATTACCTAGTCTTGAAATGGTTCAACCTACGTAGCAAGCTTCCGGCTGGCTATTTATTTTGTCCTTCGAGATTGTTGTTTGAAAGTTATATTGTGCAGTGTAATGAAAGCGGAGCTCTTCGTCAGCGGGGAGCCGAGCTACGATGGCATATACCCTCCCCGGGTATATGACCAACAAAATCCGTGTACACATATTTCTTTCCGGAGGTATGTTGTACACACATTCTTTGAGCGATTTACCAGCTCAAACTATTCAAGACTTAGCCACTTCGGCTAAGCACTTTTTGGAGAGTTTGATCCTGGCTCAGGATGAACGCTGGCGGCGTGCCTAATACATGCAAGTCGAACGGAATCTTATTTGTTCTTCTATCCGAACTCTTTTAGGGTCCGGGCCGAAGAACAATACGATTTAGTGGCGGACGGGTGAGTAACACGTTGGTACCTACCCTTTAGTGGGGAATAACTGGCCGAAAGGTCGGCTAATACCGCATAATACCGTAAGGTTAAAGCAGTAATGCGCTAAAGGAGGGGCCTGCGTCCCATTAGCTTGTTGGTAGTGTAATGGACTACCAAGGCGACGATGGGTAGCTGGATCGAGAGGTTGACCAGCCACACTGGGACTGAGATACGGCCCAGACTCCTACGGGAGGCAGCAGTAAGGAATCTTCCACAATGGACGAAAGTCTGATGGAGCAACGCCGCGTGCAGGATGACGGCCTTCGGGTTGTAAACTGCTTTTATATGGGAAGATTGTGACGGTACCATATGAATAAGGACCGGCTAACTACGTGCCAGCAGCCGCGGTAATACGTAGGGTCCAAGCGTTATCCGGAATCACTGGGCGTAAAGCGTGCGTAGGTGGCGTGTTAAGTGAGATGTGAAACCGTGTGGCTCAACCATACGTTGTGTCTCATACTGGCATGCTAGAGGACGGCAGAGGCAAGTGGAATTACGAGTGTAGCAGTGAAATGCGTAGATATTCGTAGGAACACCAATGGCGAAGGCAGCTTGCTGGGCCACTCCTGACACTGAGGTACGAAAGCGTGGGGAGCGAACAGGATTAGATACCCTGGTAGTCCACGCCGTAAACGATGCATACTAGTCTTATGGGGTATCGACCCCCTGTGAGACGAAGCTAACGCGATAAGTATGCC
>Ga0207680_10000200_pt1 | contig 28917 bp, 31 predicted proteins | sample KBSS23metaG_FD_184321 | JGI IMG/M metagenome (GOLD analysis project Ga0207680, IMG submission 184321) | Switchgrass rhizosphere microbial communities from Kellogg Biological Station, Michigan, USA - KBS S2-3 metaG (SPAdes) (version 2) | ecosystem: Host-associated > Plants > Roots > Rhizosphere...
TCCCTATACAGCCGGCGATCAAAACTGCACAGGCCGTTGTGCCGACTGGCAGAGCCGTGTTGTAAAAACTACCGGGTATACAAAACTTGGTGGCGTACAGGCCACGCGCGACTGGGTATCTACTAACGGTCCCGTACAAGCGTGCTTTACCGTGTACAGTGATTTCTATTACTATTATTCCAGCGGAGTATATCGCAAAACTGCCAATGCTACTGTAGTGGGTGGTCACTGCGTTTGCATAATTGGCTACGATGACAACCTGCAATGCTGGATTTGCAAAAACCAATGGGGAAGCAGCTGGGGCGAATCCGGATTTTTCCGCATCGGTTACGGTCAATGCGGTATTGATACTGAAAGTTATGGCATCAACGGTGTACTGGATACGCGCTGGATACGCGGTCAAAAAGTAATTGGCATGTGGACCATTGCAGAAGAGAGAAATGCCTGGGCTTATCTCAGCACAGACGGCTGGAAAAAAATAAGCAACAACAATGATGACGGCTTTATCAATTCCGTGCGCCAGTTATCAGCGGCCAAGGCTACCAACGCCAATGTTGACGTACATGTAGACAATGGAATGATCGACACCATTTATGTTTTCTAAACCTGCCTATTTATTTTAAACCTTTTAAAATGAGCAAAAAAATGATTACCCCGGAAAAAATACCACCTGCATCTGTAACGGCAGTTGCAGCCAGTAATATTGCGCCTACCGTTGAAGTACCGGCCATGAATTCACAAACCCAGGCCGTCTCATCGAACGGACCCACACTAAACCCGCCTGAAAGAGCAGAAGGTGTTTCAGCATTTGGCACAGCGGTGTGGAGCACCGATAAAAGGGTAAACGGTCTGTATACTACTTTTAACCCGCGCAATTCGTGGATGAGCATTGCCGGAGTGGGCTGGAAAAAACTGGCCACCGGAAGCGATGCCATGTGTGAAGCCATGACTGACCTGGCTGCCCACGCCAGGGAAAAAAATTGCCGTATTGATTATGCTGAAGAGAACGGGCTGGTTACACAGATCTACGTCTGGTAAAACTATACCATACCGGGAAGCGGTGTCAAATACCGCTTCCCGGTATTTTTGTTCTTCCTGTTTATTAAAATATGCTGCTATGAATCAGCAGGTAGGTTTTGAAAACAATAACCAAACGCTGACCGTACATACCGGCGATACCATTAGCATACAGTTAAATGAAACACTCACCGCGGGGTATGAATGGGCAACAGATGAGTTTACAAAAGACTGCTGCCAGTTGCAATCTTCCAATTATGAAGCCGGTAAAAGCGGAGCTATTGGCGGCAGTGGGCTGCGCACCATGGTTTTTTTAATTACCAAAAAGGGCGATGGCTATATAAAGTTAAAAAATCACCAGCGCTGGAGCGGTGATATTGACAAAACCTTCTCGATCAGTTTCCACGCAGAATAATAAGATGCCATGTGGTAAAGTCGCCACGTTCCGCGCTTTTCAACACATAGTATCATAGTGCCATAGGCGATCATAGATCTTTGCGCGTGTAGGCTATGCCTTTCTATCTTCCTATGATTCTTTGTGGTAAAGTTGTCGCGTTCTGCGATTTTTCAACACATAGTATCATAGTGCCATAGGCGATCATAGATCTTTTGGCCTATCCAGAAGATTTTCCGGAAATATAAGAAGCCTTAATTTCCTAATTTAGCGCATGACAGATGAGCAAGTATTGAAACGGCAATTTCTGCTAAGCGACAATATTACCTATTTAAATTTTGGCGCTTTTGGTGCCTGTGTAAAACCGGTTTTTGAAAAATACCAGCGTCTGCAACTGGAACTGGAACAGGAACCGACCCAGTTTTTCCAGGTAAATGGCCCCGCGCTGCTAGCGGCTGCAAGAACCGCGCTGGCGGGCTATGTACACTGCCATCCGGACGATATTGTTTATGTCACCAACCCTTCTTACGCCGTTAATATCATTGCCAAAAGTTTTGATTTGAAACCCGGCGATGAAATCTTAAGTACCGATCTTGAATACGGCGCCTGCGACAGAACATGGAGGTATTACTGCAATCAATCCGGCGCTAAATACATACGCCGGCAAATAAAATTCCCCCTGCAGTCAAAAGAAGATTTTGTTGAGCAATTTTTGCAGGGCGTGAATGCCCATACAAAAATGATTTTCCTTAGTCATATTACCAGCACCACCGGTTTACGGTTACCGGTAGAAGAGATATGCGCTTTTGCAAAAGATAAAGGCATTATTTCTTTTGTTGATGGCGCACATGCACCAGGTCAGTTGCCTGTAAACCTGGATGAATTAGGTGCTGATATTTACACAGGAGCCTGCCATAAATGGATGCTTACTCCAAAGGGTTCTTCTTTTCTTTTTGTAAAAAAAGCATTGCAACCGCTTTTTGATCCATTATTAATCAGCTGGGGATATGAAAGCGCCAACCCCTCGCATTCCCGGTTTTTGGACTACCACCAGTTGCAGGGCACCAGGGATTACACTGCATTCTTAAGCATTCCCGAAGCCATCGGTTTTATGCAGCAGCACAACTGGGATGCAGTAAATAAAAAATGCCGGGCCATTACACAAAGCAATGCAGAACGGTTTTGCCGGCTGCTGAACGCTGAGCCCATTTGCCCGGCAACAGATGATTTTATTGCCCAAATGTGCAGTATTCCAATAAAAACCCGGGCCCCGCAAAAACTGCATGATGTCCTGTATGAAAAATACAATATACAAGTACCCATAATGCCACATGGCGAAAAATTTTACCTGCGTTATTCCATACAAGGGTACAATAGCAATGAAGATTTGGACAAACTCTATAATGCATTGAAAGAGACGGGCGGTTATGAGTAATACGTTCTAAGTTGTAAGTGATAAGTTGTAAGTAGGAATTTCGTCACTCCCGCATAGGTGGGAATACGACCCTGAAATAAGATACTCGTTGTGCCCGCTGCTCCGCCGTGCCCGCCGCGTGAAACCAGGACCATCTTTATTTTCCAAAACCTTTTGATTCTGTAAAATCTGGTGGAACGGTAAAATCAGCCGCGGGCAAAGACTCTTTTTTGATAGCCGTCACTTCCATTATCATATTCATCTGCGGCATGGCCATCTCTATCCGCAGCGGCATCCCGGTCATACCCTCGTAGTAAAAAGCCTGGCCGGAGCCCATTCTTTGTCTGGCCAGACTGCTCATGTCCATTCCTTTTACCTCTGTACTTGTCCAGAAAACCTGGTTCAAGGTAGTGCCTTTTGCATTTGTTATTTCAACAAGGTATTTGGTACAGGTATAATCCAGTATTTTCATCGTTTCTCCCGTTTTTGTGACCTTACGCTGCACGCTGTCTGCCCCCGGCCCATGATTGCCTGTGGCATTCATCACGGTATAAGTTTTAGCGGTCCGGTTAATAAGATAGCTTTGCTTTTTATCTCCATCATACAGTGTCTCTGATCCTCCCATCATACCGCCTTCTATTTTTGATACGGAACTGGCGCCTTTTATTTTCACTGTCACAGTCTGGGGCATGGCAGCCGACATTGGATCCTGACCTCCCTGCATCATTTTCATGGCTTTTTCCATTTGGGCCTTCATCTGCGGATTCGCGTCCATCATAGCTTTCATTTCGGGCTTATCCATCTGTTCCTGCAATTGTTTCATTTTTGCCTGGTTGGCGGGATCGCTGGCCGTTTTTTGCGCTTTTTCCATTTCAGCTTTTTTGGCGGGGTCTGTAACATCATACTTTACAGACCAGGTAACCGTGCCCTCAAAACTTTGTCCAAAAATTGTTATTGAAATCAGCAAAACGGAGAGGAGTAATATCTTTTTCATATTGGTTGTTTTGTGATAATAAATGTACCAAACTTCAGGTATCTGTTGTTAAAATATTCTGCGTTCAGCTTTCTGCGATACCTCAAAAACCATTTGGCGCCCACTATTAAAATGCCTGTATTGTTTTGCTATCTTGCCGGTATGACCGCCATTGTAAAAGCCACTGCGGCAGACACATCGTTAATTGTACGCGTTGCCACCGCCTCGTTTATTGCATTGCATGAAAACAGGATGCCTGCAACTGACCTGGCTGCTTATGTCTCCACAAAACTTACTATCCCTGTCATAGAAGAAGAGTTGAACAATCCTGCAAATATTTTTCACATCATCTATTATAACGATCAACCTGCAGGTTATTCAAAAATAATTTTCAATACCCCCTGCCCGCTTATAAAAAATACGGCGGTTACCAAAATGGAGAGACTCTACCTGTTAAAAGAATTTTATGCCTTGCAATTGGGTTCAGTGGTTTTTGAATTCAACAACCATCTTGCCAGGCAGGCGAACCAGGCGGGCATGTGGCTATATGTATGGGTTAAAAATGAACGCGCCATTCGTTTTTATAAAAAGCAGGGGTTTGAAATAATCGGGAATGAAGATTTTGTTATTTCCCCCACCCTGTCAAATCCCAATCATATCATGTACCTGGGATACTGACAAACTTTGGCAAAGTTAAACGCCGCGATAAATGAACTTTGCCAAAGTTAAAACGGACTTCACCAACTTTGGCAAAGCTGTCCGCTGCGATATAGAAACTTTGCCAAAGTTAAAACACGCCACACCAGCTTTGGCAAAGTTGAACGCTGCGATAAATGAACTTTGCCAAAGTTAAAACGGGGGCTACACCAACTTTGGCAAAGCTGTCCGCTGCGATATAGGAACTTTGCCAAAGTTAAAACACGCTATACCAACTTTGGCAAAGTTGCACGCTGCGATATAGGAACTTTACCAAGGTTAAAACACGCCACACCAACTTTGGCAAAGCTGTCCGCTGCGATATAGAAACTTTGCCAAAGTTAAACGCCGCGATAAATGAACTTTGCCAAAGTTAAAACGGGGGCTACACCAACTTTGGCAAAGCTGTCCGCTGCGATATAGGAACTTTGCCAAAGTTAAAACACGCCACACCAGCTTTGGCAAAGTTGAACGCCGCGATAAATGAACTTTGCCAAAGTTAAAACGGGGGGCTACACCAACTTTGGCAAAGCTGTCCGCTGCGATAAATGAACTTTGCCAAAGTTAAAACACGCCACACCAACTTTGGCAAAGTTGTACGCTGCGATATAGGAACTTTGCCAAAGTTAAAACCGATGTTGCAGAGACTGGTAAAAATGATATTACAGTATTACAGCTTATCCTTAAATTACAGTATTATTTAATATCCCCCCAAATATAACAGCTATGCCAAACAATCAATCACGCCGTGATTTCTTACAAAAAATAAGTGGAGGTCTTACCCTTGCTTCCCTGGCAGGATCCGGCGCATTTGCGCTAAAGACAAGCCGCTTACCCAAAGACACAAAAAAATTAGGGGTGGCCCTGGTTGGATTGGGCAGTTATGCTAAAAACCAATTGGCAGTGGCATTGGAAAAAACAACCAATTGCTACCTGGCAGGTATTGTAACAGGCACGCCGGCAAAAGCCGATGAGTGGTCTAAGAAATACAACCTGGACAAAAAGAATATATACAATTACCAGAATTTTGATGAAATAGCAAAGAATAAAAACATTGATATTGTTTACGTGGTGTTGCCCAATTCTATGCACAAAGAATTTGTGGTAAGGGCAGCAAAAGCCGGTAAACACGTAATGTGCGAAAAACCCATGTCAACTTCTGTAAAAGATGCGGAAGACATGATACAGGCCTGCAAGGATGCCAATGTGCAGCTGGGCATCGGTTACCGCATGCATTTTGAGCCTTTCACAAAGGAAGTAATTCGCCAGTGCCGCGAAAAAGTTATCGGCGATGTGCGGTTTATACAAACCAATTTTGGTTTTACCATTGGAGATCCGGCCCAATGGCGCCTGAAGAAAGCAATGGCCGGTGGGGGCCCGCTGATGGATGTAGGCATTTATTGCGTGCAGGCCTCGCGGTATGTTACGGGAGAAGAACCATTATCGGTTACAGCGCAGTATGGCCCTGTTACCGAACCGGGTATTTTCAAAGATGTAGAGCAATCTGTTTCATGGCAACTGGAATTTCCGGGCCACACTACGGTAAACGGCTTTAGTTCTTACAGATCTAATATTGAACAATTGTATGTTTCCGCCACGAAAGGATGGATACAACTAGGTCCGGCCTATGGCTACGGCCCCATAAAAGGCAGCACCAATGCGGGTCCGCTAAACCTGCCCGTTGTACACCACCAGACAGTCATGCTGGAAGAAATTTGCAAATCTTTTCTTGAATCCGGTAAATTTCCTGAGCATATAACCGGGCCTGAGGGTTTAAAAGATATGAAGATCTTAATGAGCATTTATGAAGCTGCTGCAACAGGTAAAAAGATAAGCCTGGTCTAACCAATAATAAAGGCAGCATATTTTGCGAAGCAAAGAAAACTTTTTGGGTACAAAGCCGGGGTGCTGACGCACTGCGCAGAACCGGCAGTTGCTATTGTGCTATATTCATCACCAAAAATTCAGGCGGTTCAGAAAACTGCTTGATCATTTCCCTGTATTTTTCTTTCAGGCCGCGTTTAAAATTGCCCAGGTAACCGGGCCTGGGAATACGCTCCTGTTCCAGCGGAATGGCTTCAATGAGATCGTTGCCAAGAAACATTACTAATTTCATACAAAACAGCTATTGGGTTTTTCATACCTGGATATACTGTAAAACAAGTTCAATTTTTGATTGTATGCAATACCAACTAGTACGCTTTTTTAAAAGTACATTTACGATTCAGAAAACCGCCACCCACTAATGGTCAGTATGCCCGCGGGTGGTCTGTATTTTTACACGAAATCATACTCTCAACAATCAATTTAATTATGCATATGCCTGTTTTCCCGCCAAAATACAGATTTACCCTTATTGCAATTTTTAGCGGTTTGCTCAGCCTGTCTGCGGTGGCACAATCAGCCAACCCGTTTATCTATGGCGATGCATTACCAGATGCACCTGCATTGTCTGCCAGGGGCGAATACGCAGTTGGTGTACGCACGGTAGAATGGGTAAATAATAATCAAATCAATATACTGAAAGCAAAAGATGGCGTAGCACCCTTATATAACCGGCCCATCAAAGCAGAAATCTGGTATCCGGCAGTTGTACCGGCAGGTAAAAAAGAATTGACAGCGTATACCGATGTAATGGGTTCCGCTATTGACAGCACCAGGCCCATCAAACCTTTTAGCTTTCCCGGCCGCAGCCTGCGCGATGCAGCACCCCAGTTATCGGGTGCCCCTTTTCCGCTGGTGATAGTATCGCACGGATATCCCGGCTCAAGGGTTTTGCTTACCTATCTTACCGAAAACCTGGCTTCCAAAGGATACGTGGTAGTGGCCATTGACCATACCGAATCAACCCATGCCGACCAGGCGGGTTTTGCCAGTACATTGCTTAACCGCGCCACTGATATCCTGTTTGTATTGAACCAGGTGGCTGCTATGGGCAAGCCGGGCAGCAACCATTTTCTTACAGGTCTGGCAGATGCCAATAATACGGGTCTGATTGGTTATTCAATGGGTGGCTATGGTGTATTGAATGTGGCAGGAGCAGGTTACAGCCAAAAACTGGCTGCTTTTTTCAGCACCGTTGCGGGCGGCAGCAAAGCCATAGAGTCAAGATGTGCCGGCAACCCGGTCTTTGCTGCGTCTATAGACAAAAGAATAAAAGCAGTGGTAGCTTTTGCACCCTGGGGCATGGATCGGGGTATATGGGACAGTACGGGACTATATGGTTTACAAACGCCTGTTTTTTTTGTAGCAGGCAGCCAGGACGATGTATCTGGTTATGAAAAAGGTACCAAAGCTATTTTCAATGGAGCTGTTAATGCCAGCCGTTACCTGCTAACCTATGAAAATGCCCGGCATAATACGGCACCCAATCCTCCCCCACCCGAATCCATGCAACCGGGAATGAAAATGGATGATTATTATCACTATGCAGAGCCGGCCTGGAACGAACACAAAATCAATAATATTAACCAGCATTTCGTAACCGCTTTTTTAGGTATTTATTTAAAACAAAAAGACTATGGCAAATACCTGGATCTGAAAGAAAATGCCAATCAAAACAAATGGGAAGGATTTAAGCCCCGCAGCGCTACCGGTCTTGTATTGGTGCACGCTGATGCGGAAAAAAAATAATAAAAAAATATCCGAAGCTCATGGAAATGCCAGGTCCTGGAAAAAATGTTGGTATTGGAGAGCCGGAATATCGTTATTAAGCAGGCTGTTATTATCTTATACCCATTAACATGTACGATAAAAATATTTTCACATATTTGCCTGCAAAATAAGACGGGATGCCCATTTCTTTACCATACAAACTATAACATCACCATATGTCAGATCTCGACGAAACCATACAAGAATCAGTAGAACAGGCAAGCAAAAGTAAAATCAATTCTTTGGTAGCATTGTTTGTAGCTATTACGGCTACGTTTATGGCGCTTTGCAATGTGAAAGATGGCAATATAGTGCAGGCCATGTCTCAGGCCCAGGCACATGCCATTGATGCGTGGTCTTATTTCCAGGCAAAAAGCACCAAGCAATCCATTGCAGAAAATACACTGGAAATAATGAAACTGCAGAACACGCCCGGCAACAGCGAAACCATAAAAAAATACGAAGAACAGATAGCCCGGTATGATAAAGAAAAAACAGCCATAAAAGCCCAGGCAGAAGGCTTTCAGAAAGAATATGACGACATCAATCTTTTTGACGACCAGTTTGATATGACAGATGCGCTGCTCACCATTTCAATAGCCATGTTTGGTATTACTTCGCTTACGCAAAAAAAGTGGTTATTGTATTTTGCTGCCGCAGTTAGCTTAACAGGCATTATACTGGGGCTAACAGCTTTTATGAAAATAAGCCTGCACTCTGACCTGGTATCAAAAATATTGGGCTAAACATATATGACTGAGAACCCCAGGGCCATTTTCCCGGCACAAAACGATTATCCCACACTTAGCGACAGGATTCAATCGCTGCTTATAGACCAGGTGTTTATCATCATACTGATGTTTTCATTTGCCGCTATACTCGACCGGTTTCAGCATCCGCCCGATTGGATAAGAGCGGCATTATTTTTTGGCATTTGGGGCATATATGAACCTTTCTGTATCAGTTTTGCCTGTACCATTGGCAATTATTGTAAGAACATTCGCATTAGAAAATTTAATGATATCAACGCAAAGCCAAACCTGTTCCAGTCATATTTCCGTTACACCCTTAAAATACTACTTGGATGGCTCTCTTTTCTAAGTATTGGTACTAATAAAGAAAGAAGGGCCATTCATGATTTAGCTGCTAATACGATAGTAATTAAAGCCAATTAACCCCTTCATTAATTGCTCAATAAATTCCACATTTTTTTGTTTGCATTTTTTTTCATAAGGCGTTGCTAACCACAACAACGGGTGGCATTATATTTGTTTTGTGGGCGATTATGAAGAGAATATTATTAACCGGAATTATTACTGCAGCAATTTCTGCATTTTTAGTATTGAATTTGAACGCTCAGCGGAGCAAAGGGGGCGGACCTGTAACGCCCGTGCGCGTAGGCAGCGCCACGCTTAACCTGGGTATTGGTATTGGCAGTGAATACAGGGGTGATTATTACCGATCTCCTTTAGGCCTGAAAGCGGCGGTTGAATGGGGCTTATGGCATGCTGGTCCCGGTACCATTACACTTGGTGCAGAAACAGGCGCCTCTTTTTCCAATGGCGGTTATTATTACGACGATTACCGAAGCAGCACCGTGGTAGTGGCCATGCGTTCTGCCTGGCATTATGGTTGGAAAGTACGCGGCCTGGATACCTATGGCGGTTTGTCTGCAGGTCTGGGCTTTCATCATACTGGTTATTATCACAACGATCGTTACAATTACAATGAAGTTATTCCTGCACTGGGTATCTTTGTGGGTGCTTCTTATTTTGTTGCCCCCCGCTTTGGATTTAATGCAGAAGCCGGGTACGATATCACCGATTTCCAGGTGGGCGTAATTTTTAAATTGAAATAAACAAGTTGCAGGTAATTTAATAACCAGTAAAAAACTAAAGAATTCTGAAAACAGGCTTTATTTCCCACCGGGAAAAGCCTGTTTTTTTATGCAAACTTGCGCAGCAACTGTGCAGCAATGCTCATGTGGCAGTGTGCTGCCGTAAAAATGCCTGTCTTTAAAACAAGGCAGGGGCGGTAACACAGTAAGCGGACCTACACCACAGATACTATCCTTAATTCAACCAATACAGTAAGAATAAATGTGTTCACGACTACAGCAGGCAACCACCATCACCGGAATGTGTAATTAAACCAACTCTCCGGCAATGACGTATAAAAAAAATATTCAGGGAATGTTTAGCCAGCCAGTATTCGTCAAATCGTAAAAATAAATACATGGCCGTTTCACAAATTTCAGGCCCGGCCAACAAAATTGTACATTGCATAATGGTTACTATCAGCACATTCAGGAAAACAGCGCTGGCCCTGCCCGGTGTTACCGAACAGCCTCATTTTGAAAAACCCTCTTTCCGGGCAGCAAAAAAAATATTCGCCACGCTGGATGTTAAAAATAAAATCGCCTGTCTCAAATTACCTCCGGCCGAACAGGATGTTTTTTCCGTTTTCGATAAAACAATTATTTACCCGGTACCCAACAAATGGGGCAGCCAGGGCTGGACCTTTATTCATTTACAAAAAGTGCGGAAGCAAATGCTGGTGGATGCCTTAACAACGGCTTTCCTGCATGTGGCCCCAAAAAAACTGGCAGTATTAATAACCGGGGATGCAGTCGGCAAACAAGAATAATATAACTTGTCGGAAGGCCCGGACGGCTTCCGGCAGCGGGGTATAGTCTGGCCTTTAAAAACAAAGTGAACCAATGAATATCATATTGCACGAAGACAAAACATTTGATAGCGATGTTTTTCCGGAAAAACAATCTTCCAAAACTGAATATGTCAATTGCGTGTTCATCAATTGCAACTTTTCAAAAGCCGACCTGAGCAATGATGATTTTATGGATTGTCATTTTAAAGGTTGCAATTTTTCACTGGCAGTAATGGAAAATACCTGCATGAAAAACAACCTGTTTACCAGATGCAAGCTGGTGGGCATTGATTTTAGCCGCTGCAATAATTTTAATTTTTCGGTAAGTTTTGTCAATTGCCCGCTCGACTATTGTTCCTTCTTTCAAAAGAAAATGAAAAAGGCCATTTTTACAGATTGCTCATTAAAAGATACAGACTTTACGGAAACAGATCTTACACTGGCCACTTTCAAAAACTGCGATTTAATGAACGCTTCGTTTATGCATACTATTTTGGAAAAAGCAGATTTCCGTACCGCACGCAATTATGCCTTTGACCCGGAAATGAACAAAATAAAAAAAGCAAAATTTTCCTTCCCCGGCATTGCCGGACTGCTGGCTAAATATGATATCAGCATTGAATAACATTCATGTGCTTTATCTTTTTTAATCCCCGCCCAATCCTTAACTTCATTAACTAACTGATTCGCTATGCCATCTACAAGATTCAGCCGCCGTCATTTTATAAAAAGCACTTCTGCAGCAATGGCTTTTGCCGCCATGCGCGCGAATGGTATAAATTTTACCCACCCGCCCGTTACGCGCAGAATAGCGCTTATTGGTACAGGATGGTATGGCAAAAGCGATCTCTTCCGCCTTATGCAGGTGGCACCGGCCGATATAGTGGGGCTTTGCGATGTTGATAAACACCAGCTGGAGCATGCAGCGGATATGGTGAACGAAAGGGCGCCCGGTAACAAGCGGCCGCAGCTATATGCCGATTACCGCAACCTGCTGAATGAACAAAAACCCGATATTGTACTAATAGGCACTCCCGATCACTGGCATGCGTTGCAAACCATTGCAGCATTGAAGGCCGGCGCACATGTATATGTACAAAAACCCATCAGCACCGATGTGCTGGAAGGCGAAGCCATGCTGGCAGCTGCCAGGAAATACAATAAAGTAGTACAGGTGGGCACCCAACGCAGAAGCACGCCGCACCTGATAGATGCAAAGAAAAACATCGTTGAGGCGGGACTGTTAGGAAAGATATCGCACGTTGAAATATTCTGTTATTATCATATGCGCAACAGCAGCACGCCTGCATTACAGCCCGTGCCGGATTTTCTGGATTATGATATGTGGACCGGCCCCGCGCCGATGCGGCCTTACGATGGCCTGCCACACAGGGGTTGGTGGCGCGCGTTTATGGAATATGGCAATGGCATTATGGGCGATATGTGTATTCATATGTTTGACGCGGTAAGATGGATGCTGAACCTGGGATGGCCCAAACGCATTAGTTCTACAGGCGGCATTTATTTACCCAATCCGGGCAAAAGCAATATTGCAGATACACAAACTGCCCTCTTTGAATACGATGGGCTTAATTGCCTCTGGGAACACCGCACCTGGGGCACACCGGCCGACCCGGAATACCCCTGGGGTTTTAAAATTTATGGCGACAAGGGCACCCTGAGTGGCAGTGTCTTTAAATATGATTTTATACCGTCTGGCCCGGGCGAAAAAATCCATAAAGACGTGCTGCTTGAGAAAGACAAATACCCGGCAGACACTACAGAACCCGATATAGAAATACACACCGCCCCTGCCACACGCGGCCACATGATTGATTTCCTGCAAGCCATCGATACAGGCGGAAAACCTGTTGCCGATATTGAACAGGGACACATTTCCACGGCCAGTTGTATCATTGCCAATATGGCCATGCAACTGGGTCGTCCGCTTGCCTATGATCCTGTTAAAAAAATCATCGTGAACGATCCTGAAGCAACCAAACTTTTGCAAAGGCCGTACCGCCAACCGTGGGTTCATCCATAATGAAATTTTACTGAAGTAATAATTACCAGCTTTTCATTTGCCGTGAATACCAGCATTGTATTGTATGGCGTCTTAATTGCCTGTCCGGCAGGCAGGCATCTCAATCCTTTCATCGCCGCGGAGACAGCCTGCTGCTGCCAATTATTGATGAAATGGGTGGAGGGTTTTCTGATACCATTTTTACAGGCTCAACCAATCTGGCATGATCTTTTTTAGACTTATAGAAACATTTCTATGTACACACAAACAGATGCTTTGCTGCCATGCTTAACAGCACGCCGGCAACATCTAAAAAAGCGGCAATTGCGAAACCAATACCACAAAAGGCAACTGGCTGAATGATTGGGTCTTATTCAGTTACCCCGTTTCCGATATGAAATAATCGCCACCAAATATCCTGAACCTGCAACTTTATAACCGTTCACTTGTAATAAAAAAAACTACAAATATGAAAACAATACTAGCACTGTTCCTGCTTTCCATTTGCGCTACATCATTTGCGCAGGATGCCAATAATAATAAATGGAAAGCTGATATGTTTCCTGAAATGTCACGTGCAGCGGGTGTAAGTTTTCAAAAATTTGATGGGCTGAACAGCCGCATTGCCAACTTTCCCCAATATAAAGAATTAAGAAATGCAACTGGTGTATTGCAACTGGGCTGGTTCCAGGAACATCACCAATTTGTGTCGCAGATAAACCTGATGGCCGGCAGCAGTATGAGTGGCGATCGCGATAAAAGAAGCAGCACCATCAGGTATCTGGGTGCCGGCGCAGAGATTGGTTATGATTTTATTAAAAGTGAAAAAATAGCTTTGTTCCCTTTGGTGGGACTGGGTTATCAAAAATACCAGGCCCGTTTCTTCAGGGATAATTCGGCTGTCGATTTCAATAGTGTATTGCAATCCACCGCCGTTCAGAACAACCTCAAATCGCTCGACCTTGTCAACGGTTTTTTTAACTACCGCCTGGGCATTGGCATAGCAGCAAGATCGGTTAAACACGGTTGTTCAATTGGCTTGCAGGCAATGTATACCGGCAGCTTTAAAGATCATGAATGGAGAAGCAGCCAGGATCAAACACTGGCCAATGCACCTGCAGATAAATTAAGCCAGATTTACGCCGGTCTTGTATTTACCTGCCGCCCCTTTTTTATGATGAAACGCGGACACATGTAAACCCTTTATTATAAACAACAAGCCAGGGCGTATTTCTATAACAGGCCCTGGCTTTTTTATATCAATGGCTGTTGTCAAAGATTCACCCTTCATACCCCCTGCCCCGCCAGCTATACCACTTTAGTGTTATTGACGCATGTTTTTACCGCCTGTATCGGATAAGCCTCTATCTTTAATATCATATGAGCCTGTTTACCACTACCGGAGACATTACCGTAACCTGCCATAAAAGAATAACCCCCTGGCTGCTGCAGGAAATAGAAGCGCTGGGTTTTACCCCAACAGACAGTTTTGTAACCGGCGTGCATTTGCGTGGTACAATAAACCATTGTATCCAGTTAAATTGCCAGTTACGCTGTGCCAGCCAGGTGTTATACAGCCTTGGACATTTTAAGGCCTCACACGCAGACGAGGTGTACCGGCACCTGGTCAATTACGAATGGGAAAACATTTTACCGGAAAGCGGCTACTTCTCCGTAACCAGCAACGTGCAAAATGAAAGTATTAACAACAGTATGTTTGCCAACCTGCGGGTGAAAGATGCTATCGCAGACCGGCTGCGCAATAAAAGGGGCACACGCCCGTCTACCGGCGCAGAACTAACGGGAGCGGTTATTCATTTATTCTGGAAACAGGAGTATGCAGAAATTTTTATTGACACATCGGGGCCTTCGCTGGCCCGGCATGGATACAGAAAAATACCCGGCCAGGCACCTATGCTGGAAGCGCTGGCATCTGCCGTAATTTATGCCACCCGCTGGAACCGGGTGCAGCCATTTGTAAACCCCATGTGTGGTTCAGGTACGCTTGCCATAGAAGCCGCGTTAATAGCCACCAACAGGCGGCCCGGTTTATTCAGGGATAATTATGCTTTCATGCATTTAAAAGGATACGACGAAGAAGTTTATCGCCAGCAGGACGCATTGCTGGAACTTCAGATAAAAGAATCGCCGCGCCCGCGCATTATTGCCACAGACTACAGCGAAAAAGCCATAGAGAATGCAAGAAAAAATGCCATTGCAGCAGGTGTTGCGGGTATGATTGAATTCAGCGTCTGCGATTTTGCAGCTACTGAAATACCGCAGGATCAGCCAGGTGTACTGATGCTTAACCCCGAATACGGAGAGCGGCTGGGCAATATAGCAGAACTGGAACTAACGTACAGCCGCATAGGAGATTTTATGAAAAAATCATGCGGCGGCTATTTCGGATACATATTTACCGGCAACCTGGACCTGGCAAAAAAAATAGGATTGAAAGCATCGCGCAGGATTGAATTTTATACCAGCACCATTGATTGCCGTTTGCTGGAATATGAATTATACAGTGGCACCAAAAAAACAGATAAACCGCCAACAGCTGTAAATGAAACACCTGTATTGAGGTTCGCATCAGCAGCAGATGCGGCACCGCTTTCAGCAACCATTGAAACACTGATAGAGCAGATACCCTACTACAATGATTTGGCAAAACGCAATGAAACCGCCAGGTACAATGCCGCTGCACTGGAAACAAAGATCAAACAGGATGAATACGCAGTTATTATTGCAGAAATAAATAACCAGGTTGCCGGCTTTTGCCTCAGCCGGTTCGACGATTATACCATTTGGCTGGAATGGTTTGGCGTAACTGACAACCATCGTGGCAAGGGAATTACCCGGCTACTTTTACAAAAACTGGAAGAAACAGTTGTTCAAAGGGGATGTCATAAAATTTGGTGCGACAGCCGCACCAGCAACAAGGCCGCCGTTCATTTACTTTCGCAGGCCGGGTACTCGCAAATTGTGACCATCAATAATCACTGGTACAACCAGGATTTTATTCTTTGGGAAAAACAAATAGCAAAATAAAAGATCCGGGACAAACGCAGGTTAAATATCTATCGGCAGACTGCGCAGCAGCAGATAATCCCTGCATAGCCTCAGCCCCCGCCCTCAATAAATCATAATTTATTATTTTCGCGCCATGAGCGAACCGCTGGGACAGGCAATAGCAGACTACTATTATAAAAACAAACCTGCCAAACTCTGGATACACAATCAATACGGGCCCAAAGAAGAAATGCCGGTGGCAGCCTACTTCAGAAATGCCGGACAGATGCCGCCATTGGAACATGCCGCATTACAGTTGTGCCGGGGCCGTATTCTGGATATAGGCGCGGGCGCGGGTAGTCATGCTTTATGGTTGCAGCAACAAGCTAAAAACATTACAGCCCTGGAAATATCTGGGCAATCCTGCGATGTAATGAAACAGCGCGGCATACGTAATATCGTACAACAAGATATCTTTCATTATACCGCCGAACCATATGATACGCTTTTATTGCTGATGAACGGAATAGGCCTGGCGGGTACCCTGGACGGTTTACGAAAATTCCTGCAACACGCAGCAAGCTTACTAAAGCCCGGCGGGCAACTTATTTTCGATTCATCTGATGTTGCCTATGTTTACAAGAACCATTTCCCGGACCTGAAAAATTATTACGGCGAAATTGCCTACCGCTATCAATACAAAGGGAAAAAGACCGATTGGTTCAACTGGTTGTATATCGACAGGTATACCTTATCATCACTGGCAGCATCAGAAGCATGGCGCGAAGAGTTCATAACCGAAGACGAAAACGGCCAATACCTGGTGCGGCTGCAAAAAATAATGTAATACTCACGCGCTTCCACCGGTTTGAAATTGCTTTTTTACCGGCATTATCTTAGTCATCGCCGCCATTGCAAATCGTTGACAATGCAATCAGCGGTTTACAAAACAGCAGGCCAGCTATTTTTATCCTTTAGCAATATTTCGCGCAAAAAGCCAACAGGTGCCATGCCATTATCAAGCACGGCATCATGAATTTTTTTGAGAGAATAATTACTTCCCTCCTGCTTCCTGTAATCCTCGCGCAGCTTCAGCAACTCCAGTTTCCCGACGGTATAAAATAAATATCCGGGGTCAAAACTTCCCCGCATCGCTTCCTGCCGCGATGGCTTCTCTCCCTGGTACCAGTTATCCATAAAGAATTTGGTTGCCTCATCAACGGTCATGCCCTGGCAATGCATTTTTACGGATACGCATAAACGGCAGATACGCAGCAGGGCATCGCCCGATTGCGCCAGCCTGTATTTGGCAGCCTTTACGCTGCCGCCATCATTGCCAAAACCTTCTTCCACCATCATCAGTTCAGTATAGTGTGCCCATCCTTCAACAAAGGCGTAACTGCCAAATATCTTTTCAATTTTGGTGGCCGCAGAAGCATTCAGGTGCAGGCCCTGTACATAATGGCCGGGATAGGCTTCATGAATGGATACATTATCGGTGGTATAATAATCGAACATACTAAGCCAGTCGCTTTTTTGTTGAGGGGTCCATTTTGGATCAACCGGTGTTATATAGTAATAAGATTCTGTGGATTTCTCAAATGGGCCGGCTACATCCATAAATGCGGTGCCGGTAGACCTGGCATATTGCGGCGTTTCTTTTACCTGTACCCGCACTTCGGAAGGTATGGTAACAATGTTTTTATCTACCAGGAACTGTCTTATCTGCTCAAGGTGTTTTTTGGCAACGGGTATCAGGCTGTCGGCAGTTGGATGCTCCGTTTGTACTGTTTTGTATACTTCAACGGGCTTTTTAGATGGATCAATAATTTTGGCAGCCGCGTTAAAACGCTCCTGTTCCTTTTTCAGTTCAACCAGTCCAATAGCAAGAATTTTTTCGGGCGATACTGTCAGCGCTTCACTATTCAACAGCATTTTGCGGTAATTGTCTTCGCCTATGGCATAATGATTATTCGCCCTGGGTAGTTTTTCCTGCTGCAGCCAGGTTACAAAGCTGTTGATGGCAGTAATGGCACTATCATTCGCTTTTTTGAAAACGCCCATCAGCGAATCATTTTTTACCTCTTTTAAAGCCAATAACAAATCACCCTTTAAAAACCCTGCGTTGCCCTGGCAAATGGCTATTGCGGTTTCAATCCAGGGTTTTGGTATACTATCGGCCAGGTTTGTTTTTGCACTGGCAAACAGAACAGGCACTTGTTTTTCAACGGCGATAATATAACCCAGTCTTTCCTGCAGCGGTGCATAATTGCGTTTCAGGTAGGTATTCACATCCACCAGCCCCGCATAGATCATGGGGTTAGCAGTGTAAACATGCAAATCTTCGAAATTGGAGATGTCGTTCTTTACAGCCATGCGCAGGATGCGGTAATCAAAAAACATTTTTTGACTGAGCGAGGCCGTATCGACGCTATTTAGTTTTTGATCAAACGATTTCAAACGGGCCAGTTCTTTGTCGAGCGATACCTTGCTAAAATCGGAAACTTTGCCATCATATTCGTGAAGGCCCAGTGCAACTGCTGCCTGTGGACGCCAGTCAAGGTAGCCCTTTAAATAACCGGCAGCCATACTGTCAAAACCTGCGTCGCCATTTGCTGTGGCCGTTGTTTTTATTTCATTATTGTTGCAGGACACAAAAAGAATAAAACAAAAAACAATAAAGGATACCTGTTTCATTTAAATGATTTGTTTTAAAAAAGACTGGTTTATAATGGTCTGAAGATAGTCAGGGCAATTCATTGTAAAAATTTAATTGCTACTTCTTTTTCAACCGTTCCGGCGCCCTTATTTGCCAGGAAGCCAGCAAAAGAGTCTTTAAATCCTTCCTGGTTACCCTGGCCAGATCTATTAATAGCATGGGATAGTTTTTGTAATGATCGGTAATAAAAAAAATGGCCGGGTTTTGTTTCATCCATTTATCGCGTTCATTGCTGAACACAACAAGCGTTTGTCCGTCTTCTTTTAGCCTGGTAAATAATTTTTTGTTTACTTTAAATGCAGGCGTACCATAAGAAGTACTGGCTTCTGCACCGGGAAATTGCGCCGCAATGGTACTTACCGTATTCCAGAAAGCAAGGGCATCAATATTCATGGTAATATTTTTTTATTGTAAACCGCTGTCATCGCAAATATTTATTTTCAAATATTTTAATCCCCCCGGGCCGTTCCGGTTACTGTATTTGATACCCGAACAATGTATCTTTAGCTACCAAACATTTTTATACATGAAGTTATTACTGGTCGCACTAATTTCTCTGGCATTTGCAATAACGGGGTTTATAAAAACGAACACATCAACGGCTGCCGCACCTGTTTTTTTTCAAAAGGTAACAAAAAACAATATCATTACGGGAGCAGATCAAACCGAAAAATACCTGCCCTATTTGAAAGGCAAACGGGTGGCCGTACTGGCCAACCCTACCACAATTATAGGTAAGCGGCACCTGGTAGACAGCCTGCTGGCGCGCGGCATAAACATTGTTAAAGTATTTGGCCCTGAACATGGTTTCAGGGGCAATGCCAGTGCGGGCACCAAAGTAACGGATGAAACAGATTCAGCCACCGGCATCCCGGTTATTTCTTTGTATGGCGCAAAAACAAAACCATCCAGGGAAGACCTGGCAAACATAGACATCATGATATTTGATGTGCAGGATGTGGGTTGCCGTTTTTATACCAATATAAATGTGCTGGCACGTATTATGGAAGCCTGCGCTGAAAACGGAAAAGAATTGCTGATTCTTGACAGACCCAACCCCAATGGATATTTTGTTGACGGTCCTGTACTGGATATGTCGCTCAAATCTGGCATTGGCATGTTTCCCATTCCCATTACGCATGGATTAACCATAGCAGAATTTGCACAGATGGTAAACGGCCAGGGATGGCTGGCCAATAAAATAAAATGTAAAATAAAAATAATACCGGTTGCCAACTATAACCATAACATGTATTATGTATTGCCGGTAAAGCCTTCTCCCAATTTGAATACGCAGCAGTCTGTTATGCTATACCCCTCTGTTTGTCTTTTTGAGGGCACCGTATTAAATCTTGGCCGCGGCACCTATTTCCCTTTTACTGTATTGGGCAACCCGGATCTGAAAGGGAAATACGATTTCTCCTTTACCCCGGTGAGCATTAAAGGGATGAGTGAAACACCGCAGCATATGAACCAGGTTTGTTATGGAATTGATTTGCGGAAGTATAGTATTGACACCCTGCTAAAAAAGAAACAGCTTAACCTGCAGTGGATGATGGAATTGTACCAGGCCTATCCCTATAAGGAAAAATTCTTCGACTACACGCAGAGCAAGGAAATGGGCAATATCAATAAACTGGCCGGCAGCCCCCTGTTCAAAGAACAGATTATGACAGGCAAATCAGAGGCGGAGATCCGCAAAAGCTGGGAACCGGGGCTAAGTCAATATAAAATAATGCGAAAAAAATATTTGCTGTACCCCTAGCCAGGTTTCACGCGGCGGGCAGCAGGCCAACGGAATATTTCCGGAAAGCATATTATTTCCTGTAGCTTGTAGGTAACAAAAAGCAGCCATTATACCACCATGAAAAAATATCTTTTAATAACAGCCATTATTGTTGCAGTGATTGCATCGTGTAAAACTACCAGGCCGTTGGTATATGCAGACAAAACTTTACCCGTTCGTGGTTTTTGTATTGTTGCGCCCTTACCCCGCACGGTAGATTCTTTTGTGAATTTCATTAACAACGACCTGGCACCCCGCGGTGTAAATGTGCTGGTGCTGCGCGTTGATTTCAATTACCAGTATACCAGCCATCCTGAATTGCGCGACAGTATTGCGTTGTCAAAGGAAGATGTAAAAAAAATTGTAGCCGCCTGCAAAGCCAACAACATACAGGTAATTCCCCAGGTTAATTTGCTGGGACACCAGTCATGGGCCAATAAAACGTATAATCTTTTAAAAAAATATCCTGAATTTGATGAAACCCCGTCGGTAATAATGCCGGTAAAATATGAATGGCCCAATGCAGACAGCCTTTATTGCAGAAGTTATTGCCCCCTGCACCCGGGTGTGCATGCCGTTGTGTTTTCATTAATAGATGAGATCTGCGATGTTTTTGAAGCCAATGCTTTTCATGCGGGCATGGACGAAGTATTTTATATTGGCGACAGCAAATGTACCCGGTGCGCTGGCAGGGACAAGGCCGCTTTGTATGCCGGTGAAGTAACCGTTTTGCGTGATCACCTGGCGGCATCAAAAAAAGAATTGTGGATTTGGGGCGATCGTTTATTGGATGGCAATACCACCGGTCTTGGCATGTGGGAAGCCAGTAAAAATAATACCTGGGCAGCCGTTGATATGATACCCAAAGATGTAATGATCTGCGACTGGCATTATGAACGCGCCGATAAAACACCGGTTTATTTTGCCATGAAAGGCTTTCACGTAATTACCTGTCCCTGGCGCGATGCAGCAGTAGCCAATCGCCAGCTGGCAGACATAATTGCATTCAGAAATGAATCTACCGGTGATATGAAACCGCGGTTCGGCGGAATGATGCAGACAGTATGGACCAGCAACAGCAATTTCCTGAAAGGGTATTATGAAAATAAAATAGACACTGTACGCGGCACCAAAACAGAATGGTATTGTTTCAGGGAATTATATAAATCGATCGGCAGGCTAAGTAGTTCAAAATAAAAAGCGAAGGAAAGACCTTCGCTTTTTATGATGGTGGCGGGTATGTTAAAAACTTCGGCCCGTTCCGGGTTGCTTATTTGCCAACGCCTAATAATTCCACATCAAATATCAGTGTGCTGTTGGGGCCAATCTGGGCACTCACCTGCCTGTCTCCATAACCCAGATTCGGTGGAATAAAGAATCGCCATTTGCTACCGGTGGGCATTAGTTGCAATCCTTCCGTCCAGCCGGAAATAACGCGGTCAAGCGGAAAAGTAGCTGGTTGTCCGCGTTGTACAGAACTGTCAAATACGGTTCCGTCAATCAGCGTGCCGTGGTAATGGCAGGTAACTTTATCCCTTGCGCCGGGTTTGGCGCCGGTTCCTTCGGTAAGTACCAGGTACTGCAAACCGCTGGGTAATGCTACCACGCCCGGCTTTGTTTTATTGGCCGCTAAAAAATCCTGCCCCGCCTGTAAATTCGCTGCTGCTTTTTCATTTTTCATTTGTGCTAATTTATCGGATATACCCATGAATAATTTTTGTGTAAAAATAGGCCAATGATAAAATAAACCCATACAACCGGCTATTTTATTATTCTGTACAAATCCGCCGGTCATACTGTCTTCCGGCAATAATCAGTAAGGCATGAACCGGTTTCTATAAAAGTATTTCAGTACATTGTCGACATGAAAAAAATACTGTTGATGGTGTTATTAGCCGGGCTGGCTTATGCCGGCAATGGCCAGGCTGGTGCCTCATCATTAATTCCTGCCCCGCTGCATGCGGAAGAAAAACAGGGTTTCTTCAGGCTCACTGCTCATACAAAAATCACCGCTGCGCCGGCATTTGCAGATGCAGCCTCGCTGCTGGCCGCTGAACTGGGCCTGTCGGCACAAACACAGGCAGCCGCCAATTTTAATACCAATAAAACACCCCCTGGTAAAATAGTTTTTAACCTTGCAAAGCCAATTGACACGCTGGGCAAAGAAGGATACCGGCTGGTCATTGCACCGGCTACAATTGTAATTACTGCAGGTACAACTGCCGGTGCAATAAATGGAATGTTTACACTGTTGCAATTACAACAATTGCAGCCCGACATGCAAAAAATACCCTGTGCCAGTATTATTGATAAACCACGTTTTGCGTACAGGGGGCTGCACCTGGATGTATCCCGCCATTTCTTTCCCGTATCGTTCATAAAAAAGTACATCGATCTGATGGCATTGTATAAGTACAATACTTTTCACTGGCATTTAACCGATGGCGCAGGCTGGCGGTTGCAGATAAAAAAATACCCGCTGCTTACCAGTGTGGCTGCATTTCGTAACTATAGCGATTGGAAGTCATGGTGGAAGAATGGCAGGCAATATGCAAAAGAAGGCGAAGCCGGTTCATATGGCGGTTACTATACACAGGACGAAGCAAGGGAAGTGGTGGCTTATGCATCCAAAAGGGGCATTACCGTAATTCCGGAAATTGAAATGCCCGGCCATTCTGAAGAAGTGCTGGCGGTATACCCGCAATTCTCCTGCTCCGGTATTCCATATAAAAACGCCGAGTTCTGTATTGGCAACGAAGACAGTTTTACCTTTTTGCGCGACGTACTTGCCGAGGTAGTCAGTATTTTTCCTTCCACCTATATTCATATTGGCGGAGATGAAGCCAATACAAATGCCTGGAAAACATGCCCCAAATGCCAGCAAAGAAAAAAAACGCTCGACCTGGCGACAGAACATGAACTCCAGAGCTACCTTATAAAAAGAATAGAGAAAATGCTGGCCGGCTATAAAAGAAAACTACTGGGCTGGGATGAAATACTGGAAGGCGGTTTGGCACCCGGCGCTACGGTAATGAACTGGCGTGGCGAAAACAATGGCATGGAGGCTGCGCAACAAAACCACGATGTGATAATGACGCCCAATGCCTATTACCTGGATGCGTACCAGAGCGATCCCAATTCGCAACCCGAAGCCATTGGAGGCTACCTGCCTGTTCAGCGCATCTATAATTTTGAGCCCGTGCCTGCCACCCTCGATCCTGCAAAAAATAATTTTTATATAGGCACAGAAGCCTGTGTGTGGACCGAGTACATGCCTACTACCTACCAGGTAGAATACATGGTTTATCCCAGGGCAATTGCATTGGCCGAATCGGCCTGGTCTGCCAAAGAAAAAAAGAATTTTGACGATTTTCAAAGGAGGCTGCAGCACCACTACCTGTTATTGCAAAGAAAATCCGTCAACTACTACCGTCCGTCCAGCCTGATTTCGGTAAATGCCATTCCTGATTCACTGAAAAAACAAGACCTGGTAAGTTTCAGCACAGAACAATACAAACCGGAAATACATTATACAACCAATAATACGATCCCAGTTGCCACATCGCCCCTTTATGACAAACCCTTTTATACAAGCGGCAAAACAATTATCATTGCGGCTATTTTTAAAGAAGGCTCTATTGTTGGTGAACCCACCACCTATACCACCAATTACCATAAAGCGATAGGCAAAAAAGTAAAGTACAATAACACCTGGAGTGATACCTACCCCGCGCAGGGAGAAAAAACGCTTACCAATGGTATTGAAGGTTCGCTCACCTATGGAGACAAACAATGGCTGGGTTACCTGAAAGATTTTGACGCCACCATCGATATGGATGCCGTACAGCCTTTAAATAATTTGTCCATCCGTTTTATGCAGCAGCCTGGCCCCTGTGTCTTTCTGCCTTCGTATGTGGAAGTGCTAACATCGAACGACGGTGTTGCCTTTACTTCATTTGAAAAACAGGTAAATACCGTGTTACCCACAGAACCGCAGACCATTTTTAAATCATTCACTTTTGATTTGAAAAATAAACCGGTTAGGTACCTGCGTATTGTTGCACCGAATATAAGACGTGGCTATATGTTTACCGATGAAGTAATTATTTATTGATTACCGGCTGCGGGATTGTTGAACCACTCAAACATCAGACATTACCAATTCAGACATCAGCCATCATCTCTTATTTTTTCTTAGCGGTAATAAGCTGGTAAAATTTGTTGATAGCATCTTTGTCTGCCGGGGTTAACAACTGGTGCAGGTTTAATTTATTCATGTATAACAATGCGCCCTTATGGGCAGGCGACAGTGCCAGGATATGGTCCAATTTATCTTTTGTTTCCGTGTCTTCCTTGTAGAGGGGGGTAATGGGCGGCAATGCAGATTTTGATTTGGACGCCTTCTTTTTGATGATTGCTTCCAATGTAGCAGTGCTGAAAGGCGGTACTGCAGGTATGCCTTTAATAATCCTTAGCAGGGCTTCCAATTGCTTTTTGCTGAGACCTCCCCGGGTTTTATAAAATTCGTACATATTTCTTGTAAATGTATTGTCTGCCCTGGGTGGCAGGTTGTAAAACACCCATTCAAAAACCCCATTAAGAAAATCATAATCAGCACCCCTGGGGCTATTTGATGTTTTGCCATTAAAAGAAGTCTGCATAGCTGTATATTTTCAATTGTACCTCCGGTAAAGGGCTTCCGGTCGTTATTGCCCATTGCAAATATAGCGGTATACAAAAATAACTGCAGGGAGCTGGGACGGGCCAGCCAATTGCGGTTTTTACTAAGAAAAGTGTGTTAATTCCATGGCAATTATTTAAACAACCATTTCATTTACAAAATAGCATATATTTTACCACCACTTAACCCTTATAATTAGATACAATACAAAATAAGTTACTATTTTTACTAAAATATATTTTTATGAACCTTTTTGTTGCTGGTCTGCCTTACGATTTGGATGACGATGAATTAATGGAAATCTTTGAAAAGTTTGGGACGATCAAATCTGCTAAAGTTGCTATTGACAAAGAAACCGGGAAAAGCCGGGGCTTTGGATTTGTTGAGATGCCCATTGAAGCCGAAGCCAAAGATGCAATTGAAAATTTGAATGATATTTCGCTGGGCAAGAAACCACTTGTTGTAAAAGCTGCTGATGACCGTCCGGGTGGCGGCGGTGGTGGTGGTCAACGCGGTGGAGGCGGCGGCTACAGGGGTGGCGGCGGTGGAAACAGTGGTGGTGGTGGCTACAGAGGTGGTGGCGGAGGCGGCGGCTATAATGGTGGCGGTGGGAACGACAGAAACCGTAACCGTTTTTAATTCCAGACCTGATTTATATTAATTTTTATACGGGCAAAGGGAAAATTGTACTTATTAATCGTGAAGGTTTAATGCAAAACGGTTAAGGCGCACAATTTTCTCTTTTGCTTTTTTTGTTGGTGCATCATCAGCCAATAAATAACTCCTTACCCCCGGGTCACAGACAGGAACGCTGAAAGGCGTCATGATATTATCCCAACCCAGTCGGCCAAGCCAATGAACAAAGATTTCATCCCCGGCCTTAGACGCAGTTAGATTGAAGATGCGCCCCTTAACTCATAAACACTATTCCGCGCATCATGATTAATTCAGCATTTAAAGCTGCGTATTCATGGAAACTTTAACAGCCTGTTCCTTCAGACGAAGGCATTTTATACTTCTTTTTACCTCCTCTATTTTATGCATGCTGTATATAGCCGCCAAACAGGGGGCTTATTTTCTACAATTAGCTGTCAGTTTGTATTTTATTTTCCTTGCATTGCGCAGTACAGACCGCATATTGGGTGCTGGCCCGTGCAACAGATGTTGGCAGGCCTTTTGAAAATAGTCTGGTAACTAAAAATTGTACATTATGAAACAGAAATTCCTTGTAATCGCGGCATTGGCTATAGTAGTCGTCGGTATGAACGCCAATGCACAGAAGGCGCCCCAGCCATCTTTATTTGTAAAAGGAGGTTTGAACCTCTCTAATATTACCATTGATAAAAGTGGCGGACTGGATGCTAATAAAGGCATTGCCTCTTTCCAGGCGGGTTTGCAGGCAGACCTTCCAATAGGCAGTTATTTTGCCATACAACCAGGCGTATTTTTCACCGGCAAAGGTGCCAAACTTGAATCGGGCAATATATCGGGCAATAACTGGTACCGGGCCACTACCCGCCCCTACTATATTGAAATTCCCGTTAATGCTGTTATTAAATTACCATTGGGCGATCAGTCCAGTTTCTTCTTTGGTGCAGGTCCTTACCTGGGTATTGGCGTAGGTGGAAAAAACAGGTTAGAAGGCCAGGCATCGGGCATTTCTTACAGTCGTTCAGAAAATATTAAATTTTCCAACGATGACCCTTTTACCAGCAATGAAGAAGGTTCGGGCTATAATGTAATGAGACGCTTTGATTATGGTTTAAACGGCACTGTGGGTATACAGGCAAAATATGCAGTCTTTTCGGTAAACTATGGATGGGGTCTTGCCAAACTGCAATCAGGTACCACGAGTTCAAATGATGAGCTGAACAAATACAGGGTATTGAGTTTTACGGCAGGATTTAAATTATAGTTTGCAGTAACAGTTACTAATTCAGCCTATATACAAAGGCCGTCATGTTGCATGATGGCCTTTTTTATTGTACAAAATAAAAAGCCACTGAGCAATGTTCAGCGGCCCCGGCTTCTTTATAAGCCGCAGATTATTTTTATGGATACAGCCCGGCTACACGATAATAACCGAAGGCTTCCATGATTTATCTGTAGATTGCATGAATACCTCCTTTTTTTTGGTGAACCATAAAGTTAGCGAACTGAATTTATAAAAAAAGAAGAATTCATTTTATTAACAGCTAGTTTTTATGAACAGGATTGACAGACTTTTCAACATACTTACCTTGCTGCAATCAAAAAAATTTGTACCGGCAGAAAAAATTGCTGATAAATTTAATTTAAGTATCCGAACCGTATACCGCGATATTAAAGCGCTGGGAGAAGCCGGTATTCCTGTAAGTTTTGAACCACAACGTGGCTATTTTATTGTACAGGGTTATTTTTTACCTCCCGTGGCTTTTAATAAAGAAGAAGCCAATGCTTTTTTATTAATGGAAGCCATTGTTTCGGGCTTTGCCGACAAATCCATACAAACACATTTTTCCAACGGGTTGAATAAAATAAAAGCGGTAATGCGCTCTTCAGACAAAGACAGGATAGAATCGCTATCGGCGAATATTAAACTGCAGGCACCCCCCTGCTTCAATTTTGATTTTGAATATTTATCCCTGTTACAGAACGCCATTGCCGCCAAAACCATGGTTGAACTGGAATACAAAAATAATAACCAGGAAATAAGCAAAAGAATGATAGAGCCAATTGGGCTTGTATTTTATGCCCTGCACTGGCACCTGATTGCCTGGTGCAATATGCGGCAGGACTATCGTGATTTTAAAGTGGCACGCATTCTCCGTGTTAAAAACACCCTGTCGGCATTTACCAAATCAGACCATATGGAACTGAATGATTACATGAAAAAAATACCCGTCAACTACTAAAACTTCAATATTATTTTTTTTTTGCGATAATCACACTGACATAGGGCTGTCAGTGGACCCCGTTTTCTTTGCATAATAAAATATACAATTATGCAAATGATCAAAATGTTTTTGAAAGAACTGGAAGCGGAAGCCCTGACAACCCGCAAAATGTTGTCGCGCATACCCAATGACAAATTCGACTGGAAACCGCACGAAAAAAGCATGACCATCCAAAGGCTGGCGGTGCATATTGCTGAGCTGCCTTCGTGGATAACCATGACGCTTAACACCAGTGAACTGGATTTTGAAAACAACCCCTATAAACAGGAAATAATTACCAACACAACCGATCTGCTTGCTTATTTCGAAAAAAACCTGGCCGATGGCCGTGCCAGTCTTTCCGCCGCCACTGATGACGACTTGTTGCCCAACTGGACGCTCCGCAGCGGGAAAGAAATTTATAGCGTCTCCACCAAAGCCGAAGTAGTAAGGATGACGTTTTCACAAATCATACACCATCGTGCACAATTGGGTGTATACCTGCGGTTGCTAAACGTACCCATACCCGGTAGTTATGGCCCAAGCGCCGACGAAATGAATTTTTAAGTACAGGTAATAAAAACATCCTATTCAGGCCCGGGCCTGGTAGATAAAAAGTCCCCGAAGCCATTCGGGGGCTTTTTTTATTGCTCCTCACGTTTAAATTTGATGGTTTACAAATTTTGATACATCTTTAAATCTTTACAGCCCCCTGGCGCTGTCCGCCCCTTGCTGAACCACTCAAACTAAAGCCTAAAACATGAAGAAAACACTTGCTATTCTTGCCGTTTTTATTTTCACCCTGCAGGCAAATGCCCAGTTAAAACCGGCCATTCCGTCTCCGTTATCACCGGTCGTTAAGGAAGACAAAGACCTTCCCAATCTTGTTTTTAATGCAGATATGTCTGTTAGCACCGACCACGAAACCACTATAAAAGGGCAGCATATACCGTATAAGGCAACGGCCGG
>Ga0207680_10000218_pt1 | contig 27690 bp, 29 predicted proteins | sample KBSS23metaG_FD_184321 | JGI IMG/M metagenome (GOLD analysis project Ga0207680, IMG submission 184321) | Switchgrass rhizosphere microbial communities from Kellogg Biological Station, Michigan, USA - KBS S2-3 metaG (SPAdes) (version 2) | ecosystem: Host-associated > Plants > Roots > Rhizosphere...
GGTCGAGATGCGCGTCTCGATACGGCGCAGCACCATGCCGACGTTGTTGCGCTGGTAGAAGCAGCTCACGCGGAAGCGGCCGACGCCGGAGACGCCGATCGCAAACTGGCACTCGTGGGTTTTTTCGAATTCCTCGCGCTGCGACGGCGTCATCACGTTCAGCACCATGTCGCGCGACTGCTGCGGCGTGAGCGGATTCTGCGTGATCGGCGCGATGCGGCCATGCACCTTGATGGACGGCGGCACGCCGGCCGTGATGAACATGTCCGACGCCTTCTTGTGCACCATCAGCTTGAGGAAGGAAGTGAAATCTACGGTGCTCATGGCTTGTGCTCCGCGCGCCAATCAATTCGAGGACTCATCTTACACCTCTCACGCAAAAGTGGTGCAAATGCTGCGCCAGAGCCAGTCCACTCATGTCAAAACACGACAATGTCGACATCGAAAAAATCGCCGCTGCCGATGTCGAGCTCTGCCGTCGTCATCTGCCCTGGCGCACAGCCGGTGCATGCATAAATTTGTGCCACCCGGTCACGCGCGATGGGTTCCACGGTTTTGCCGGCGATGCTCAGCGTCACGCGCGGATCGACGTTGAATGCAAATGCCAGATTGGAGATGGCCAGATGCTCGCCCGCCTGCAACGGCAGGCTCAGGTGATGCGGCGTTGCGGCTCCGACCGCGGGCCGATAGGCCGGATAACGCGGCTCGCTCGGCTGCAGCAATGGCGGATTGGAACTGACGATCCGCAGCGGCCGCACCAGCCCGATAGGACCGATGCGTTGCAGTGGCGGTACGCCGCTTTGCGCGAGCATGGCGCGCGACAAGCCCAGCCAGTGGCTGCGTCCCGCTTCGTCGCCGCCGACGTGCACGTCGCTGCGGCCACAGGCGAGGCGCATGTCCATCGCATAGTTGTGTATGAGCTGACTGCCATACGCGCCATGGATACTGGGGTTTTCCTGCGCGCACAGGAATTTTCCGCTTTGATCCATCGCGTAGGCCGGCGTCAGCAGCAGCGGCACGATCGCGTCCGGCGGGTGCAGCACGTCGAACATCGGCCACCACGCGAATGGCCAGGCGCCGCGGACCTGGAAACGCGCGTGCCCGTAGGTCGTCACCGCGCAGGCCAGCAGGACGGACCCGACGACGGCGAACCTCAGCACACGCGCCGCCATGCCGGCGCCGAGCGCGGCCAGGCCGATCGCCACGAGGCCGGCGATCAGCACATGCGACGCCGTCGTCATGTAATAGGGAGTTTCGGCGCGCATGACCGCCACGGTCGACAGCACGGCCAGGGTCGCCGCGAGCGCGAACAGCGTCAGCCCACGCGTGCGCCGCGCATGGATCGCGGCGAACAGTCCGGCGCCGCCACAGATCCCGCCCACGGCAACGACGCCCGCAGCGAGCTGCGCGACCCGCGCGCTCATGCCGGCGAGAGGATCGAACAGATAGCGGGTGCCGCCATATACGATGGCAAGAAACAACGCTGGCAGGTTCTTCACGCTACCGGTGGCTTGCGGGTTCGCGGCGAATGCCGCGGATTTGCGCAGATCCTCGAAGCCGCGCAGCGCATCGGTGTAGAAAAAAGGCAGCAATGGCGCGAGCACCAGCAAGCCCGCCAGCGCAAAATCGAACCATCTCACCTGCGCATGCCGCGCACGCAACACCACGAACAAGCCGATCCAGGCACAGCCGATATTGGACGGATGCGCGTGCAGCGCCAGGGTGAACGCCAGCGCCATGCCATAAAAATACTTGCGCGCTCCGCCACGCCAGTAGCGCAGGCAGCACAACCCGAATCCAAGCACGAACAGCGCCGAAAGAATCGGATGCAGTGGCAGCATCCATTCATAGGTCGTCCATGACGGGACGATCAGCCCGGTCGCCCACATCAATCCGGCAGTGCGCGAATGCAATTCCTTGCCGAGCAGGTAGGCGAGCGGAATCTGCAGTGACGCGAGCAGGCCGAGCAAGGCGATCGTTCCGAACCAGCTGCGCCCGCACCACTGCAGCAGCGCAAGCAAGTAATACCAGACCGGCCCGAGATGGATCATGCCGTTCAATACCGGCCCCTCGAGGGGAACGGCTTCACCGTGCAAGAGCCGCCAGGCGACGAACATGTCGCGGGCAAGGTCCATGTGGGCCGCGGCATAAGGCACGCGCAGCATCAATAGCGCCATGAGCGCCGCGAGCGCGAGCGCGCGCCCAAGGCGCGAAGCAAAAATCCTGGTCATTCTGTTAGAGCTGGATCCCGTGGCGCCGCATGTCCATGTGCTGCACGGGGCAACGACATCCCGTCGTCACTTGAAAATTTCTTTGTTCTTCGCGTAATTGATCGCCTGCTGGCGCGTGACCAAGCCACGCTTGACCAGATCCTGCAGGCATTGGTCCAGCGTCTGCATGCCGTATTGGCTGCCGGTCTGGATCGAGGAATACATCTGCGCGACCTTGTCTTCGCGAATCAGATTTCTGATCGCCGGAATGCCGACCATGATCTCGTGCGCAGCGATGCGGCCGCCGCCGACTTTTTTCAGCAGCGACTGCGAGATCACCGCGCGCAGCGATTCGGAAAGCATCGAACGCACCATCGGCTTCTCGCCGGCCGGGAACACGTCGATGATGCGGTCGATCGTCTTCGCCGCTGAACTCGTGTGCAGCGTCGCGAACACCAGGTGTCCGGTTTCCGCGGCGGTCAACGCCAGACGGATCGTCTCGATGTCGCGCATCTCGCCGACCAGGATGAAGTCCGGGTCTTCGCGCAGCGCCGAGCGCAGCGCTTCGTTGAAGCCGTGCGTGTCGCGGTGCACTTCGCGCTGGTTGATCAGGCATTTCTGCGCGGTGTGCACGAACTCGATCGGGTCTTCGACCGAAAGAATATGGCCATACTCGTTCTTGTTGACGTGATCGAGCATCGCCGCGAGCGTGGTCGACTTGCCCGATCCGGTCGGACCGGTGACGAGAATCAGGCCCTGCGGCTGCTCGATCAGTTCCTTGAATATCTTCGGACAACCGAGGTCCTCGAGCGTGAGCACTTCGGAGGGAATCGTCCGGAACACGACGCCGGCGCCGCGGTTCTGGTTGAACGCGTTGACGCGGAAACGCGCGAGACCCGGTATCTCGAACGAGAAGTCGACCTCGAGGAATTCCTCATAATCGCGGCGCTGCTTGTCCGACATGATGTCGTAGACCAGCGAATGCACTTGTTTATGGTCGAGCGCGGGGATATTGATGCGGCGCACGTCGCCGTCGACGCGGATCATCGGCGGCAAACCCGCCGAAAGGTGCAAATCCGACGCCTTATTCTTGACCGAGAATGCTAGAAGTTCAGCGATATCCATGCGACGCTCCCCTGGACGGTGCTCATGCGCTCGCCTGAGTATAGCGCCACGAAACCGGCCCTGCGCAACCTTTGGAAACGACGATCGTGAGTTCAGCTTACGCGGCTTTGTTACAGCGCATCGCCGCGGCCGCGCAACGCGCCGGCCGCCACGTGCGCCTGCTCGCCGTGTCGAAAACCAAGCCGGCGGCTGCAATCCGTGATGTCGCCGCGGCGGGGCAGCGCGCGTTCGGCGAAAATTACGTTCAGGAGGCGCTCGCCAAGCAGCCCGAATTGACGAAGCTGCAACTGGAATGGCACATGATCGGCCCGCTGCAGTCGAACAAATGCCGCGAAGTCGCGCAGCATTTCGACTGGCTGCAGAGTCTGGATCGCGCCAAACTGATCGCGCCGCTGCACCGGTTCCGCAGTGCCGACTTCACGCCGCTGAATGTGCTGATCCAGGTCAATATCGACGACGAGGCGAGCAAGTCCGGCTGCGCACCCGCTGACGTCGCGGCGCTCGCGCAAAAAATCGCGGCCGCACCTCGCCTGGCGTTGCGCGGGCTGATGGCAATTCCCAAACCCACGCCCGATTTCGACCAGCGCCGCCGCGCATTCCGGCACATGCATGCGTTGTTTGAGGAATTGCGCGCGACCCATCCCGGCGCCGATACGCTGTCGATGGGCATGTCGGATGATTTCGAGCTGGCTATCGAAGAGGGCGCGACGATGGTGCGGATCGGCACGGCGGTGTTTGGGGCACGCGCGGAAAAAGTCGTGAGTCATGAGTCGTAAGTCGGAAGCCGGAAGTTACAATCCGCTTGCTATGCTTTCTCTCGGCCAATATGACGCCCTCGACTAACCACTCTCGATTCTCGCCTTTCGGCGCCATCGCCTTCATCGGCGGCGGCAACATGGCGGCCAGCCTGATCGGCGGGCTGATCCGCAACGGCACTGCGGCTACGTCGATCGCCGTGGCCGAACCGAATGCCGAACTGCGCGAGGCGCTGGCGCGGGAATTCGGCGTAGGCGTCCGCGCGACCAATGACGATGCCGCGCAAGAGGCCGATGTGCTCGTGCTCGCAGTCAAGCCGCAGGTGATGAAAACGGTTTGTGCGGGTCTGCGCGCAATCGCGCAGGAGCGCAAACCGCTGATCGTGTCGATCGCCGCGGGCCTGCGCATCGATCAGCTCGACGCCTGGCTCGGCGGTGATATGGCGATCGTGCGCTGCATGCCGAACACGCCGGCGCTGATCGGCGCGGGCGCCACGGGCCTGTGCGCGAATGCGCGTGTCAGCGCGGCGCAGCGCGGATTGGTGCAAAACCTGATCTCCGCGGCCGGCAGCGTCGCTTGGATAGAGCATGAAGCGCTCATGGATACCGTCACTGCACTCTCCGGTTCCGGTCCGGCTTATTTCTTCCTGCTCGTCGAAGCGCTGGTCGATGCCGCTGTCGCCCAGGGTCTGCCGCGCGAAGCCGCCACCGCGCTGGCCACCCAAACCTGTCTCGGCGCCGGCCGCATGTTGAGCGAAGACGGCGCCGCGCCGGCGGAACTGCGCCGCCGCGTGACTTCACCCGGCGGCACTACCCAAGCTGCGCTCGACAGTTTCGCCGCGAGTGATTTCAACAGTATTGTCGCGCGCGCCATCGCCGCGGCAACCCAACGCGGCGCGGAACTGTCCGCGCAGCTGGAAACATGAAATGTCGCACCTGATCCGCGCCGGCGTGTTCCTGATCCAGACCGTGTTCGGGACCCTCATCGTCCTGTTCCTGCTGCGCGCGCTGCTGATCGCTACCAACATGCCGTTCAACGAGCCGGTATGCCGCTTCGTCTACATGTTCACCAATCGCGTGATCACACCGCTGCGCGCGATCGTGCCACGCTGGCGCAAAATCGAATTCGCCTCGCTGCTCGTGGCCTGGCTGCTGTGCGTCGCGGAAAGCGCACTGATCTATGCGCTGGTCGGCATGAGCATCGACGTGGGCCTGCTGCTCGCACGCGCGCTCGTCGACCTGCTCGACTGGACGCTCTGGATCGAGCTGATCGCGATCTTCGGCTACTGCGTGTTGAGCTTCTTTCCGGCGCTGCGCTACGACAGCAATTTCCGCTTGCTCGGCCGCTTCGTCGATCCTGTCGTGCGCCCGTTCCGGCGCCCGCTGCCGCCCATCGGCGGACTGGATTTTTCCTGCTGGTTCGCCTCGATCGCGCTGGTCCTCGCCCAGTTGCTCGTGGTGGCGCCGCTGTACGAACTCACCGGCAAACTGTCGTAACGCCCGCATTACTTTGCGGGTGTATCATCACTCTGTGATGCGGAGGTGCCTATGCGTATCGCTCACAAAGTCAGTGTCGCCCTCATCGCTCTCGCGCTGATGCTGGTCCTGTTGTTGGTACCGCGGCACGGACGCGGCCAATCCACGCAGGATCTGGGTGACTACGTCGTCCACTACAGCGCGATTTCCACGCAGCAGTTGCCGGTGAACGCCGCCGCGCAATATGGGATCGAGCGTGCGGACAATCGCGGTTTGCTCAATGTCGCCGTGGAAGCCAAGCGCGGCGATGCCGCGATGGTGCGCGCGGATATCAGCGCGACGGTCAGCGATCTGACCGGCCATGCGCAACCGGTGCGTTTCCACGAGACCAACGAGAACAACTCGTTCGACTACCTCGGCGAATTTCCACTCAACGGCTCCGGCAGCTACCTGTTCACCGTCAACGTGACGCCTCCCGGCGCCGCGCATGCGTACGTCGTCCGCTTCAATCGCGATTACGTCGTGGATTGATGCTGACAGCATCCGGACGCGTCATTCTCGTTCGTCACGCGCAGGCTTCGTTCGGTAGCGCCGATTACGATCGGCTTTCCGAGCGCGGCGAACAGCAGGCGCAGCGGCTTGCCGCGTGGCTGGTCGCGCATCCGCAACTGGATTTCTCGCATGTCGCCGCCGGCACGCTGCGCCGGCATGCGCAGACACTCGCGGCCATTGAGACTGCATTCCAACGCGCACCGCGCGCATTGCCCGCGCTCGTGCAGGACGCGAACTGGAACGAATTCGACCACGACGCGCTGTTTCGTGCCTACGTAACACGCCACGCGGAAGATCCGCTGCTGACTGCGGCGCGTTCCGACCAACGCGCGGCGCATGCCCTCATGCGCGCCGTGCTGCGCGCCTGGGCGGATGGCGAACTGGACGAAGACGTCCCGGAAACCTGGGCGGCATTCGGGGCGCGCGTGGCGCGGGCGCGCGTCAAGCTCGATGGCGCGGCGCGCGGACGGATTCTCGTCGTCACCTCCGGCGGCCCGATCGCGCGCTGCGCGCAGGCCGCGCTCGGCTGCGACGATCGCCGCGCGGTGACGCTCAATCTCGCGTTGCGCAACACGGCGGTGAGCGAATTCCGCACGCACGACGACGATTGGGAATTGCACATCTGGAACATGCTGCCGCATCTATCGGCGCCAGCGGACCACGAGCATGTGACGTATTATTGAATCGGCACTGTTTGGGGATCGTCGAGTGACCGACTTGTTCGCCATGTCCGAGCGCGCGCGCAATCTGTGCGAACGCGTAGCGCAGTTCCAGCGCGAGCTGATCGAGCCCGCCGAAGCGGAATACTTCGCGCATCTGGAAAAACCGGGCCAGCGCTGGACGATTCCGCCGGTGATCGAAAAACTCAAGGCGCAGGCGCGTGCGGCCGGTTTGTGGAATCTGTTTCTGCCGGATGCTCATCACGGTGGCCTCGCTCGGCCATCCATGGCCTCCGAGGCACTGGGGCTCCTGCCCGGCGCCGGACTTTCCAATCTCGACTACGCGCCGCTCGCCGAAATCATGGGCCGTTCGCCGATCGCGCCGGAAGTGTTCAACTGCAATGCGCCCGATACCGGCAACATGGAAGTGCTTGCGCAATACGGCTCGCCCGCACAACAAGAGCGCTGGCTGAAACCATTGCTCGCCGGCGAAATCCGCTCGGCGTTCGCGATGACGGAACCGGACGTCGCCAGCTCCGATGCCACCAACATCGCCACGCGCATCGTCCTTGATGGAGACGACTACGTGGTCGACGGGCACAAATGGTGGACGTCGGGTGCCTGCGATCCGCGCTGCGCCGTATTCATCGTCATGGGCGTGACGAATCCGCATGCCGAGCCGCATCGCCGGCACGCGATGATCCTCGTTGCGCGCGACACGCCCGGGGTAACGGTCGTGCGGCCGTTGCACGTATTCGGCTTCGATGACGCGCCGCACGGCCATGCGGAAGTGACGTTCGCCAACGTACGCGTGCCGGCAGAGAACCTGATCCTCGGCGAAGGCCGCGGCTTCGAGATCGCCCAGGGCCGGCTCGGCCCTGGCCGCATCCATCACTGCATGCGCCTGATCGGCCTGGCGCAGCGCGCGCTCGAGAGCATGCTCGCGCGAGCCAACACGCGCATCGCATTCGGCAAGCCGCTTGCGGCGCAAGGCATGGTGCAGGATGCGATCGCGCGATCGCGGTGCGAGATCGAACAGGCGCGCCTGCTCACGCTCGCCGCCGCGGCTGCGCTCGATCGTGATGGCATCAAGGCGGCCAGGGACGCGATCGGCATGATCAAGATTGTCGCGCCACAAATGGCCTGCACCGTGATCGATCGCGCAATCCAGATTCACGGCGGGCTCGGCGTGAGTCAGGACACTTTTCTCGCCCACGCCTACGCGGCCGCGCGGGCGCTGCGCCTCGCTGACGGGCCCGACGAGGTGCACGTCGCCGCGCTGGCCAAATCGATGCTGCGCGCATGAGCGACGCACTCCTGCTCGCGTTGCCGGAAGCGCAGCTCGCGGCTTACCTCCAAACACAAGTGCCGGAATTTCTTGGGCCCCTGCGCGCGACGAAATTCAAGTCCGGCCAATCCAATCCGACGTATCTGATCGAGGCCGCGTCGGGAAAGTACGTGCTGCGGCGCAAACCGCCGGGCAAGCTGCTCGCCTCTGCACATGCGGTCGATCGCGAATTCCGCGTGCTGGGTGCCTTGGCGAACAGCCGCATACCCGTCGCGCGACCGCTGCACCTGTGCCTGGATGAATCCATCGTCGGCAGCGTGTTCTACTTGATGAGCTACGTGCCGGGACGGATTTACTTCGATCCGTCACTGCCGGATCTCGCGCCGGAAGTCCGCGCGGCGCATTATTCTGCGGTGCTCGATGCGCTGGCCGGATTGGCGAAGCTCGATGTCGCTGCGGTCGGACTCGCCGACTACGGCAAGTCCGGCAACTACTTTGCGCGTCAGGTCGCGCGCTGGAGCGAGCAATATCGCGCCGCCGAAACCGAGCGCATCGAGCCGATGGAAGCGCTGCTGGCATGGCTGCCGCAAGCCGTCCCTGCCGACGACGGCCGCAGCGCGCTCGTGCACGGTGATTTCCGCATCGACAATCTGATCTGGGCAAATGCAACATCCAATGTTGCCGCGATCGTGGATTGGGAACTGTCGACGCTCGGCCATCCGTTCAGCGACATCGCTTATTTCTGCATGGCGCTGCGCCTGCCGCGCAATCCGGTGCTGCCCGGACTCGCCAGTGTCGAACGCGCTGCGCTCGGCATTCCGGACGAGAACGCGATGCTTGAACGATTCGTTGCGGCGACCACGCTGGATCCGCGTCCGCACTGGAATTTCCTGCTCGCGTTCCAGTTCTTCCGGCTCGCCGCCATCGCGCAAGGCGTACTCAAGCGCGCGCTGCAAGGCAACGCGTCGAGCGAACAGGCGCTCAGCGCCGGGCGCATGACGCGCACGATCGCCGAGCTCGGCGCGGTGTTCACTGCCTGAGGCTTTCGCGACCACGTCAGTTGATTCGGCGGCGGCAACGCAACTAAGCTGGCCGCTGCGGCCATCAGGGGACGGTTATGCGGGCACTCACGCGCGTTGGTTGCGTCTCCATACTAGCGACATTTTCTGCAACGGCGGCGGCGGCAACGCCTGCCCACTACGTGGTCTTCACGGTCGGCGCTGACGGAAGATTCCGCGCGGACTTCTACACCCAGGTCGAACTGGCCGGCACGGACGACGGCGTCCGCAGCAGCGGAAACGCTGTGGCCATGGATGCCGATCATGCCGAAAGACGCGTTGCCTATCATGCGTTTCGCGACGGCGTCGACCTCGGCGAACGCACCGTCGAGATGCCAAAGCTGCGCGCCGAATTCGCGCACGATCCAGAACATGGCGACGGTCGCATCGAGTCGTTCCCGGCCACCCAGCGGGAAACGAGCTTCGTATTGCGCATCCCGCTCGACGCAGCCGATGCCGTCGAATTCACCACCACCAAGGGCGCGAAGCAGCATTTCGATTTCGCGCAACTTGCCGTTGCGCGCAACCCACTGCCAGCGTCGGCCAACATGCGAATCAATTTCGCCGCGTCCGCCAGCAACCCTGCCAACCGCGTCGACATGTTGTTACTCGGTGACGGCTATACGAACGCGCAGCAAGCCCAGTTCGACGCCGATGCGCAGGTGCTGCACGACGCATTCTTCGGCATGACGCCGTACAAGGAATACGCAAGCTTCGTGAACTGGACGACCGGATTCGTCGCTTCGAACCAATCGGGTGCAGATCACCCCCCGTACCAGGCTGGCTGCACGACATCGGCGTGCTGCGCGGACGCCGAAGCACAGACTGACATTCTCGCCGGGCAATTTGTCGACACGGCCTTCGACGCCACCTTCTGTACCGCACAAATCCACCGACTCGTCACGGTGAATGGCAGCAAGGTGTTCACCGCGGCAGCTGCTTATCCGAACTGGGACAAGATCATCGTCGTGGTCAACGACCCAATCTACGGCGGTTCCGGTGGCAGCTTCTCGGCGACAACGACAAACGCATCGGCAAGCCAGATCGTCTTGCACGAATATGGCCATAGTTTCAGTCGCCTCGCCGACGAATATTCCTCACCCTATCCCGGTTATCCAGCCTGCAGCGATATCAGCGGCAGCGCGCACTGTGAACCAAACGTCACCGACCAAACCAGCGCTGCACAGGTAAAGTGGTCAAGCTGGTTCAACCCCAGCAACCCGATTCCGACACCGAGCGGCCACAGCGGTGTCGGCCTGTTTCAGGGCGCGCGCTACTTGGCCAGCGGCATGTACCGGCCGGTCGACACGCAATGCATCATGCAGTACCTCGGTATGCCGTTCTGCCCGGTCTGCGCACAGGCTTACGTGCTGCGCCTGTATACGGGCGGATGGGGCACGCCGGCGAACGGCATCGATCTGATCGAACCGGGCAGCGAATCGCCCGCGACCACTGCAACCGTCAACTACAGTCTCGGCAAGCCGCAGGTGTTCCAGGCGGATCTACTGCAACCGACCATCGGTTCGCTCGGCGTGCAATGGTATCTGGACGGCAATCCAATCGGCGGCGCAAATGCTCCGAGCTACAGTTTCAGCACCAATTCGCTGACACCACCCACGCACACGCTGGAATTGCGAGTGACCGATCAGAGCACGTTGGTCAAACCGGCAATGGCAGGAAACCTACTCGTGCACAACCGCATCTGGACGATCAAGGTCACGGATCAGATTTTCAAGGACGGGTTCCAGTAAGTGCATGCGTGCCCGCGGCCCAGGCCGCAATGATCCGCTGCAGTTCGTCGAGCCCGTCGAACAGTGCGGCCGGTCCGGGCTGCAGGATGATCGGTGATTTCACTTCGTGCAGTTGCCCGCTGCGCACGGCGGGAACGGCGTCCCAGCCGCGCCGCGCGCGCACTTTTTCCGGACGGAATTTCTTGCCGCACCATGAGCCGATGATGATGTCGGGGGCGCGCTGTACGACCTCGCCCGCGTCGGCGATGATCCGATTTTTCGCCAGCGATTGATTCGCGAGTTCAGGAAACACGTCGTCGCCGCCGGCAATACGGACAAGTTCGGCGACCCAGCGGATGCCGGAGATCATCGGCTCGTCCCATTCCTCGAAGTACACGCGCGGCCGCCGCGCCAGCGCTGATGCTGCATTTTCCACTTGTGCAATATGTTGTTCGGCGCGCTGCGCCAGTGCTTCGGCTTTCTCGGCCACACCGACGATCGCACCGAGACGGCGGATGTAGTCGAGAATGCCGGCGACCGAGCGGTGATTGCTGATCCACACTTCCACACCGGCCGCGATCAGCTCGCGCGCGATGTCGGCCTGGATGTCGGAAAAGCCGATGACGAAATCCGGCTCGAGCTTCAGGATCTCGCCGATCTTCGCGCTCGTGAACGCGCTGACTTTCGGTTTTTCCCGGCGTGCGCGCGCGGGCCGCACGGTGAAGCCGGAAATACCGACGATGCGATCCTGCTCGCCGATCGCGTAAAGGACTTCGGTCGGCTCTTCAGTGAGACATACGATGCGTTGCGGACCGCTCACGGATACAGCAACCGCTTGCTCCAGGCGCCATCCACGCGTTCGTAGCGCACGCGCTCGTGCAGACGCGCGCTCTGGCCGTACCAGATTTCGATCAGATCCGGCACGAGGCGATAGCCGCCCCAATGCGGCGGACGCGGCACGGGCTGGTCCGCGAATTGGCGCTCGAAATGCGCGATGCGCGCATCCAGATCAGCGCGCGCGGGCAATGTCTGCGATTGCAGCGAAGCCCAGGCGCCGATCTGGCTCGCGCGCGGACGCGTGGTGAAATAGGCATCGGACTCCGCATCGCCAGTGCACTCGACGGCGCCTTCGATGCGAACCTGGATACCGTCGCCCAGCATTTTCCAGTGCAAACACAAGGCCGCCTGCGGATGCGCGGCGAGCTGCGCGGCCTTGTCGCTTTCGCCATTCGTGTAGAACACGGCTCCGCGTTCATCGAACTGCTTGAGCAACACGATGCGCGCCGACACGCGCCCGCTTGCAGCGGCCGTGGCCAGCGTCATCGCCGTGGGCTCGGGCTCGCCGGCGGCGCGAGCGGCCTCGAGCAGCTCGCGCACCGTGGCGACGGCTTGCGCGTACAGTGTCATCGCGTTCAGGCTTTTGCGGCAACGGTGACGGCAGTGCCGTAGGCCAGCACTTCGGTGATGCCGTCGGCAACTTCGTTCGCGTCGTAGCGCATGCCGACCACGGCGTTTGCGCCGTGCTCCGCTGCGTGCTGCAGCATCAGGCGAAATGCGTCGTCGCGCGCCTTCTCGCATAGCTCGCTATACAACGTGATGTTGCCGCCGACCAGACTTTGCAGCGCCGCCCCGATATTGCCGACGATGCTGCGCGAACGCACGACGATGCCGCGCACGACGCCGATACTGCGCGTCACGGTATAGCCGGGAAGTTCGAATGCCGTTGTCACCATTGCCGTTGCTATGGCTGCCATAAGCGTCCTCGTGATCTCGCTGTGCAGATCGAGCAATGCTGCCCGGATCAGTCCAGCACGAAATTGATGCGCATGTTGACGCGCCACTCGGTGACCGCGCCGTTATCGTCCGTGAGCACCTTGATGTCGTTGACCCAGGCGCCGCGGATGTTGTTGATCGTCTTCGCAGCGCGTTTCAGGCCGTCCTTCACCGCATCTTCGAGGCCCTTGCTCGAGGATGAACTGATTTCGATCACTTTCGCGACTGTCATGACTTCCCTCCGCATGTCGTTGTCGGCGCCGGACCGGCGTCGCGCCGAGTTTAGCAGCGGCACGCGGCCCGTCCCACGGAAACATTCCTCATGCAGGCGCCGTTGCGGAACGCGGCAGCCAGCGCAGCCAGATCAGCCAGAACACCAGCGCATCGAGAATGATCAACGCCGGCCACAGGTACAAATGGAACCACTCGAACCAGACCTGGTTCCATTCGTGCAGATAGAACAGCGCAATGATGCGCACGAGGTTCAAGCTCTGAATCGCGAGGAACCCCAGCGCCATGCCGAGCAGCTTGTGCTTCCACGGTGCGGGAAACGCGAGGATCGCGGACAACAGGATCAGCACGGCTTCCACCCCGTTGCAACCGGCCACGATCTCGATGCCGCCGCCGGTGGATGCATGCAGAATATCGTTTTGCCGCGCGACAACGTCGTGATCGAACAGCTGCATCGCCCAGACGCTGACATGGGCCACGCTGGCGGTGAACGGCAGGATTACTTGCGTCTGCACCGACTGCAGCAGCTCAAGCGTGAACAATACGAGCAGGCAGACGAGGAATGTGGAGATGAAGCGGAGCATGTTTCGGGTCGAGGTCCGAGATTGGAGATTCGCAACAGCGACACATTCTACCCGTGTCCCCAACAATGGAATCCCGGATCGCCGATCCCGAATCACAGCTCTGCTAGCATTCCCACCATGAACCCCGCGCCCAATCTGTTCTTCATCGGCCCGATGGGCGCCGGCAAATCGACGATCGGCCGCCGCACGGCCGAGCTGCTCGGCTTGGCATTCTTCGATCTGGACCATGTGATCGAGGAGCACTGCGGCGCCACGATCCCGATCATTTTCGACATCGAAGGCGAAGCCGGTTTCCGTCAGCGCGAAACCGCAGCGTTGGCCGATCTGGCTGCACGTAGCGGCATCGCCCTGGCCACCGGCGGCGGCGCGGTGCTCACGCCGGAGAACCGGCGTTGTCTGCGCGAACGCGGCTTCGTCGTCTATCTGGAAACGACGATCGACGAACAGCTCGCGCGTCTGGCACGCGACCGCAAACGTCCGCTGCTCGCCGCGCCGGACCGCCGCGACCGTTTGCAGCAACTCGCGGTAGTGCGCGAGCCGCTATATCGCGAGATCGCCGATTTGACCTTGCCGCCCGGTCACAGAGGCAGCACGGCGCAGGTCGCGAGCCGGCTCGCGCGGCAGCTGAGCGAACTCTGGCAGCGCGGCGCCTCGGGACAGGCGGCATGAGGGAACTTCGCGTCGAACTCGGCAGCCGCAGCTATCCGATTCGTGTCGGCGCCGGTCTGCTCGAACATGCGGCGAGCTGGCGCGACATGCTGGGCGGGCGCCACGTCCTGATCGTGAGCAATGAAATTGTCGCGCCGCTGTACCTGGAACGCGTAACGGCTGGGCTGGGCGACCGCCGATTTTCCACATTGATACTCGCCGACGGCGAAGCACACAAGACGTTGGATTCCGCCGCGCGCGTGTTCGCTGCGCTTGCGGAACTCAAGGCCAGCCGCGATGCGACGATCATTGCACTCGGCGGCGGCGTGGTGGGCGACCTCGCCGGCTTCGCCGCGGCCTGCTGGATGCGCGGCATTGCCTGCGTGCAGATGCCGACGACCTTGCTGGCGATGGTCGATTCCTCGGTCGGCGGCAAGACCGCCGTTGATCTGCCGCAAGGCAAGAACCTGGTCGGCGCCTTTCACCAGCCGCGCGCGGTCATTGCCGACACGGCGACGCTGACCACACTGCCCGAACGCGAGCTGCGTGCGGGCTGCGCGGAAGTCGTCAAGTACGGCGCGCTCGGCGACGCGACGTTCTTCGGCTGGCTCGAAGATCACGTCGGCGCGCTGCTCGCGCGCGATGCGCGAGCGCTCGCGGACGCGATCGCGCATTGCTGCGAACAGAAAGCCGCGATCGTTGCCCGCGACGAGACCGAACAGGGCGAGCGCGCGCTGCTGAACTTTGGCCACAGCTTCGGCCACGCGCTGGAAACCGCCGGCGGTTATGGCGCGCTGCTGCACGGCGAGGCCGTCGCAATCGGCATGTGTCTGGCTGCGCGCCTGTCGGCACAGCTCGGTCGCGCCAGTGCTGCAGACGCCGAACGGCTTGCCAATCTGCTGCGGCGCTTTGACCTGCCAACCGCACTACCGGCCGGCAGCGATGCCCAGCGCCTGCTCGAATTGATGCGGCTGGACAAGAAGAATGTCAGCGGCCGTCTGCGTCTGGTCCTGTGGCGTGGAATCGGTCGTGCCGAGATCGCCAGCGACGTGGACGAGGCAGCAGTTCGCTCCGTCCTGGCATAGGTTCGATTCGTCGAATCTCGTCTTTGTGCACAGCCGGGCGCGATGAATCGCCCCTACGGTACAATCACGCCATGCGCATCTTCATGCAGACCAAGCCGGTGGCAGCGGAAACGCCCCGCTATTACCAGATCGCGCTGCAGCAGGATCTGCTCGGCGGCTGGACGCTGACGCGCGAGTGGGGCCAGCAGGGCGGACGCGTGAGCCTCAAGCGCGAGGTCTATCTGGAACGCGACGACGCGCTCGCCGCGTTCGAGCATGCGCGCGATGCGCAGATCAAGCGCGGCTTCCAGGTGATGTTCAGTCAAGGGTCGGAATCACCGTATGCGATGGGTTGAGGGCGTTCGCCGATTCCGTGAGTGCGGCGCGTTCGTCGTTTTGCTGCTGGCTGGCTTCGCGCATGCCGATGTTCCGGCTTACGGCAAGGTGGAGACGTTTCAGCCCGGAAAAAAATATGACTGTGTACCCACGCCGGATCACAAGGCCTGGGACTGCAGCGAATCCGGCAAACCTGCCGAGCAGTCTCGTCGCGAATCACCGCCGGTGCCACAACCCGCATCAAGTCAGGCGCCGGCTGAACCCGTACCGAAAGCGAGCGCGCTGCCGAGTTATTTGACCAATGCGGCCGCGAGCAGACGGGGCGCGACTTCACCCGCAGCTGCGTCTGCGCCAGCCGCGAGCGCGCCGGCCGACGCTCCCCGCACAGCGTCGCCGCAAGCGCGGGTGCAAACAATGCCCGTGGCGAAGACTGCGCCATCCAGCGCAGCGACCGCTGAAAAATCCCCGGCGCCACCGCCACCGGCCGAGCCGCCGCCAACAGCAGCGGCGGAACCTCGCGCAAAACCGGCAGCGGTTGCGCGCAGCACCCCGTCTATGGCGCAAGCCGACAATGCATTCGCGAATCTGCCCGGCGATCAGTATGTGCTCGAACTCGCGCATGCCGACAATGCCGCCCTGGACGCACCCGCCGTGCCGCGCGGCAAAGTATACAAATTGCATCTGCGCCAGAACGGCGCCGAACACTGGCTGCTGCTATGGGGTCCGTTCGACAGCATCGAATCGGCGCGTGCCGCGCGCGATGAAATCGCCGCGCAGGGCGTGACATCAGGCTGGCCGCGCCGCGTTGCGCCGCTGCAAGCCGAAGCGCGGCACGCAACCGAATAGGAATCCTATGCACAACGATCGTTTCCTGCGCGCGCTCAGGCGCGAGCCCGTCGACTGCACACCGGTGTGGATCATGCGCCAGGCCGGGCGCTACCTGCCGGAATATCGGGCCGCGCGCGCACGCGCCGGCAGCTTCGTCACCTTGTGCAAGACGCCGGAGTTGGCCTGTGAAGTGACGTTGCAGCCGATCACGCGCTTTCCACTCGACGCGGCGATTCTGTTCTCCGACATTCTGACGATTCCGGATGCGATGGGGCTCGGTTTGTCGGTGGAGGAAGGCATCGGCCCGCGCTTCGCGCGCCCACTGCGTACGCGCGCGGACATCGAAAACTTGAGCGTGCCGGATCCCGAAACCGATCTGCGCTACGTCATGGATGCGGTGCGTCTGATTCGCCGCGAGCTGCACGAGCGCGTGCCGCTGATCGGCTTTGCCGGCAGCCCGTGGACGCTGGCCTGCTACATGATCGAAGGCCAGGGCTCGGACAGCTTCGCGCGTGCCAAGGCGCTGGCCTGGGATGACGCAGAAACAATGCATCGCCTGCTCGACGTCGTCGCCCGCAGCGTCGCCGGCTATCTTGCCGCGCAGGCCGCTGCCGGCGCGCAGGCACTGATGATCTTCGATACCTGGGGCGGTTTGCTCGCGCCGGACCTGTTCGACGAATTCTCGTTGCGCTATCTCACGCAGATCGTGCAAAGTTTAAAAGTGGACAATGCGGCAAAGCACGTGCCGGTCATCGTGTTCAGCAAGGGCGCCAATTCGCATCTGGAACAGCTCGCCGATACCGGCTGCGCCGCACTCGGTCTGGACTGGACGATCAGCCTCGGCAATGCGCGCATGCGCGTGGGCGACAGCGTCGCGCTGCAAGGCAATCTCGATCCGGCGGTGCTGCATGCGAGTCCGGCGGCGATACGGCGCGAGGTGGAAAAGGCTTTGCACAGCTTCGGCCCGTATCCGGGCCACGTTTTCAATCTGGGACACGGCATTACGCCGGATGTGGATCCCGAGCGACTGGGCGTGCTGATCGATGCCGTGCACACACTGAGTGCTAAATGACCCCGGGCGCGAACGCCCGGGGCCGCTACTCATCAAGCAAGTTTGTTAATCGTGGTCGTGATCGGCCTTGATCTTGTAGTGCGAGATCACGTAATCATGGCGCTCGTACGGGCGATCAGTATCGAGTTCGATCGTGACGCCCTTGCTGCGTACATACGGCATATCTTCCGCTGGCAGCGTCGTGCCGGCTGTCCAGTTGCCGTTGACCTGGTAGTAATACGTCTTGGTATCCGGCGCGAAATAGATGTCGTGTTCCGGATAATAGACATAGTGATGTTTGGTCACTGTCGTGGTGGTCGTCGTGGTCGACTGATCCGAAGGCATGGTCTGGTCGGCGGCCAGCGCCGGCAGAGCGGCACACAGGGCCAGCGAGGCAATCGCGGCGGCGAGATGGTTGCGATGGATGGTCATTGAGTTTCTCCTGCATTGAAAAAAGGAAGTCCATGATGGAACGCGCGCATCCCCGCGCTCCTGGATCCAAACTAGCGTCGTACGCATGAACGTTGCAGAAACACGGCCGAAAAAATGTTAGGTTTGATTCAGGCATGACGGCGCACGTGGCCTGATTGCTTCATTGCCACACATTTCCGCATCGATGATCAAGCCCAGGCATGCCATCAATCTCGTGGCACGCCTGCAGACGCATGTCGCCGGACCGCTCTGATCAACCCGCCATCGCTTGAGCAACCGATTCGCCCAGCGCGCGTTGCAACGCTTCGCCGGAAACCGGTTTGCGCACGAACGCGTCCATGCCGGCCTCGCCACATAAGGCCTCCTCATCGCCGCGCGAACGCGCGCTGATGCCGATGAGGCGCAGTCGCGTGGCGGCACTTTCGCGTTGGCGGACCATGCGCGCCAGTGCGAGACCGTCGATGCCCGGCAGGTCCAGGTCGATGAACATGACGTCGTAACCTGCTGTCGCCAGTTCGCTCAGAGCGGCGAGCGCGTTGTCGACATGGCGGACGTGATGCCCGTTTGCGCCGAGCAAGCCGGCGATGACCGCAGCAACGGTGGCGTCGTCTTCGACAAGCAGAATGCGATACGCCGGCGTAGTCGACGGTATCGATGCCGCCTCGGCGGGCGCCATCGGCGCAGCGATCTCTACCAGTGGCAGGCGCACGCAGAACGCGCTGCCTTGTCCGGGCGCACTCTCCAGCGTGATCTCGCCGCCCATGCGCGCGACGAGTTCGCGGCAGATCGCCAGGCCCAGCCCGCTGCCGGCGCGCCGCTGCGGACCCTCCACTTGCTCGAAGCGCTGAAACAATCGCGTCTGATCAGCCGGCGCGATGCCTGGCCCAGTGTCGCGCACGCTGAACTGCGCCACGCCGCCCGCGCCGCGCGAGAGTTCGAGCGCAATCTCGCCGGCGCGCGTGAACTTGATCGCATTATTGATGAGATTGAGCACGACCTGCTTGACGCGCAGCGCATCGCCGACGACATGTCGCACGGCGTCGGGGGCTATCGTTGCCGTCCATTTCAAACCCTTGCCGCGCGCGAGCGGCTCGGCAAGCAGCGCGATCTCACGCGCGATTGCCTGCAAATCGAATGGCGCGGAATGCAATTCCAGTTTGCCCGCCTCGATCCGCGCCACGTCCAATGAATCGTTGATCAGCCGCAACATCATCTGCCCGGAGGTCTGGATCGCCTCGGCGTAACTGCGTTGTGCGCCAGCAAGCGGCGTGCGCAGCAACAGTTCGGTCATGCCGAGCACGCCGGTCATCGGGGTGCGGATCTCATGACCCATCGTGGCGAGGAATTCGGTCTTGGCCGCACTCGCGCGTTCGGCGAAACGGCGCTGCTGCTCGGCGAGCTCGAAGGCGTGGCGGCGGCGGATGCGGGCACGATACGCGCGGAACGCGGACAGCAACGCGAGCACGGCCGCAGTCGCATAGGCAGCATAAGCCCAGGGCGTCGCCCACGGGGGTGCGGCAACGTGCAGATGCAACGGCGTATTCGGCGCGCTCCAGACGCCGTCAGCTCCGGCCACGCGCAGCTCCAACGCGTACTTGCCGGCCGGCAGCTGCGAGAACTCGCGTTCGCCGCGCATGCCGGCATCGATCCATGCGCGATCGAAACCCTTGAGCCGCGATTGGTAGCGGATCGCGCCCGGATTCGTGTAACTCAGCGCGCGGATGTCCAAGCGCAAATCGCGATCGTCCCAGCGCAGCTCGAGCGTGCGCGTGCCGGCGTCGAGCGCAATATCCTCGGCACCGCGGCGCACGCTCAGCGCGTCGAGCAGCGGCGGCGGCAATGCCGCATTTTCCACAATGTCCTGCGGCGCGAACGCCACGATGCCGGTCTGCGTTGCGCCAAAAATTGCGCCCTGCGTGCGCAGCAACGGCAGGCGGTTGAATTCCGCGCTGGCCAGACCATCGCCGCTGCCGAAATGGCGGATCGCGCGCGTTGCCGGGTCCACGCGCCACAAACCGCGCGTACTGCTGACCCAGATCCGGCCACGCTCGTCGATCTGCATGCCACCGGCGGTCAAGCTCGGCCAACCCGCCTCGACGCCGATCTGTTCCAGCGCAACCAACGCCGCGCCGACGTAGCGGAAATGCGCGAGCGTGCCGATCGTGTGCAGCCATAGCGAGCCGTCGGCAGCGAATGCAAAAGCCAATACGCGCTGGTTCGGCGCCGGCGTCAACGGCGTGAAACCTTGCGCGCCGGCAGCCAAACGATCGAGCCCGGCCGCACTCGCCACAAGCAGCGCGCGATCGGGTGCAAACGCGATTTGTCCGATGTCGGTGCTGCGCAAGCCTGTTGCGAAGCGCTGCGCCGCCAATGTCGCCGGATCGATGCGCTGGATGGCGCCGCCATTCGCGCTGGCCCAGATTCCGCCGTCGGCGTCTTCGATGAGCAAGTCCACGCTACCGGCCGCCAGGGCAGCGGAGCCGTCCCCGACCGGCACATCGCGGAATTGTCCACTTTGCAATTCGTATACGCGCAGACCGCGCGCATGTCCGACCCAGAGCCGGCCGGCGGAATCGGCAAGCACCGACCACAACGCTTTTTCCGGCGCGACGAGTTGCGCGGCCCGACGCTCGACGGCACCGCCGGACAGATCGAGGCGATCGATGCCGCCGGCGATATTCACCGCCCAGATGCCGCCGCGCGCGTCAGCCGCAATCCCGGTGACGCGGTTGTCGCTCAACGAAGCCGCGTCGCCGGGGTCGTGCCGGAACAGCGCGAAGTTCCGCCATGCCGGCGCGAGATATGCTAGGCCGCCGTCGGTCGTGGCGAACCACAGACCGCCTTCGCGATCGCGCAACACGTCGAACAGCCTGCGACCCGGCAGACTGCCGGGCACGGCGGCATTGTCGGCATGGAAGTCCAGACGGCCGTCTCCCCAGCGGTGGACCAACCCGGCGCGCGTGCCGATCCAGAGACTGTCGTCATGGCCCTGTGCCACGCCGTAGACGACGCGATCGCGCAGACGCTCGGCTTCCACCACATGCGCAACCTTGTCGTCGCCGATGCGCAGCAACCCGCGGCGCGTGCCGACGAGCATGCCTTCGGCGGTTTCCAGGAATACCGCGGCATTGATGCCGCCATCGCCAGGAACGGCCGAGAAATCCACGTGCCGGAAGCGGCCGTCGGTTTCGCGCACGTCGACACCGGCGTCACTGCCGATCCACAGGTTGCCGGCACGATCGCCGCGCAGCGCAAGCACGTTGTCCGAAGCAATGCTGTCGGCACGAACGGCATCGTGGCGAAAGTGCACGAATCGCTTCGTGGATTCATCGAAGCGGTCGAGCCCGGCCGCGTACGCGCCGACCCAGATCGCGCCGCGCCCATCTTCGCCGATCGCCCAGACATCGTCGCCGCCGAGACTGTGCGGATCGGCATCGGCATGGCGAAAATGGGTGAACGTGCCGTCCTTGCCGAGCAGATTCAGTCCAGCGTTCTCACCGCCGCACCACAGGCGATTGCGATGATCGACATACAAAGCGGTGACATCGTCGCCGGACAGCGAGCCCGCAGCGCCCGCAGCGTGCCGGTAAACACGAAAGCCGACGCCATCGTAACGCGCGAGTCCATCGGCTGTGCCGATCCAAAGGTGACCGTCGCCATCCTGGGCCAGCTTCCATACCGTGCTCGATGGCAGTCCGTCGGCAACGCCGATGGCACGGAAATACGGCGCGCTGGCGAGCGCGACGTCGGGCGGCGCTGCGCCAGATGCCGTTGCCGTCAGCAGCGCGACCAGCATGCTCCCCAGCATGATCGATCCCTTTGATTCCCGTAACGATGATGCCAGAGAAATCGCTGCCGGGCTCAACCCGACTTTCGACCGCTGCCATTCGCCACGTGTAGCTTCATCGCGCCCGTCCTACAATGCGGACCATGAACCTGCTCTGCCGGCTCGCTCCCTTGTCTTTGCTGCTCGCCGCGATCCTGCCGGCGCACGCGACCGACTACCGCATCGATAGCGTGCACACCCAAGTGTTTTTTTCGGCCAGTCATCTCGGCATGTCGAACCCGCTCGGCCGTATGCATGTCAAGAGCGGTTTTATCCAGTTCGACTCTGGCGATTGGAGCCGGGCCCGCGTCGACGCCACGATCGACACCGCTTCGCTGGACATGGGCGACGCCGCCTGGAACCGGCGCCTGCGTTCCGGCGAATTTCTCGATACGGATAAATACCCTGCCGCTCGGTTCGTAGCGGATCGCGTCGAGAAGACCGGCGAGCGTGAGGGCGTCGCCCACGGTAAGTTGACCCTGCTCGGGGTGACGCGGCCGCTCGATCTGCACGTGAAGTTCAACCGCGCAGGTCTGGAACCGTATTCGCTGCAATACACCGCCGGCTTTTCCGCCGATGCGAAATTCAAGCGTTCCGATTTCCGCATCAAAAAATATATTCCGGACATCGGCGACGAAGTGACGATCCATGTCGAAGCCGAGGGCTTGCGCGGCGCCGACACACGCGAGCAATCTGCCCCTGACGCAGCAAGCGAACCAAGCGGATCCTGAGCATGCTCAAAAGCGGAAGCGACCACTGGGGCAGCCTCGCCAAGTTCTTTCACTGGACGACGGTGCTGTTGATACTCGTGCAGGGCACAATCGGACTAGTCATGGTCGGGCTACCGAAACTACCGAGCACAATTCCGGTTTACAGTTTGCATAAATCGCTGGGCCTGACGATTCTCGCCTTCGCCGCTTTGCGCTTGGCTTGGCGCGCATTCGACCCGCGCCCGCGCGAACCCGCGAGCGTACCGGATTGGCAGGTAGTCGCCGCGCGCATCGGCCACGGCGTCTTGTATACACTGATTTTTCTGGTGCCGCTGTCGGGCTGGTGGTTCGATTCGGTAGCGGCGCTGCGTCCGCTGTACTGGTTCGGCCTGTTCCCAGTGCCGCATCTGGGCGGACCCGATCCGGCCTGGAAGAATTTTGCCGCCGAAACACACGAATTCCTGTTTTGGACGCTGCTCGCGGTCGCCGCCGGCCATGCCGCCTTCGCGCTGTTTCACCATACCCATGATCGCGACGACGTGCTGCGCCGCATGCTCCCCGCAGGCTTGCTGAAACGTCCGCTGCGCGAGCAAGGAGACCGCGATGCGTAAATGGCTATTGTTACTCGGGCTGCTGCCGGCTAGCTGCCTCGCGCGTGACTGGCAAGTCGAGGCGGCGAAGAGTTCGCTTACGTTCAACAGCAAATACCAAAGCGGCCCGTTCACCGGCAAGTTCGGCAAGTTCGAGGCGAGCATCCGTTACGACGAGGCGGATCTGGCCAACGCAAAGTTCGACGTCAAAGTCGACGTCGCCAGCGTCGACACGCAAAGCGGCGAACGCGACGACACGCTGCGCACCGCGGATTTTTTTGACGCGACGAAATACCCGCAGGCGCATTTCATCACCACCGGCTTCGAGCGCAGCGCCGACGGCGGCGTCATCGCAACAGGCACGCTGACCATCCGCGAACAGAGCAAGCCGGTCAAGCTGAAAGTGAAATTCGCCGCGTCCGCGCAAGGCACGACGCTCGATGTGGACACCACGCTCAATCGTCTGGATTTCGGCCTCGGCAGCAGCAATGACTGGGCCGACATCGGCAAAGATGTCACTGTGCACTCACACCTCGTGTTGAGCTCCAAATAGCACTTGCGTGCGCTGACATAGTCGCGCAAACCTGCGATCATCCAGCGCCCGCGTCCGCGGGTAGTTGCGGGAAACCAGTCATGTCGGCAAACCACGCCATTCGCCGCGACGTCGGCCCGTTCGCCCTGATGCTGACCGGCCTGGGCTCGATCATCGGCTCGGGCTGGCTGTTCGGCGCCTGGCGCGCGGCCGGTCTGGCCGGTCCCGGTGCGATCTGGGCCTGGGTGATCGGCGCGGTCGCGGTGACGATGATCGCGATGACGTACGCCGAACTCGGTGCGATGTTCCCGGAGTCCGGCGGCATGGTGCGTTACGGCCAGTACTCGCACGGCTCGCTGGTCGGCTTCGTCGCCGCCTGGTCGAACTGGATCGCGATCGCTTCGGTGATTCCGGTGGAAGCCGAAGCGTCGGTGCAGTACATGGCCGGCTGGGACTGGCAATGGGCCAAGGACCTGTACCTGCATGCCCCCGACGGACGCGGCGAATTGACGCCGCCGGGTCTGACCATCGCGGCCGCATTGGTAATTGTATACTTTCTGCTGAATTTCTGGAGCGTGAAACTGTTCGCGCGCTCCAACACGGCGATCACCGTGTTCAAGCTCGTCGTGCCGGCACTGGCGGCCATAGCACTGATAGCCAGCGGTTTTCACGCCGAGAACTTTCACGTCGGCGTCGATGGCGGCGTGCATGTGATCGACTTCGCCGCCGTGCTCAATGCGGTCGCCACCGCCGGCATCATTTTCAGTTTCAACGGTTTCCAGACGCCGGTGAACCTGGCCGGCGAAGCGCACAATCCGGGCCGCAACGTGCCGTTGGCAATCTTCGGCGCGATCCTGCTGTCGACCATCATCTATCTGCTGCTGCAGGTTGCCTACCTGGGCGCGGTGCCGCCGGAATTGCTCGCCAAATCCGGCTGGCATGGCATCGACTTCAGTTCGCCATTCGCCGACCTGGCCAAGCTGCTCGGCATCTTCTGGCTCGCGAACTTGTTGTTCGCCGATGCGTTCATCAGCCCGAGCGGCACCGGCATCACCTACACCGCGTCCACAGCGCGCATGATTTACGGCATGGAAAAGAACGGCACCATGCCGGCGATTTTCGGCACGGTACATCCCAAGTACGGCGTGCCGCGTCCGGCAATGTGGTTCAACCTCGCCGTCGCGTTCGTGTTCCTGTTCTTCTTCCGCGGCTGGGGCACGCTGGCGGCGGTGATCTCGGTGGCGACCATCATCTCGTATCTCACCGGCCCGATCAGCGCGATGACGCTGCGCCGCACCGCGCCGGATCTGCTGCGGCCGTTGCGCACGCCGGCATTGCCGGTGTTCGCCTGCCTCGCATTCGTGATCTCGACCGAGCTGCTGTACTGGGCGAAGTGGCCGCTGACCGGCGAAATCATCTTGCTGATCGTGGTTGCGCTGCCGATCTATTTTTATTATCAGGCACGCAACGGCTGGCGCGATTTCGGCCGCCAGCTGCGCGGCGCGACCTGGCTGATGGCCTATCTGCCGGCGATCGCGTTCGTCTCCTACATCGGCAGCAAGAAATTCGGCGGCCTGGACTACATCCCGTACGGCTGGGATCTCGTGGTCGTGGCCATCGTCGGCCTGATCTTCTACGCCTGGGGTTTGGCTTGCGGCTGGCGCACGCCGGATGTCGCCGGCGCACAAAGCGCCGTCGCCTGAGGGTTTACTTCAGGAAAGCGCGCACGCTCGCGGCGTCGAACGGCCAGCCGAGTTCGCGGCCGCTAGCCGTGCGCAACACCGGTACGCGCTCGCCGTAGCGCGCTTCCAGTTCCGTGTCGCCGTCGATGAATACGCTGGAGAAATCCGGCACGCGCGCCTGTGCGAGCACGGCGAGTGCTTCGTCGCAGAGCCGGCAGTCGTCGCGTTGATAGAGTGTCAACCGCATGGGCGTAGAATAACCGGCTCCCCGCCCTCATTTGCATCGCCATGGCTGTCAGCGTATTTGATCTTTTCAAGATCGGCATCGGTCCGTCGTCTTCGCACACGGTGGGGCCGATGCGCGCAGCTGCGCGTTTCGTCACGCGCTGGCTCGATGAGAAAGGCGCACTCGACAAGGTCGCACGTATACGCGGCGAGCTGTTCGGCTCGCTCGCACATACCGGGCGCGGTCACGGCACCGACAAAGCGGTGCTGTGCGGTTTTGAAGGCGAATGGCCGGACAAGATCGACCCGGACGTGATTCCGGCCAAGCTCGAGCGCGTCCGCGCTCATAAGAAAATCCGCCTGCTCGGCAAGCATGAGATCGCGTTCGACGAGAAGACCGACCTGATTTTCAACAAGCGCCAGAAGCTGCCGTATCACAGCAATGGCATGCGCTTCACCGCGTACGATGCGGCCGGCAACGAACTCGCGACACGCGACTACTATTCCGTCGGCGGCGGTTTCGTCGTCAATCACGATGAGGCCGCAGAAGATCGCATCGTCGCCGACACGACGGCCCTGCCCTATCCGTTCCACAGCGGCGATCAATTGCTCAAGGCTTGCGAGGAATCGGGCAAGAGCATTGCCCAGGTGATGTTCGAAAACGAGAAGGTCTGGCGCAGCGAAGCGGAGATACGAGCCGGACTGCTGACGATCTGGAAGGCGATGCAAGATTGCGTCGCGCGCGGCATGCGCCAAAGCGGCGTGCTGCCGGGTGGACTCAAGGTACAGCGGCGCGCACCGGCGATGGTCAAGGAATTGTGCGACCGTCCGGAAGCGGCGCTGAAAGATCCGCTGACGATTCTCGACTGGGTGAACCTGTACGCGCTGGCGGTGAACGAGGAGAACGCCGCGGGCGGCCGTGTCGTCACCGCGCCGACGAACGGAGCGGCCGGCATCATTCCGGCCGTGCTGCACTACTACTCGCGTTTCGTCCCCGGCGCGACCGAGCAAGGCGTACTCGATTTCCTGCTCACCGCCGGCGCGATCGGCATCCTGTACAAAGAAAACGCGTCGATCTCCGGCGCCGAGGTCGGCTGCCAGGGCGAAGTCGGCGTCGCCTGCTCGATGGCCGCGGGCGGACTCACCGCAGCACTCGGCGGAAGCATGTATCAAGTAGAGAACGGGGCCGAGATCGGCATGGAACACAATCTGGGACTCACCTGCGATCCGATCGGCGGCCTCGTGCAGATTCCCTGCATCGAACGCAACGCGATGGGCGCGGTCAAGGCGATCAACGCCCAGCGCATGGCCATGCGCGGCGACGGCAAGCATCGGGTCTCGCTCGACAAAGTGATCAAGACCATGCGCGATACCGGCCGCGACATGCAGGACAAGTACAAGGAAACTTCGCGCGGCGGCCTCGCCGTCAACGTGATCGAATGTTGAAGCGTTCGGCCGCGCTGTTGTTCGGTATCGCGCTTTGCCTCAGCAGCGAAGCCAAGCACATTTATCAGTACACCGATGCGGAAGGCGTGGTGCACTACACCGACGTCAAGCCAGGCGATGACGTCAAGGAAGTCAAATCCTCGCTCGTGCACACGGATCACCAGCCGTTGATCCGCATGCAACAAAGCGGCAGCGACGACGACCAAACTGAGACATTCGTCAACGCGGCCGGCGGCGCAGTCAGCGTGGAAATTGCGTTCGAGACCGTTGAGAACGTGCAGTCGCAGCCGCCGCTGCCGGCGCGCATCGTGCTGCCCGCCTTGAGCGAGACGCCGGCACTGCGCATCACGCCGATCGTCCCGCACGCGAGCTTTCGTTATCAATTGCGCTATACCTACATGCCCGGCGATTTCCGCGCGCAGCACAGCGCCGACGCGCACTATCGACTGCCGTTTCCGGAAAGCGAGCGCTTTCCGATATCGCAGGCGTTTGGCGGTGAAGTCAGCCACATCGACAAGCAGAACTACTACGCCGTCGACATCGTCATGCCCGAAGGCACACCCGTACTCGCCGCCCGCGACGGCGTGGTGATGACCGTGGACAACGATTTCTACGGCGCCGGCCAGGATCTGTCGAAATACGGCGACCGCGCCAACAACATCCGCGTGGTGCACGGCGACGGCACGATGGCGGTGTATGCGCACCTCCAGCTGGAAAGCGCACGCGTGGCCGTCGGCGACCACGTGCATGCAGGCCAGCAACTGGCGCTGTCGGGCAACACCGGCTACACGCGCGGCCCGCACCTGCACTTCGTCGTGCAGCAAAACGTCGAGATGGACCTGATCGCCGTGCCGTTCAAGTTCAGTGGCGGCAACGGCG
>Ga0207680_10000219_pt1 | contig 27636 bp, 29 predicted proteins | sample KBSS23metaG_FD_184321 | JGI IMG/M metagenome (GOLD analysis project Ga0207680, IMG submission 184321) | Switchgrass rhizosphere microbial communities from Kellogg Biological Station, Michigan, USA - KBS S2-3 metaG (SPAdes) (version 2) | ecosystem: Host-associated > Plants > Roots > Rhizosphere...
GCCAGGCAACCCGACGCGAAGGACGTGCTGAAGGCGACCTTTGCCGCGGCAAAGCGGCCGGCGATCGTCGAAGTCTATCCGGCGGACCATGGCTGGTGCGTGCCCGGCGGGCCGGCCTACAACCAGGCGTCAGCCGAGAAGGCGTGGGCGGAGCTGCTGCGCCTCTATCGCGCCAACCTGGCCTGAACCTCAGGCCGGCTGTGGCTGGGCCGGCTGCGCAGCCTGCAGATGGGCGATGAGCTTGCCGTCGATCCCCTTGGCGCGGTGGTAGGCGGGCCGATCGGTCATTCGCCGGGCATAGTCGACGAAGGCCGGCCGCGGCTCGAGCAGGTTGAAGGCCAGCATGAAATTGACGTTGGCGCCGACGAACAGGTCGGCGGCGGTGAAATGGTCCGCCGCGAGATATTCGCGGCCGCTGACCGCCCGTTCGAGATTGGCGATCGCCAGGTCGTAATTGCCGTAGCCGAACATCCGCTGCTTCTCCGGCGTCGGCTCCCAGCCGGCCGACTTGTTGCTGAACGCCGCCTCGACTGGGCCGGACGTGAAGAAGATCCACCGGTAGTAATCCGCGCGATCGGCGGGCGGGGGCGCGAGCCTCGCTTGTGGGAATGCATCGGCGAGATAGCAGCAGATCGCCGCGACCTCGGTCACGACCTTGCCCTTGTGCTTGATCGCCGGGACCTTCCCCATCGGATTGATCGAAAGGTACGGCTCCTGCTTCATCGTCGACGCATAATCGAGGATTTCGGTCTCGTAGGGCTCGCCCACCTCCTCGAGCATCCAGCGGACCGTCTGCCCGCGCGACATGGGGTGCGTGTAGAAGATGAGGTCGGCCATTTCGCTCTCCTGTCCGAGTCGGAACAAAAAGCGAACTACTACTGCTGAATGGCCTGCTCAAGCGTCTCCCGCATGGCTTTGGGCGATTTGAACCGGATTGCGCGGTTCAACCGCGTTCGCCTTTCTTCGGCGGCGTTGCGGCCGGAGCGGAGCTGCCGCCGCGGTCGCCAGCCGACCGGTCGCGCGTCGCGCGGAATTCGCTGTCGGTGCTCCAGTTCGGCCAGTCTCGCGAATTGGCGAGGTCGCGGCCGAGGTTGTGCAGCAGCTGAACGTCCTCGGCCATGCCGGTGAAGTCCCAGGCGGGCGACCATTCGTCGCTCGGCTGGTGGTAGTGCTTGTCGACATATTCCTTGCTGAGCGCCTCGCCGCGGGCGACGCCGCCGTTCACGAGGTCGTTGCCGTCGCCGAAGCTGATCGCCGGGACGCCGACCTTGGCGAAGGAGAAATGGTCCGAGCGATAGAAATGGCCGGCCTCCGGATGGGGATCGGGGCTGTAGTAGCGGCCCTGCCTCTTGCCCTCGGCGATCAGCATGTCGAGTAGGTCGAGCTTGGCATTGCCCGAGATGGTGAAGTTCCTGGCGCGGCCCCAAAGCTGGCCGCCGTCGGTGTTGAGCACGCCGGCGGTCTTGGCCGCTGGGAAGAGCGGGTTCTGCGCGTAATATTCCGAACCCAGGAGGCCCTTCTCCTCCGCCGTGACGGCAAGGAAGACGACCGAGCGGTCGGTGCGCGGTTCACGCGCGAACGCGCGGGCCTGCTCGATCAGCTGCGAGATGCCGGTCGCGTTGTCGAGCGCGCCGTTATAGATCGTGTCCCCGCGGTCGTCCGGCCGGCCGATCCCAAGATGATCCCAGTGCGCTGAGTAGATCACGGTTTCGTCGGGATATTTCTTGCCCGGCAGGTAGCCGACGACGTTGTGCGACGTGATCGTTGCCACGTTCGCCTGGCCCGTCGCGGTCAAGGTGGCCTTGAGTGGGATTGGCCGGAAGGCGCGAGTACGCGCCGCCGCCTTGGCCTGGTCGAAGTTCAGCCCTGACGCCGCGAAAATCTGCTCGGCGAGCGACCGTTGGATCCAGCTTTCGAACGGCGTGTGGGCTGCGGCCGGGTCCTGGCGGACGATGTCGAACTGGCTATTGGTGTTCGAGTTCTTGACTGTGTTCCAGCCGTAGGAGGCGGGATCCGTCTCGTGAACGATGAGCACGCCGGCGGCGCCGCGCCGCGCCGCCTCCTCATATTTGTAGGTCCAGCGGCCGTAATAGGTCATTGCCTTGCCGCCGAAGTCGCCTTCTCCGCCCTCGAAGTCGGGGTCGTTGATGAGGACGACGATCAGTTTCCCGCGGACGTCAGTGCCCTTGAAGTCGTCCCAGTTCCGCTCCGGCGCCGAGACCCCGTAGCCGGCAAAGACGAGGGGGACGTTGGCTAGGTTGACGCTGCCCTGGCCGTTGAGCGGCGCCTTGAGCGCGATCTCATTGCCCTGCGTCAGGCTCACAGTCTGGCCGTTGCCAAGGTTCAGCGTGAAGCGCGGCGCGGTCGGGAATTCGGACTTGAGCAGCGGGACATCCTGGAACCAGCCGCGCTTGCCGCCGACGGTGTCGCCACCGGGTTTGAGCCCGATCGCCGCGAACTGCTGCGCGATATAGTTGATCGTCTTGGTCTCGGCGCGTGTCGCCGGCCCACGGCCCTCGAACGCGTCGGAAGAGATGAACTTGTCGACGGCGGACAGGCGCTGGGGGCTGAAACCACCAGTCGTGGCGGCGAGTGCTGGAACGGCGAGGAGGGCTGTCGCGGCGAGCAGATAGACGGTCTTCATGGTGTCTCCCCAAGTCACGGTACGGCGGTGCGCGAATAGAACGCATTGGCCGTTAGTTAGTGCACGTCGGCCCGGAAAGCCCCCGGGGATGGAATGAAGGCCAACTTATCGATCCGTTCGACAATTTTATTGGCGCCATGTGTTCCCTCTCTGTTCATTTCTGTCCCGAGTTTGACGAGTCCGTTCCGGAAGCCGCCGCCGGCGAGGAATCCTAGGCCGCTCACCCGAACAAAGGACTCCTGGAGGGTGGATGAAGTCGGTGCTCCCAGCGATCGCGGCCGCGCTCGCGTTGTCGATGACCACTCCGGCACATGCCGGCGATGGCAGGGCCGAACAGTATCGGGCGGCGATGGAAGGTGCGCGGTGGACGGGTCCGCTGCTCGCATCCAACGCGGAGACGCTTCCGCATGGCCATTTCTATACCGAGCCCTATTTCTTCGACGGCATTTCGGGCGGCGAGCATCATCCCGGCACCAGCGGCTTCTATCAGTACGGCCTCACCGACAACTGGACGGTCGGCATGCAGCCGTTCTTCTCGATTGGAACCCAGCGCTACAACCGCGACGTCGCGATCGGCGACTTCAAGTTGCTGTCGCAGGTCCGAGTCAGCCACTTCACCGCCGATCATCGGGTGCCGAGCGTCGCGCTGGTGACCAACCTGGTGCTTCCCACCGGGAAGCACGACCGGCTCGGGGCGGTGAAGAACGGCCATGGCTCGGGCTCGTTCGCGCCTGAGATCGGGATCAACGTTCAGCAATATTTCCTGCTGAACAACGGGCGCCTGCTGCGCGGCCGGATCAACATCCTCAAGGACTTCCCGCTGCGCACCGACGTGTCGGGCCGCAGCGTTTACGGAACCGATGCCGGGTTTCGCGGCCACGCCAGGCCGGGATCCAAGACGACCGTCATCCTCGGCGCTGAATATAGCCTCACCCGGGAATGGGTCCTGGCCTTCGACATCGAGCGCGACCAGTGGGACCGGACGGTCGTCAGCGGCCGCGACGGCAGCGGAGCCGTGGTAAGGCAAGTTTCGGCCAAGAGCTGGAACGTCGGCTTCGCGCCGGCGGTCGAATATAATTGGAGCGATCGGGCGGGGGTCATCGTCGGCGTGTGGATCGTCCCCAAGGGGCACAACACGCAATCGTCAGTGACGCCGGCGATCGCGATCCAGCGCTTCTGGTAGCGATCGCAGGGACTTTCCTGCTAGGCCGTGACGGACACGTCATGACTACGCCCGAACCGTTTCCGGCCGACATCTTCACCGAGCAGGACGCCGATCCCGACACGCTCGCGAATCTCGGACCGCTGCGGCGGCTGGCGGGGACGTGGCAGTCGGCGGCGGGCGCGGACGTCAACCCGAAGGCCGATGGGCCGGAGCATCGGCAATATATCGAGCATGCGGTTTTCGAGCCGATCGATCCTCAGGCGAACGGTCCGCAGCTTCTCTATGGCCTGCGTTATCACATGCACATCAACACGGCCGAGGAAGACATCACCTTCCACGACCAGGTCGGATATTGGCTGTGGGAGCCTGCGACTGGCCTCGTGATGCAGTCGCTGACCATTCCCCGCGGCCAGGCGGTCCTAGCGTCCGGGCACGCAGCGCCGGGCGACGATCACCTCGTGCTCACGGCCGAGCGCGGGCGGACCGATTATGGCATCGTCTCGACGACCTTCCTTGAACAGGCCTTCCAGACCGACAGCTACCGGATCGAGCTCACGTTCAATCCCGACGGATCGTTCAGCTATGTGCTCGAAACGATGCTTCGCGTGCGGGGCCAGCCGGATGTTTTCAACCATCGCGACACGAACACCCTGGTGAAGATTGCCGAGCCGCAGCCCAATCCGCTGATGCGGATCCTGGCCGCGCAGCAGGCGCAACCGGTCGCCGGTTAGACTGGCCTATTCCGCGGCAGGAGCGTCGTCCGAAGCCTTCTTCGCGGTCTTCGCCTTGGCCTTGGCCTTCGAAGGCTTGGGCGCGGCGGGGACGATCTCGAACGCCGGGGCATTGTCCTTGATCCGGACCTTGACCTCGCCGCCGTTGACCAGCTTGCCGAACAGCAATTCTTCGGCCAGCGGCTGCTTGATCTTCTCCTGCACCAGCCGCCCCATGGGCCGCGCGCCGTAGAGCTTGTCGTAGCCGCGGTCGACGATCCACTTCCTTGCTTCGTCGTCGAGCTCGATGTGGACGTTGCGGTCGGCGAGCTGAAGCTCGAGCTGCAGGATGAACTTGTCGACGACGCGCGCGACGACGGCCGGCGGCAGGTAGCTGAACGGCACGATCGCATCCAGGCGGTTGCGGAACTCGGGCGTGAACATGCGCTTCACCGCGTCCTCCTGCGCATCCTCGCGGCTCGACGCCCCGAAACCGATGCTCTCACGCGCCATGTCGGACGCGCCTGCATTGGTGGTCATGATCAGGATGGTGTTGCGGAAATCGACGGTCTTGCCGTGGTGGTCGGTGAGCTTCCCGTTGTCCATCACCTGCAGGAGGATATTGAACAGGTCGGGGTGCGCCTTCTCGATCTCGTCGAGCAGGAGCACGCTGTGGGGATGCTGGTCGACCGCGTCGGTCAGGAGGCCGCCCTGGTCGTAGCCGACATAGCCCGGGGGCGCACCGATGAGCCGGCTGACCGAGTGGCGCTCCATATATTCGGACATGTCGAACCGCTGCAGCGGGATGCCCATGATCGAGGCGAGCTGACGCGCGACCTCGGTCTTGCCGACGCCCGTCGGGCCCGAGAACAAATAGTTGCCGATCGGCTTGTCCGGATCGCGCAGGCCGGCGCGGCTGAGCTTGATCGCGCTAGCGAGCTTCTCGATCGCCAGGTCCTGGCCGAAGACGACGCGCTTCAGGTCCGCTTCGAGATGCTCGAGCACCTGCTTGTCGTCGGCGCTGACCGACTTGGGCGGGATGCGGGCCATGGTCGCGACGACGGCCTCAATCTCCTTGGTCGTGATGACCTTCTTCCTGCGCGAAGGCGGGACGAGCATCTGCATCGCGCCGACCTCGTCGATCACGTCGATCGCCTTGTCCGGAAGCTTGCGGTCGTGGATGTAGCGGGCCGAAAGCTCGACCGCCGACTTGATCGCGTCGGGCGTGTAGCGGACGTTGTGGTGTCCCTCGAACGACGAGCGGAGCCCGGCGATGATCTTGATCGTATCCTCGACCGTCGGCTCGTTGACGTCGATCTTCTGGAACCGCCGCAGCAGGGCGCGGTCCTTCTCGAAATGGTTGCGGAATTCCTTGTAGGTCGTCGAGCCGATGCAGCGGATCGCACCCGTCGAGAGGGCCGGCTTCAGGAGGTTCGAGGCGTCCATCGCTCCGCCGGAGGTGGCGCCCGCGCCGATCACCGTGTGAATCTCGTCGATGAACAGGATCGCGTGCGGCATCTTCTCGAGCTCCGACACGACCGATTTCAGCCGCTCCTCGAAATCGCCGCGATAGCGGGTGCCGGCGAGCAGGGCGCCCATATCGAGCGCGTAGATCACCGCACCTTTCAGCACCTCGGGCACGTCGCCTTCGATGATCTTGCGCGCGAGGCCTTCGGCGATCGCCGTTTTGCCGACGCCGGGGTCCCCGACGTAAAGCGGGTTGTTCTTCGAGCGGCGGCAGAGGATCTGAACTGTGCGGTCGACCTCGGGCATGCGCCCGATCAGGGGGTCGACCTTGCCCATGCGGGCTTTCTCGTTGAGGTCGACGGTGAACTGCTTGAGCGCGGACTCCTTCTTTCCGCCGCTCTCCTTGTCACTCTTGTCCTCGGTGCCTTCGGGTGCGCGCGGCTCTGCGGCCGTCTCGCCCTTGCCGACGCCGTGGCTGATGTAGGTCACCGCATCGAGGCGGCTCATGTCCTGCTGCTGCAGGAAATAGACGGCGTAGCTTTCGCGCTCCGAGAATAGAGCGACCAAGACGTTCGCTCCGGTCACCTCGTCGCGGCCCGATGACTGGACGTGGAGGATCGCGCGCTGCACGACGCGCTGGAAGCCGCTGGTCGGAGTCGGGTCCGTGGCGCTGTCGGCCACGAGCGCTCCGAGCTCATTGTCGAGATATTGCTTCACCGAGGCGCGCAGCTCGTCGCGGTTCACGCCGCAGGCGGTCATCACTTTCGATGCATGCTCATCGTCGATCAGCGCGATCAGGAGGTGCTCGAGGGTCGCGTACTCGTGCCGACGACGGCTGGCTTCCCCCAGCGCGTTGTGGAGGGTCTGTTCGAGCTCGCGAGCGAAACTAGGCATTTAGGCGGTCACTCCCTGGTCCCCTGGAATGGGACGAATATGGTTAACAATGTCATACGCGCCGACGCGCCAATCAAGGCCGGTCGCCCCGCTTTTCAACAGATTATCGCCTGGGAAACTGTTCGACGGCTGAACGGCCGACCCAGTCACGGCTTCTTGAACAGCTCTTCGGCGGCGGAGCGGTGCGACTGGGCGCGCTGCATGTGCGCTTCGACCCGGGCGATCTCGGCCTTTAGCGCCGCGATGCGTTCCTCGAGCTCGTCGACCGACAGGGGGTCGAGGTCCTGCTTGCCCAACGCGACCAGCGGGTCGTCGGGTTTACTTGGAAAGAGATCGTCCAAGTCCATGCCCGAATCGTTGACCCATCAAGGGTCCAAGTCAATAAGCCGCGGCATGGCGGTTCTTCCCTCGACGATGCAGGCGGTGATCGCCGACGGCGAGGGCAGGCTCGCGACAGTCGAGCGACCGGTGCCTGAGCCGGGATCGGGCGAAGTGCTCGTCAAGGTCAGGGCAGCGGGCGTCAACCGGCCCGACGTGCTGCAGCGGCGCGGCATGTACCCGCCGCCGCCAGGCGCGCCGGACATCCTCGGCCTCGAAATTGCCGGCGAGGTCGTCGCCGGGCCGGACGAGCTGGTCGGGGCCAAGGTCTGTGCCTTGGTCGCCGGCGGTGGCTATGCCGAATATTGCGTCGCGCCGGTCGGAACGTGCCTCACGGTCCCCGACGCCATCTCGCTGATCGAGGCGGCGGCAATGCCGGAGACCTTGTTCACCGTCTGGGTCAACCTGTTCGAGCGGGGCTTTGCCGCCGACGGCGACTGGGTGCTGGTGCATGGCGGAACCAGCGGCATCGGAACGATGGCCATCACGCTCGGCAAGCTGTACGGTCTAAAGCTGATCGTCACCTGCGGAACCGACGAGAAATGCGCGCGGGCGGTCGATCTCGGCGCGGACGCCGCGATCAACTACCGGACGCAGGACTTCGTCGAGGAAGTGCATCGGGTGACGGCCCGGGTCGGTGTCAACATCATCATCGACATGGTCGGCGGGGACTACCTGCCGCGCAACCTCGCCTGCCTCGCCGAGGAAGGGCGCCACGTGTCGATCGCGGTCCAGCGCGGTCCGACCGCGGAAATCGCGATCTTCGACATCATGCGGCGACGGCTGACCCTAACCGGCTCGACGCTGCGCCCGCGGCCGGTCGAGTTCAAGACGATGGTCGCCGACGAGATCGCCCGGACGGTCTGGCCCTACGTCGAGGGCGGGCGGCTGCGGCCGGTGATCGACTCGACCTTCACTCTGGCGGAAGCCAATGCGGCGCATGAACGGATGGAAGCCGGCGACCATATCGGCAAGATCGTGCTGACGGTGGATTAGCGGCGTGTCGGAGGGGGACGACGGACCGGGGCGCGTGCTCGCGGCCGATGACGTCAAGGAGACAGGGAGCGGTCCTGCTTTCAGCGGACCGCAGCGATGGGCAGTCTTGGCGGCGTTCGCGTTGCTGGTCGCATTCCGCTTGCCCAAAGCCTGGGTGCACGGGCGCTTCCAGGACGAGGAAGCGGCGGTGTTCCTGGCTTATGCGTGGCACTTCCCCTGGGCCGACGCTCTGTTCCGGCCGTTCGCCGGCTATTGGAATCTGGCGGGCAGCGCGATCAGCGTACTGACAGTCTGGCTGGTGCGAAGCGGCGTGCTTCCGCTCGAACAAGCGCCCTACCTGACGATGTCGATTGCCCTCGCTGCCCAGCTAATGCCGGCGGCGCTCATCCTGACCGGCAAGGCTCCGTGGCTGACGCGGCGTATCGCCGTGATTGCGGCATTGTTGATCATCGGGACCTTGCCGGCGACGGAAGAAATCTTCTTCAATATCCTCCATATCCAGTTCCATTTCGCGCTGTGCGTGGCACTGATCCTGGCATTGGATGTCCCGACGCGGCGAAGGGCAAGGATCGGCTATGGCGTCCTGCTGTTCCTGGGCCCGTTGTGCGGCCCTGGGTCGATCGTGCTGCTGCCGCTGTTCGCACTACGCGCCGCGATCGACGGAGGCCGGGGGAGAGCCGTCCAGCTTGCCGTCCTGGCGGCCGGTTCGGCGATCCAGCTGCTGTTGTTCTTCGGTTCGAGCTCGTTACGCGGGCATGTCGCCGATCCAGCAACGCTCGCCGCAGCGATGTTCGTTCGGTTGATCGCCCTTCCGCTGCTCGGCGTCGGACTCACCAACTGGGTGGCCAACGCGATTCATGGCTCTGAGCTTGCCGGCGGTAATCTGTGGTGGGGTGCAGCGGCGGCGGCGATCGTCCTGTTCACCGCGCTTCTGGCAATCGCCGCCCGGCGGCGCGACGGAGCGGTGTGGCTGGTGCTGTCCGCACTCGCGCTGGCAACCGTATCGCTTGGCTTCGGCATCGTCATCGTCAACCCGGCGGACGTGTTCAGCGTCGTCGAAGGCGAGCGCTATAATTTCCTCCCGCTGGCGCTGCTTGGACTCGCGATCATCGCTCTTTGGACGCGGCCGGGCTTCAAGGGAAAGTCCGCGTGCGCCGTGCTGGGCACGGTGATGCTGCTGAATGGCGCGATCGCCTATCGCAAGCCGGCTCCGGCATTCGCGGACGGGCCGGCATGGCCTACAGAGGTCGCTGCCTGGCGCGCCAATCATGATCATCCGCTCGCCGTATGGCCCCGGCCATGGACAGCCGACCTGTCGGATAAGTCGCGAGCCTGCTCGCCAACTACACCGGACCTCGCCCGATCCGACGACCCCCGCTATTGCGAAAGCGGCTGGATTGCCGCCTTCTATCGCCGCAACTGACCAGGAGCTGCGCCGCATGTCGGAACTCGTACTTCATGAATATTCTGCGTCGGGGAACTGCTACAAGGTCAGGCTGACCGCGGCGCTGGTCGGCAAGCCGATCGAGCGGCGCGAATATGACATCATGAAAGGCGAGACGCGGACCCCAGAGTTCCTCGCCAACGTCAACTCCAACGGGCGGATCCCGGTGCTCCAGGTCGGCGACCGCTTCATCCCCGAAAGCAATGCCGCCTGCTACTTTGTCGCCGAAGGATCGCACCTCATTCCGACCGACCCGTTCGACCATGCCGACATGCTGCGGTGGATGTTCTGGGAGCAGTATAGCCACGAGCCCAACATCGCGACGCTGAAGTTCTGGATGAAGTCGCTGGGGCCCGAACAGCTGACCGACCAGCAGCGGCTGCAAATGCCGGGCAAGCGTGCCGCCGGGAACGCGGCGCTCAAGCTGATGGACGACCATTTGAAGGGACGCGAATGGTTCGTCGGCGACTCCATCAGCATCGCCGACGTATGCCTGTTCGCCTACACCCATCTCGCCGGCGAGGCGGAGTTCGACCTGGAACGCTACCCGGCCGTCCTCGCCTGGCTCGAAAGGATCAAGGCCGATCCGCGCTATAGGCCACTGGACGCCTGAATAGCCTTGCCCCAACGGCGGACGAGGGGTACATCGCGCGCCAAGCCGGCCGCTCCGTGAAGGGGCGGCCCATTTCATTTCTAGAAGACGGAGACATCTGAAGTGGCCCAGCCCCTGATGCCCCATGCGACCGCCGCCTGGCTGGTCGAGAATAGCTCGCTGACCTTTGAGCAGATCGCTGAGTTTTGCGGGCTGCATATCCTCGAGGTTCAGGCGATCGCCGACGATACCGCCGCGACCAAGCTCACCGGCCGTGACCCGGTCCGCGCGGGCGAACTGACCCACCAGGAGATCGAGAAGGGGCAGAAGGACCCAGACTACAAGCTCCAGATGTGGAAGGCGCCGGAGGCCGTTCGCCGGACTCGGGGCCCGCGCTACACGCCGGTCAGCAAACGCCAGGACAAGCCCGACGGCATCTACTGGATCATCAAGAACCACCCCGAGGTCAGCGACGGCCAGATCAGCAAGCTGATCGGCACGACGCGCACGACCATCGCGGCGATCCGCGACCGCAGCCACTGGAACATGGCGAACATCACGCCGAAGGACCCGGTTACCCTGGGCCTCACGACCCAGCGCGAGCTCGATGCCGCAGTCGCCAAGGCCGCGAAGGCTGCCGGCGTTCCGGCATACCAGGATACGCGTCTCGAGGGCGACCGCGCCGCGTTGATCGATGAACTCCGCGCCCAGCGCGAGCAGCATGCCCGCGACGCCGAGGCGGCGCTCGCCGGCGCTGACGATGAGGCGCTCCGGGACGAGATCGTGCCCGGCATCCGCGACCCGTTCAAGAACACACCGGTCGAATAGCCGATTGCCGATCGGCTGCTTGATTCGGGGCCTGCTGGGGGACAAAACCACGTCATGGCCACTGTTGAGACCGACGTCAGCCAGATGAGCTTCGAGGCGGCGCTTGCCCGCCTGGAGGAGATCGTGCGCACGCTGGAGAAGGGCGAGGCGCCGCTCGACAAGTCGATCAGCCTCTACCAGGAGGGCGACAAACTCAGGCGGCATTGCGAGGCGCGGCTGAAGGACGCGCAGGCGCGGATCGAGCAGATCGCGTTCGGCAGCGACGGCAAGCCTGCGGGGCTGAAGCCCTTCGATGCCGGTTGAGACGGTCGACCGGCTCGCCCAGGAGCTGGACGCGGAAAGCTCGCGCGTCCGCGCCGATGTCGACCGCTTTTTCGCCGCATTGCTTCCAACCACGGGCGACGGCCGCGAGCGGCTGTTCGAAGCCATGCGCCACGCGGCGATCGGGGGCGGCAAGCGCCTTCGCCCGCTCCTGACGGTCGCTGCCTCCCGGCTGTTCGCGCTTGACCGCAGCCGCGCGATCCGCGTCGGCTGCTCGATCGAGGCGATTCACGTCTATTCGCTGATCCACGACGATTTGCCCTGCATGGACGATGCCGAGTTGCGGCGCGGCAAGGCGACGGTGCACACGGCGTTCGGCGAGGCCGAGGCGGTGCTGGCGGGGGACAGCCTCCATGCGCTCGCTTTCGAGATCCTTGCCGACCCGGAAACCAACAGCGACCCCTGGGTTCGCTGCGAGCTGGTTCTCGAGCTCGCGCGGGCGGCAGGCCCGCACGGCATGGCCGGGGGTCAGATGATGGATATCGTCGCGGAAGGGGCTGAGCTCGACCTCGCCGCGATCACGCGGCTCCAGCAATTGAAGACGGGCGCGCTGATCGAATATGCGGTCGAAGCGGCCTCGATAATGGCCAAGCTGCCGGCGGAGGCGCGGCGGCCCTATCGCGGCTACGCCCGCAACATCGGCCTTGCCTTCCAGATCGCCGACGACCTCATCGACCATAGCGGCGATGCGGCCGCCGCGGGCAAGCCGACCGGCCAGGATGCCAGCGCGGGCAAGGCGACCTTCGTCTCGCTCCTGGGCGAGGAGCGCGCCCGCCAGCAGGCCGGCCTCCTCGTCGAGCAGGCGATCGAGCATCTATCGGGCCACGGCGGCGAAGCTGATTTGCTTCGTGCGATCGCGCGCTTTGCGATAGAGCGCGATCATTGAGGGAGAGCTGCCGGTGAAGGTCGCAGTCTATCCGGGGACGTTCGACCCGATCACGCTCGGGCACCTCGACATCATCCGCCGCGGCGCGCACCTCGTCGATAAGCTGGTCATCGGGGTGACGACCAACCCGTCGAAGGAACCGATGTTCACGGTCCAGGAGCGGTTGGCCATGGTCAGGCGCGAGGTCGCCGGAATTCCCGGCCAGATCCACGTGGTCGAGTTCGACAGCCTGCTGATGGACTTCGCCGAAAGCCAGGGCGCGACCGCGATCCTTCGCGGCCTGAGGGCGGTCGCGGACTTCGAATATGAGTTCCAGATGGCCGGCATGAACCAGAAGCTCAACGACAATATCGAAACGGTCTTCCTGATGGCCGACGCCTCGCTGCAGCCGATCGCCTCGAAGCTGGTCAAGGAGATCGCGCGGTTCGGCGGCAAGATCGACAAGTTCGTGACGCCCGCTGTCGTGGAGGACGTTCGCCGGCATTTGAACGGTAAGGGCCAGTCATGATTGCCGATCGTACTGGGCAGCGCCAGATAACGAAGTAATGCCCGGTTCACGCTGAAGTCAGAAGCGGCTGCGCAAAGGCGCGCCTAGTTTCCCTGGGGAGGTTTATGAAGTCCTGGATGCTGTTGCCGTTCGCGGCATTGCTGATTGCGGCCAAGCCGGCGCCGGCGCCGACGATGCCGAGCATCGTTCCTTCGGCCGAGATCGTTGCGAACAAGGCCAATCATCTGTTCATCCAGCTGTCGACCGGCGGCACGGTCGAGATCGTGCTTCGCCCTGACCTCGCACCGCATCATGTCGAGCGCATCCAGACGCTGGTCCGGCGCGGCTTCTACAACGGGCTCACCTTCCACCGTGTGATCCCCGGCTTCATGGCCCAGGGCGGCGACCCCAAGGGCACCGGCGAGGGCGGATCGGACCTGCCGAACCTCAAGGCGGAATTCACCGACATTCCATTCATGCGCGGCATGGTCGGCGCGGCGCGGACCGACAGCCCGGACACGGCCAACAGCCAGTTCTTCATCATGTTCGCCCCGCGCCGCGAGCTCGACGGCAATTACACGGTCGTGGGCCGGGTCGTCGCAGGGATGGACGCGGTCGATGCGATCACGCCGGGCGAGCCGCCCGCGCAGCCGGCGACGATCGTCAAGGCATGGCTGGGCGACTCTACGCCGGCTTCCGCGGCCGCCAACTAGCGCTATGGACGCGCGATGCGCGTCGACCTGTTCGATTTCGACCTTCCCCAGGACCGAATCGCACTGCGGCCGGCGCGGCCGCGCGATACTGCTCGAATACTGCTCGTCCACGGAACAGAGATCTCGGACCGTCAGGTGCTCGACCTCCCGAGCCTTCTCCTGCCCGGCGACGTGCTGGTGTTCAACGACACCAAGGTCATCCCGGCGCAGCTGGAAGGCAGGCGAGGAGACGCATCGATCGGCGCGACGCTCCACAAGCGCGAGGGCCCGCGCGAATGGCAAACGTTCCTGCGTAACGCGAAGCGCGCGCGCGTCGGCGACACGATAGATTTCGGCGAGAATGTCCACGCCTCGGTCGTCGAGAAGGCAGCGGATGGGTCGGCTCTCCTCCACTTTCACGGTGACGAGGCGGTCGAGCTGATGCTCCAGCGCGCGGGGCGTATGCCGCTGCCGCCCTACATTGCCTCCCGGCGTCCCGCGGATGCCGAGGACCGGGCCGACTACCAGACGATGTTCGCGCGGGAGGAAGGAGCGGTCGCGGCGCCAACCGCCGCGCTGCACTTCACCCCGAGGCTGCTCGAGGCGCTGGAGGCGCGCGGCGTGGCGAAAGAGACATTGACCCTCCACGTCGGCGCGGGGACGTTTCTGCCGGTCAAGGCCGACGACACAAGCGGCCACAGGATGCACGCCGAATGGGGTCGGATCGACCAGGCGACGGCCCATCGGCTCAACGCTGCGCGCGAGGCCGGTGGTCGACTGATCGCGGTCGGCACCACCAGCCTGCGGCTGCTGGAAAGCGCCGCTGGCGACGATGGGCTGATCCGTCGGTTCGAGGGCGACACGGCGATCTTCATCACCCCGGGCTATCGCTTCAAGGCAATCGACGGGCTGATCACCAACTTCCACCTGCCGCGCTCGACGCTGTTCATGCTGGTCAGCGCGCTGATGGGGCTGGACGTCATGAAGGCGGCTTATGCGCACGCGATCGAGGCGCGCTACCGCTTCTATTCCTACGGCGACGCGAGCCTGCTGTTGCCGGATCGGTAACCACTCGCGGCCATAAACATGGACATGGCGGACCCTGTCATCCATTCCGAGAGCTGGACCGGGCCACCAGAGGGCCCAAAGCCGGACTGGTATTGGCGGGTCTTCCGGCGGGCCATGACGAAGGAAGAGGTCCGCGCGGCACGAGCGAACGCGCGAAACATGCCGCGATCGCGCGCAAATGGGATTATTGCCTCACTTGCATGGCTGGTCGGGGGCGGTCTGCTGCATTTCTCAACGAGACTCTCCGGCTGGATGATTCCGGCAATCCCGATTGACGTACCGCCAATCTGGTTCCTGAGCTTCACCTCAATCGCCGGAATGATGCTCTTCATCCGGGCAGGCAGCCGCGACCTCGCGCCCATGGCCGTTCGCATCAGCTGGCTCGCAGCGACCGTCTTGCTGATGCTCGCGCTGCTGCTACCGGCCCTGACACTGTACTCGTATGTGCATGCCGAGGGAGGACCTAAACGCCGGATGCAGTTCGTCAGTACGGACCAGGGCAACATAGACGGTGCGACTTTCGCGTTTGAGGATGGCAGTTCGGTCGAGACGCCCTATTTTTGGCGATCGCAGCTCAACATTCATCGAACCGGGGAGTGCTTCGTCGTTCGACAGTACAAAGGACTGTTCGGGTTTTCCTGGATCAAAGTGCTCGAAACGACGCCTCCACCGAGGAACAGCGAACTCTGGTGGCAATTCCGCCGCGAGGATTGCTTCAGTCGTAAGCCCCTGCCTACTCTGAGAGGCTGACGCTCAGCCGACGAAATAGGTCCACAGCAGGCGGCCAGTCAGCGCGAGCGAGATCGCCACCAGCAGCGGCCGGATGAGACGGGCCCCGAAGCGCAGCGCGCTGTGCGATCCGAGCCAGCCGCCGGCCATCGCCCCGGCGGCCATGCACAGGCCGAGCAACCAGGCGAGGTGACCGCCGAGCGCGAACAGCAGGAGGCTTGCGATCGCGCTCGTGAGGTTGACCAGCTTGGTAAGCGCGGTCGCCTTCGTCAGGCCATAGCCGCGGAGGGCGACGAGGCTCGTGGTATAGAAGGTCCCAGCTCCGGGACCGAAGAAGCCGTCATAGAAGCCGATGGCGGCACCGATGGGCGCGTAGCCTGCCGAGGTCACGCGATGGTGCGCGTCGTCATCGGTCATGCGCGGCGACAGAAGGATGTAGAGGGCCGCCGCCACGAGCAGCAGGGGGACGATCAGGTTGAGGATGCGCGCGCGGATCAGCTGCACCACAAGTGCTCCCGCGACTGCGCCGATAAACACCAGCACCACCGTCAGCCGGTTGGGCCGCCACTCGACCAGCCCCGAGCGCGAATAGTTGCGCAGCGCGACGGCCGTCCCGAACACCGACTGAAGCTTGTTCGTGCCGAGCGCGTACAGGGGCGGGACGCCGGCGAAAAGCAGCGCCGGAATGACGATCAGGCCACCTCCGCCAGCGATGGAATCCACGAAGCCGGCGACGGCGGCAACCGCGGTCAGCGCGACATAGACCCAGGGTTCGAGGATCAGACGCCCATCCTCAGGATCGCACCGCCGATGATGCCAAGCGCGAGCAACGAATAGGCCGTAACCATGAGGATGGTACCGAAGCCGGGCCGGAAATAGACCGAACGAAGCCGCATCACGTTCTGGTCGACCAGCACATAGGCGGCGGACCCGGCGGCCAGCGCAAAGGCATAAGCAACCCACCCGATCGACGGTAGCGGAACGTGGAGATGCTTGACCAGGAAGTTGGCCGCGAAAATCCCGACCCAGTGGTACAGGTACAGCGGATAGGACATGCCTCCGACGAAGCGGCCCATGGCGCTGCGCGCACCCTGTCGCGACGTTAGGAGCACGATCACGACGGCGATGAACGGCGCGATCAGCCAGTACAGGTCGGGAAGCGCGACAAGCGCGACCGCAAGCGCGACGCCCGAGACAGCCATCGCGCCAAACCCCCAGGGGCTTAGCTGCCAATCGCCGTAATGCGAGCGCACCACGGCGGCGAGCACGCCAAGGCTGATCGCGCCGTACCATGAGTGGGTCGCGTTGGCGGCAATGGCGACGATCACCCAGAAGGCTACCGATCGCCCAAACGGCAGCAGCACGATCAGGAGCGGCGCGGCGAGATAGAATTGCTCCTCGACCGAAATGCTCCAGAAGTGCGATCCCGTGCCCTGCAAGGGCATGAGGGTGACGACTTCCGGGATCTTCGGGATGAACCAGTTGTGGGTGAAGGTCAGGTCGTAGAACAGGCAGTGGAGATAGTGGACCGTGACCGGCTCGCGCAGGGCGCTCAGCACGTAGATCGTGGCCACCGCGAAGACGTACGGAATCCAGATCCGCGTGCCGCGGTTGTAATAGAAGCGTGGAAGGCCCCGCAGGTCGGTGCGCAGCAGGATTCCGCCGATCAACCACCCGCTCAGTGCGAAGAATACCTGCACCGCGAAATTGCCGGCCTGCGACCATGTGAGGATGTGCTCGTGCGCGAGCGCGACCATCGACGCGAGGACGAAGCGCAGCCAGTCGAAGAGCGGAAAAGAGCCAGTCTTTTCGGACTGCTCCGAAGGCGTGGTCATGAGCTTGGGTCGCCCGTCCAGGAACCGAAGTCAATTGACGCGCCCCAGCTCGCCACAGGCTGTCCCGCTCTAGTGCATCGCCCGCCGCAGCGGCTAGGAGCGCGCTCGTGAGCCGATTTGCCTTCAACATCTCCGCGACCGACGGCGCCGGGCGGACGGGCGTCATCGCCATGCAGCGCGGTGATATCCGGACGCCGGCCTTCATGCCGGTGGGTACCGCGGCCACGGTTAAGGCAATGCGGCCTGAGGAAGTCCGCGCCAGCGGCGCGGACATCATTCTCGGCAACACCTACCACCTGATGTTGCGGCCCGGGGCGGAGCGCGTAGCCAAGCTGGGCGGGCTGCACACATTCATGGGCTGGGAGCGACCGATCCTGACCGACAGTGGCGGCTACCAGGTGATGTCGCTCAGCGAGCTCACCAAGGTCACCGAGGAAGGCGTCGCTTTTGCCAGCCACCTCGACGGCTCGCGGCACATGCTGAGCCCCGAGCGCTCGATCGAGGTGCAGCGGCTGCTCGACAGCGACATCGTCATGCAGTTCGACCAGCTCGTGCCGACGACGTCCACGCCCGAAGCGCAGCGCGAAGCGATGGACCGCTCGATCCGCTGGGCGAAGCGGAGCCGCGACGAATTCGACCGTGGGGGCGAGCATTCGGGCCGGGCTGCGCTGTTCGGAATCCAGCAGGGCGCGCTCGACGAAGCGCTGCGGAAGGCGTCGGCCGACGCGCTGATCGACATCGGCTTCGACGGCTATGCGGTGGGTGGCCTGGCGGTGGGCGAGGGGCAGGAGGCGATGCTCGGCTGCCTGGACTTTGCGGTGGGTATGCTGCCGGTCGACAAGCCGCGCTACCTGATGGGCGTCGGCAAGCCCGACGACATCGTCGAGGCGGTCGTGCGCGGCGTCGACATGTTCGATTGCGTCTTGCCGACGCGGTCCGGCAGGACGGGCCAGGCGTTCACCGCCGACGGGCCGATCAACCTCAGGAATGCCCGGTTTGCCGAGGATCGAGAGCCGATCGAGCCGGGCTGCCCATGCCCGGCCTGCAGCAACTTCAGCCGGGCCTATGTCCATCACCTCGTCAAGGCCGGGGAGATCCTTGGGTCAATGCTGATGACCCAGCACAACCTGTGGTTCTACCAGCGGCTGATGCACGGCCTTCGCGAAGCCATTGCTGCGAAGGCGCTGGAAAGTCATGCCCGCGTCTTCCTGAGCAGATATCGCGGTCAGGCCGATTGCTGAGCGCATGGCTGGATGGTAGCGTTACCATCGGTGACGTTGGAGACGAGGACATGCGCTGCCTGACTGCCGCATCGGTCGTGATGACGCTGGTCGCGAGCGCGGTAGATGGGGCGCCCGCGCCGACCGAAAGTTGGGGCAAGGCGGGGATCACGCTGGATCAATACCGGCTGGACTCGGTCGAATGCGGGCTCAAGGGTCATTACACCGACATTTCCCAGACGGACGATGCGAGGGCATTCGCGAAGGCGTCCAAGCAGCTTGACGCGGTCACCACGGGCGCATCGTCTTCAATGGCGGTGGGGAGCAATTCGACCGGGCCGGACGTCACGAATGCCGCCCAGCAGGCGGTGGAGTATGCGCATCAACAGGAAAATATCGTCCGCAGCGTGAGGCCCGAGGAGCGCTTCAAGAGCATCAAGAAGACGCTGGTGGCGACCACCGAGGAGTGTTTGGCGAGCCGTGGCTATTTGCGGTTCGTGCTGACCGAGGAGCAGCGCAAGATTCTGCGCAAGCTCAAGGCCGGGTCCGACCAGCGGCGCGCCTACCTTTACAGCCTCGCGAGCAACCCGGCCGTCCTCCAGAGCCAGGGGGCGGCCGAGCTGCATTGATCGACTAGATCGCGTCGTCCTTCACGGCGGCCGCCTCTTCCGGCGCCACGCCTTTGATCTTGTCCTCCGTACGGAGGTCGAAGTCGGACGCGTCGTGGCGCTCGTGGAGCTGTTCGCTTTCGTCGCCCGTCAGCCGGTTGACGATCCGACCGCGCTTCACGGCCGGCCGCTCGGCGATCTGCTTGGCCCAGCGGAGAAGGTGTTCGTACTCATGCGTTGCGAGGAACACATCGGCGCCTTCGTAGCTGCGGCCGAGTGCAATCCCGCCGTACCAAGGCCAGATCGCGATGTCTGCGATCGAGTAATCCGTGCCCGCGACATATTCGTTGTCCGCCAGCCGGCGGTTGAGCACGTCGAGCTGGCGCTTGGCCTCCATCGCGTAGCGGTTGATCGCATATTCGATCTTCTCGGGCGCGTAGGCGAAGAAATGGCCGAACCCACCGCCGAGGAAGGGCGCACTCCCCATCTGCCAGAACAGCCAGGAGAGCGTTTCTGCACGCGGAGAGCCTGACGCGGGCAGGAATTCGCCGAACTTCTCGGCGAGATAGACCAGAATCGCGCCGGATTCGAAGACGCGAACCGGCTCCGGACCGCTGCGGTCGACCAGAGCAGGGATCTTGGAATTGGGATTGATGTCGACGAACCCGCTGCCGAACTGGTCGCCGTCGCCGATGCGGATCGGCCAAGCGTCGTACTCGGCGTCCTTGTGGCCCTTCGCTAGCAGCTCCTCGAACATGATCGAGACCTTTTGCCCGTTGGGCGTCGCCAGCGAGTAGAGCTGGAACGGGTGCTTCCCGACGGGAAGCTCCTGCTCGTGAGTCGGGCCGGCAATGGGACGGTTGATATTGGCGAACTGGCCGCCGCTGGGCTGTTCCCACGTCCAGACAGTCGGCAGAACGTAGTCGGTCATCGCAGTTCCTTCGCTTCTCCAGCCCGCGAAGGAACTAGGAAGCGTCTACGGACCTTTCCAGTGTCAAGCTGGGTACTAACCTGCGCTTCGTGAGAGGAAGCTCGGAAGTGGGCCGTTCCAGTCGCTGCTGATGTCCTCGACGACCGGCAGCCGTTCGGCGGGCGGTTTGCGCTCGTCAGCGGCCTTGGCCTCCTGAGGCCGTGGTCGCGGCGACTTGGCGCGTTCGGCGGCCGGTTCGGTACGGCGTTCGTCAGCGCTCTTCGATCGGCCTCGTGGGGCCCGCTTACTGTCCTTCGGTCCCTCGCGGTTCGAAGCGATCTCGTCCGGCGAGGCATCCAGCTCGCGGCTCTTGTCACTGCGTGCGATCTTGAGGCCGGTGAGCTTCTCGATCGCGGCGACGGCCTCCGCATCCTGCCTCGTGGCAAGTGTGATTGCGATGCCCTTGGCGCCGGCGCGCCCGGTACGGCCTATGCGGTGAATGTAATCGTCCGGCTGCCAGGGCACGTCGAAATTGATCACGTGGCTGACGCCTTTGACATCGAGTCCGCGCGCCGCGACGTCCGAGGCGACCAGGATGTTGATCTCGTCCTTCTTGAAGCGATCGAATTCCGCGATGCGGGCCGCTTGCTCCATGTCACCCTGGATCTGGCCAACCTTGAAGCCCGAGCGCTTGAGGCTCGACGCAAGCTCGCGCACCGCCGTCTTCCGGTTGCAGAATATGATGGCGTTCTTGAATTCCTCGTGGCGAAGGATGTCGCGGAGCACGTCCTTCTTTTTGTCGGGACTAACCTCGACCAGCCGCTGCTCGATGTTGACGTTGGCGGTCGCCGGCCGCGCGACCTCTACACGCTTGGGGTCGTTCAGGAATTTGGCCGCGAGCTTCTGGATCGGCGGCGGCATGGTCGCCGAGAAGAGCAAGGTCTGGCGATCTCGCGGAAGCTTTGAGCAAATCTCCTCGATGTCCGGAATGAAGCCCATGTCGAGCATCCGGTCGGCTTCGTCGATGACTAGTAGCTTGCAGTCCGTCAGCATGATCTTGCCGCGACCGAACAGGTCCATCAGTCGGCCGGGTGTGGCGATCAGCACATCGACGCCCTTTTCGAGCGCCTTGACCTGGTCGCCCATCTGCACGCCGCCCATCAGCAGCGCCATCGAGAGCGGGTGATACTTCCCATATTTCTCAAAATTCTCGGCGACCTGCATCGCAAGCTCGCGGGTCGGTTCGAGGATCAGGGATCGCGGCATGCGCGCCCGGCTGCGGCCTTCGTGGAGGATGTCGATCATCGGCAGGACGAAGCCTGCGGTCTTGCCGGTGCCGGTTTGGGCAATGCCGATCAGGTCCTTGCCCATGAGGACCGACGGAATTGCGGCGCGCTGGATGGGCGTCGGCTCGTTGTAGCCGCTGTCATTGACTGCGCGGAGCAGTTCGTCAGAAAGGCCGAGATCGGCAAAAGTCATTCAATATCCGGATGATGGAGTGGGCCGCGGCTTCTCATGGCCGGTGCGGCAACTAGCGGCCTTGCGGCTATGCCGTGGCCCAAGCGCTTGTCAAGGAAACGCGGAGCCTGCGCGAGAGGTCCAAGCTACTGACGCAGCCTCGGCTCCAGTTGCCTGAACCGCTCGATGTTGCAGCTTCCGCCGATCCGCGAATAGACTGCGTCCCGCCTGGCGCACAGCCGATCGTCCTGGGGTTGGAGATAGAGGCCGCCGTAGAAATCGAGCGCGGGGCAATCCTCGTCGAGTTGGGCGCGCACCCGAACATGGTTCGCGAGGATGAAATCGACCTGGCTGCGTTGCGACAGCAGCGCCCCACGGATTGCGCCCAACGGGACGCACTTGGGGCCCTTGTGTTCGACCCATTCGATTTCCCGGAACAGCGGACGCGGCTGGAGGGGGACTCGCATGATCACCTCGTCCTGGACCATCAGGCGCGTAACCGACTGGCTGATGACGCCCGGCCCGGCACCCATCAGGCCGAACAGCAGCGGCAGCAGCTTCCAGACTGTTCCGGCAATCACGAAAGGCCCAACCCCATGGCCCGGGCTTCGCAGCAAAGCGTTGAATGTTCAATGAACTAAGCAGTCGAGCATGCCCGCCTGCGGCGCCCGCGCTTGCCTAACGCACGCGAGGCCAATAGAGGGCACCGGACCAATGAACGGCGGGCAAGCGCGGGGGACGCGAAGCTGCAGCCGTGACCTCAGGAGAAGACCCTAAGATGGCGAGCGCCGCCCCGACTGAAGGAATGCCGATTTTCTATAACGCGGTCGAGCCGATCAACCTCGACCAGCACGGGAAGATGAAGGTGCGCGGCATCACCAGCATGCCGGAGATGGGCCGGACTCACGCCGTGCCGCTGACGGTCGACGAGTTCACGCTGGTGCAGCGCCATTATCCGATCGTCTTTTCAATTGGCGGCCCCCCGGTTCCTATCGCTCTCATGGGCCTCAACGAGGGCGTCAACGTTTTCCTGGACCAGGACGGCCGGGCGCTCGACCCGAATCTCTACATTCCGGCCTATTTGCGCCGCTACCCGTTCCTGCTCGCGCGGCTCCGCCCGGACACCGACGAGCTGTCACTCTGCTACGACCCAACGTCGGGCGCGATCGGGGACTTCGACGAGGGCGAACCGTTGTTCGACGGGGACCAGCCAGGCGCAGCGACCAAGGCGATCCTGGAATTCTGCGAGCAGTTCGAAGCGGCGGGCCTCCGGACACAGGCGTTCATCGACGACCTGGTGAAGTCGGACCTGCTGATGGACGGCGAAGTTGCGATTCAGCCGGAAGGCTTCGACCAGCCGTTCGTCTATCGCGGGTTCCGCATGGTCGACGAGGAGAAGGTCAGGAACCTCCGCGGCGACGAGTTGAGGAAGATGAACCAGAACGGCATGCTGCCGCTGATCTTCGCCCACCTCTTCTCGCTCAGCCAGATGCGCGACGTGTTCGCCCGGCAGATGCAGCAGGGCAAGGCGCCCGCGCAAGTCCCGGCGCAGCCCGCTCCCGAGACGGTCTAAGCCGCCAGGCTATTCGGCGGCGGTTGCGTACTGCCGGCCGATCAGCGCCTCGCCGAGCTCGACCGCAAGCGCCTCGAGCAGCCCGGCGACCCGATCGAAGCCAGGTCCGGGCTTGGCGAGCTTTGAGTCGAGATAGCATCGCCGGTCGATCTCGATCTGGAGTGCCTGGACGCCATCCCTCGGCCGGCTGTGACGCTCGATCACGTGACCGCCTGCGAAGGGGTCGTTGAGTCCGCCGTCGAAGCCTAGCCGCTTGGCGATCGCGACAGCTTCGGCACTGATCCAGGGCTCCGCCGTGCGGCCCCGGCAATCGCCGAACACCAGGGGCGGGACGCCTTCCGGTGGCGGGGGCATCGAATGGCAGTCGAGCAACAAGGCGCAGCCGAAGCGGTCGAGCAGCAGAGCAAGCTGCGCCTCGATCGCCTCATGATAGGGCCGGTGAGCCTGGTTTAGCCGGTCGTCGAGCTGCTTGGGGCTGATCGCCCGCCGCCAAAGATAGCCGTGCTGGGCCGTTCGCGCGGGAACGATGCCGAGCCCGCCGCGTGCGCGGGCAGAGATTCCCCTACGCCTGGCGCCGTCGATGACCGACGGGTCCACCTCGTCCTCGGCTCGATTGCAGTCGACCGCGGCGCGCGGCGTACGGGCGATGACGGCTCCGCATCCGCGCTGGAGCGCGCGCCAGACGAGGCGGTCGACAAAGGGGTCCTCGAGCGTCGTCAGCGACGGCTTGCCGGCCGACGCGAGCCCGACCAGCCAGTCGGGATAGTCGCGGCCAGAATGTGGCACCGACAGCAGAACCGGCAGCTGTCCACGGGGCTGGTGGATTGTGGGGGAGGGGAGCTTGCTCACGGGGTCAGGGTTAAATTTCGTGCCAGTTTAGGACTGGCTGAGGGAGCCTGCAACGCGCCAGCGCATTATTCGCTTCTGGAAAAACGCACTCGGGCAGCGCATAGAGCAAGTGATGGCGAGAATTCTCCTGGCTGAAGACGACACGTCGATGCGCGAATATCTGCAGCGGGCGCTGCAGCGTGTCGGCTACGAGGTCGAAGCCGTCGGCTGCGGCACCGAGGCCGTCCCACTGCTCGAGACCAGCCGTTTTGATCTCCTGCTGACCGACATCGTCATGCCCGAGATGGACGGGATCGAGCTGGCCCAGAAGGCCAGTGCGATCGACCCAACGATCCGCGTCATGTTCATTACCGGCTTCGCCGCCGTCGCGCTCCAGGGCGGGCGTACCGCACCGGAAGCCAAATTGCTGTCCAAGCCGTTCCATCTCAAGGACCTCGTGATGGAAGTGGACCGGATCTTCCAGACCGAGGACCAGCACGGGCGACTTTAGGGTCATTCACTCTCCGCCATCGGTTCCAGGCTTCGGCGGAGCCCGAAGCACGTGCATCCTCGGGACGATGCGTCACAAGCAAACCAAACTCGGCTAAATTTTTGATGAAGCGCGTCGACGAGCGCTCTCGCTGGCAGATGTGGGTCAGGCTAGGATGAGCACATGAACCTTGAGCGCACCATCGGCCGTCACCGGATCGGAGGTTGGCTCTTCGTGGCCGCGACCGGCGAATTGCACCGAAGCGCCGAGGTCAGGCGGCTGGAGCCGCGTGCGGCCAAGGCGCTGGAGCTGTTGTGTGAGGCGACCGGCGAGGTGGTCAGCCAGGAGCGGTTGATTGCCGAGGTGTGGCAGGGACGTGCCCTCAGCGGCAACAGCGTCGCCGTCGTCATCGGCCAGCTCCGCCGGGCGCTTGACGATGACCCACGCGAGCCGCGGCTGATCGAGACCATTCCCAAGCGCGGATACCGGCTGCGGGCGGAAGCGCCGGGTCAACCACGCCCGGCGGTCGGCCGCCCGCTCGTGCTTGCCCTGATTGCGGGGGCCGTGCTCGCACTGGCCATTCTGGCCGCTGCCTTGCAGCCGTTTGCGAGATCAGGCGGCGAAATCGCGGTCATGGACGTTGCCAACGCAACTGGCGATCCGCGCTATTCGCCCGTGGCGCGCGCGACGAGCGAGCTCATCGTCAACGAGCTGGACAAGAGGGGCTTCGCGGTCAGGCGCGATGGCGGGGGCGATTTGCTGCTGCGTTCCAAGCTCGTGATCTGGGATGGCCTGCCCTACCTGAGTATGACCGCCACCGACAGGAGCGGGGTCATTCGCTGGTCATCGATGAGCAAGGCGACCCAGGGCGCGATCCCGCCGTCGGTCGGGGCCGGGGTAGAAGAGCTCGCCGGCCGCTTTCCGCCCAGAGTGCTCCGTCAGCGGGTTGCAGACGGGGGGCGCCGTCGCTAAGTCGCCCGGCGTGGGCGTGTAGCTCAGTGGTAGAGCACTGTGTTGACATCGCAGGGGTCGCAAGTTCAATCCTTGCCACGCCCACCATTTTTTCTACTGATTTCAGTGATCTAGCGGGTCACCCCGCTACAATCTGCGCGCTCACGCTGGCACTGGACTGTCGTCTCAGTGAGCCATGACCAGCGAGATGGGGCACGCGTGCAGAAACTCGCGCGTCAGGCCGCCGAGCAGGAACTCGCCAGCTCTTGTATGGCTGTAGCCGCCCATCACGATATATTCGGCCCCCGCTCGCGTCGCGAAGTCGACGAGGTCCTGCCCGATCTCGGTCTTAGGCGAGCGCCTATCCATCTCCGCATGCACACCGTGTCGCGACAAATATTCCATCAGCGACGTGTCCGGGAAAGCGGTCTCCTTGTCCTCCGCAAAGCGGACCACGCGGACCATTGCGGCCATGCGGAGCAGACCGATCGTAGAACGGACTGCGTTCGCTCCTTCGATGCTCCCGTTCCAGGCAATGACCGCGTTTCCGAACGGATCGAGCTTTTCGCCGCCGTCGCCGGGAATGCACAATGGGGCGCGCGTGTTGCAGATGAGTGCTCCCAGGAGGCCCGGTCCCGTGCGCCTGAACTCGTGCCAATTGGGCTGCCGTCCGATGACGACGAGGTCAGCAAGGGCTGCATTCTTCACTAACTCGGGAAGGACTGCGGAGGTCGTGGCCTCGTAGCTCCAATTCACATCTTCCTTGTTGAGATGCTCCGCGAGCTGGCGGTGCAGTTTAGCCGCCTGATCCTGAAGTGCCTCCACGATCTCCCCGCGGACGAAATTGCCCCCGTAGCTGTCGACCACTGTGTAGGCCTCAAGCGGAATGACCTGGAGCAGCTGGAGATGCGCCGAGCAAGCCCGCGCGAGGGACAGCGCGACCTGGAGACGCGCAGCGAGACCATCGTCCTCGTGAACGGCGAAGAGAATGGACTTGATGGGTGTTGCAGCGGACTCCTCGACGCGTCCCAACGATGGTCTATCGATCACCAATTCCTTTGCGCTCGTCATGATCGGTCTCCGGAAGTGCGGAGCCAATCATCCGCTGCGTTGGCGGAGCGCGACATACGCAGTTCTCCATAGACAATGGCCTCAACTGCCAGACTCCAGCACCGTCACCGGAGCAGCGGCCGTACGCAATGAGTCGGGCGTGACGACGATCGTCATGCCCGGTTCGACGACGCCGGCCACGGCGGTCTTGAACGCCTCCGGCGCGACGAATCTCTGCCATTCGTCAGGAGGCACTTCTTGGTCCGATCCGGAAGATCCCGACAACTGCAGTCGAACCCAATGTTGCCCCCCCTTGTCGATGCCGCGCAGCGCATAGGCCCAGGTCCCGGTCACCGTGCCTTTGACGGCCACGGGCGCAGAACCGATCACCACGCCGTTGCGCAGGACGAGCGCGCGGCCGTCACTGGCGCTTATGATGACCGAAACCGGTCCGCTTGGTGATTTTTGCGGGTCCCAGGCGACGGAGGCGTTGCTCAGCGCGTCTGCCGGGCCCTGCGAAAGGATCTCAGGCGTTGGTGCCACGCGCGGCGCGGACGGTACGTCTGCGATGACCACGGTCATGCCGAGCTTTGTTGAGCCGTACAGGAGCTTCGCGAAGCCAGCCGGCATCCGGATGCAGCCGTGAGATGCGGGATAGCCGGGCAGATGGCCGGCGTGGAGGGCTACTCCATACCATGTGAGGCGCTCCATGAAGGGCATCGGCGCGCTGTCATATTTGGACGAATGGTGCTCGACCTGCTTCTCGAGGATGGTGAACACGCCGGTGGGGGTGTTGTGGCCCGGGCGGCCGGTGGAAACGGTCGTCGCGCCGATCGGTATGCCGTTGCGGTACAGCACGGCCCTCTGAGTCTTCACATTGACGACGAGCAGCATCGGCCCGCCTGGCGCGATCTCGGGGGCCCAGACATATTCGCCCGGCTTGAGCTGGGCGACGATCTGAACAACCGAGCCCGAACTGACATCGACCGGCTGTGCATTTGTGCTCCCGGTCGCGGCCAAGAGGGCCAAGGCAAAGACAAGAGCGCGCGACTTCATCGGCGGTTCGGAGGATGCTTCATCGGGGCGCCGCTGTTTGGTCATCGCAATCCCTATGCAGCGACGAGTCCCGTCCGGTCGTTACGCGAAATTGCGTATTTGCTGACCGCTGCCTCCCAGCGAAATCTTCTGCGATGAACTGGAGATCCATCCGCCTGGAGCTTGGCAGCACCGGAGAGTTCCCGGCTGGGTCAGTCAGCCGCGCCTTCCTCGTCAAGTTGCCCCTTGATGATTTCGATGCCGTTGATGGCGCTGCCCTGACCGAGAATCCGACCAGAGCGACCGCCCGCCGGCACTGGTCGACCGAACCGGATGAAAGAGGCCAGATCGTTTCTTCTGGTGAAAAATGGGTCATG